>Ga0209208_10000704_pt1 | contig 44976 bp, 26 predicted proteins | sample S1TSphfallax_3_FD_187694 | JGI IMG/M metagenome (GOLD analysis project Ga0209208, IMG submission 187694) | Host-associated microbial communities from peat moss isolated from Minnesota, USA - S1T2_Fd - Sphagnum fallax MG (SPAdes) (version 2) | ecosystem: Host-associated > Plants > Peat moss >...
AAACAAATCCCTAATGTGCCGGGAAACGCTTGACGAAAGAAGAAGTTCCATGGCTTCATTCGCTTGCCGAAAGAAGTTACATGGCTTCATTCGCCAACGCTCGTACCCTGACAAGAAGGTCTTTTAAAATTTCCATGCAGACCTAAGAAAGTAGCCAGGCACACCGAATCTACTCGTGGGTGCATCATTCTCCTACAACTCGGCATATCGGCCAAACCCTAGTATACGAATATCCCCTCTTCTATGCTAAGCTCCCTCTCGCATCAGCTACGGCGACGGTCGGTCACGAAGGTTGTGCGGCCGTTGTGCGGCGTGTCGTACCTGATTGAGCAGGGCCTGAAACAAGGATCCGCGAAATACGGATCTGAAAGCGCCTAAGCTAAGAGCGAAACTTTCATTTCATCTGTCTGTAGCCATGATCAAATCGAAGCCTAAATCTCTGCGGGGAGGTCGAGGCGATTGCGCACCTCGTGCTCTTCTCACACCAGATCTCTAAAGACGGAAACAGAAGAACCTCCTGCACTCATGGAGATAAGAAGCTCGTGGGTTCTTGGTTTTTCTGGGGCGAGATTCTTGGGGGGAGAGATTCCTCGATTCTTTGAGAGCATCTGACCCTAAGAATCTTGGGGTAGGGTGTGAGAGGGCGGAATCTCTTCTGATCGACAATTATGCACAATGGAATGGACCCATGAGGCCTGGTTCTAGCCAGGAATGCATTGAGCCAGTGGTGTGAAGAGGTGGAAATGGCTCAACACTGTTCCAAAAGGTAGGCAGGCAATGGGTTTCTACCATGGCCAATTTCAAAGTGTAACTTAACATTACACTTTGAATTTAACATTACATTTAACCAGAGCAATGGGACTGCCTGAGGTGTGGTATCCAGGACACAAATTCTTTAATGAAACTTGAGATTAGTTATAGAGTTATAATAATATCTTGAAGGATTTTGGTTTCTTTTAGAAGATATAACTTTGCAAGGTGAAATATTTGAGTTTTCATAATTCTTCTTTTGCATTAAGATACTTTTTAAATGTAAAATGGCAAGGCCAAAGTGTGACACACACACCCCTTGTTCTTCCTTCAAAATGTAAGATGCCTCTCCTTTTGTTACCTTTGTAAGGCTTCCTTCGAATACACTAAGAATTTTTTCTTTCAATGCTTTATGTTTTTTTTTTTTTCTAATACATCAATCCCAATGTGTAATTCACCAAAATTCTGAAAATTCTGAAAATTGTAATAGTAAATAAAATTCTTTTTAGAGGTTTTCAAGCCTCTAGCCCTTAGGGTTATGAGGTCATTTTTGAAGCTCTAATTAGAAGGTTATGTCAGGCAACTGGTGTGCTCGCTCTTGTTGGTTACCTAGTCTGTATAATTGGGAACAACTTCAAAGTTGTTCTTTGAACATGGCTGGGAACTCTATTTCAGAACAGTTATGAAGACACATTTGGTCATTACTTATATGGTCATACCTTTTCAGGTTCAGCAGTAATTAAATTATTTTTGAAAATGTCAGATTTTTACGAAATTATTTGTTCAAAATGTTGAAATTTAAGAAGATTACAAGGGAGGAAAAAATTTTAAAATTGATGAAAATCCATGAGCTTTTTACTAGGCCAATCCACCATTGCAAAGCATGTATCCAATAATTGACAACATTTCTCTATTTTATAATTTCATAGAAAATTATTTCTCATCATTTTTGCAAAAAGAAGAAATAATTTGTTCCCAACAAGACGAAATTTCATGCCGCCAATGGGAAGGCTCAGCATGCACTCAAAGTGCCTTGATTTATTTTCTTTTAAGTTTTGGGTCTGGGTGGGAGAGGATTTTTTTTCATTTTTCCTTTGTTACCAACATGTTCCCTTCAAGCTCCCAATGGGTTCCCAATGTGTTCGCCCATGGGTGTTCCCAATAGCACCTCACTTTAATCCCATATGTTTTGCCCAAAGTCCTCCCCTTCTCAACTATATAGCTGGGCCAAAGGGGGAAACACTCCATCTTTCCATAGAATCCTTTATTTTGGGGGAGACTCCATAGTTTCAACTCAACTTTGGCCCCTTACCTTATAACTTTCCCTTAGACAAAATTCGAACCCAAAATAACAAGCAAATGTAGTAAATCCCATGAGGTGCCCATATCTATGGGCCTGGAACATAGGGTGCTCTGGACTTCCCCTTACACAAAACTTGACCTAAAATAATAAGTGTATGCCACAATGATCTCTCATCAGGTGTGGTATCTATGGGCTTGCAACATAGGGTGCTCTGGACCTCCTCCACTATACAAAACTTGGGGAAATAATAATAATAATAAGTGAACATCATGAATACCATGAGGTGCCATATGTATGAGCTTGCAACATAGGGTGCTCCCGACCTTCTTCTTCGGCTATAGAAAAACTCTGGACCCAAAATAATAATAATAAGTGAATGTCATGAATCCCCATCAGATCAGGTGCCGTATCTATCCACTTGCAACATAGGGTGCTCCTTTCGTTCGGCCGACCCACCTCCAACACAACACGTTTTACGTACAAAGGCATTCAAGTACAGACCATCCACACCTTACCATCGTGCAGTGCAGTGCAGTATATTAAACAGGATGGATGGATGGTGTGGGGACAAGAAACTCTTTTTTGGTTGTGTTTAGCTATGTTCTATCCATCCACATGCATCCACCTATTTACTAGCCACCAAGTGCCTCACCTACTTACACAGTAACCCACTTACATTTCCTACTTACCTTTCCCTATGATGCTTTTACGTACTTACATACCACTCGTACCATAGCAAGCTCAACATTTTCATCCTTAAATACCATAATACAATTAAACGCAGCTTCAACACAAGTTTTTCAAATAATTAATTAGTTTGCAGACTTCATGTCAACAACCTAGAGAATATTCTTATATTTTCTTATGCATTCTTTAATTTCCTTCACAAAATTTTTTTCTTTGAAAAAAAATTGTAAAAGAATTTCAACATTTTTACAAATAATTTAGTTAGTGTTGAAGTTGCCAAGGCATTTTTAAAACAGAATATTTCAAAATATTCTTAAAGATTATTTTCCTTTACTTTTTTTTAAAAAAATCTTGATATTTTCTGAAAGTAATATAAAATTAATGTCAGTGTGATAACAGTATGGTCATTTACGTCGGTAGTTAGGTGTACCCAGACAGGTTAGCAAGGTGGAAAGAACTAGCATCACAAATGTAACAACCCCTTGACAACTTTTTCAAGCTAGTTGCCGTTGAGGAGCAACTTCCCCCCTGAGAAGTGGACTAAGTGGCAACCCCAACCAAATTGTGTAAGGGAGTGAGAATGGGACTTGAATCCTCAACCAAGTTGCTTGGGAGAACAAGGACTTGGAAATCCCAACTAAGCTCCAATAGTGAGCAACTTCCCCATGGAAAAAGAAACCTTTTCATGAGGTGAAGGGGATTAAGTGGCCATCCTAACCAAGTTGCCTATGAGAGAGAAGAGGACTTGGAATACTAAACCACCGTCCCCTATGGGAAACAAGAACTTGGAAGTCCCAACCAAGTTGCTTCAATGAACAACTTCCCTTGGGGAAAAAAGGGCTTTCCCTTTTTAAAAAAAGGAGAATTGGCATCCTAACCAAGTTGTCTAGGAACTATGTTTTGGGCCCAAGTTTTCTGGTAAACACAATGAAAACATGGTTCCCAAGGCAACTTTGATAGGTTCTCCCAAAGGCAACGGCCCCAATTGCTAGGGTGGTCATTCTTTGTATATTTTACAAAACATTTAAAAATTTAAATTTTTTTTAAATTTGCAATGAAATAATGAATTTTTTAAAGTATATGTAAATATATAAAAAATTTCTAATGAGTTATAAGCACCCTATTTTTATTTAAATAATTTATTTTTTTTGAATTTTGAATAAGTTGCATTTTATATTTTCTTGTGCGTCATTTGGAATAAAATGGAAGTGACTTCCCGAAATCCCAATCATGTGCTCCCGAAGGAACTTGGGTCCAAAACATGGCTCCCATAGCAACTTGCATAGGTTCTTCTAGGCGCAACAACTTGAATCATGTGTTCTTTAGGGAACTTGGGACAAAAACATGGGCAACTTGATTGGGGCAGCCAAGTTCCTTTATTATGAGGAAAGTCCCCTTCACCCAAAGGAAGTTGCTCCCCCATGCAACTTGGTTGGGGTGTCATTTAATCCTTTCTCCTTTGGGTATGATACTCCTTGACTAGTTTGAAAATGTTATCCAGGGTTACAATTTTTTTTCATTCATCTTGTCTATGGAAGAAAAGAAGAATTTGGGAAAATAATCAAACCCTAAGCCTTTGAGTTGAAGGAGGATTTTAACCATTACATCATTTTTTTTGTTCTCTTGAAAATATTATTCATGAAAGATACTTAAAATCTAATATCATTTTAGTCTAACAAAAATAAAACCAAAACTGTTTTTCTTGCTAGGCATTATCCTACAATTGCATCAAACTTGGTGTTGCATTTAATTCATTGCACATGTTTAATGTTTGCTCTTTTTGTGTGTGCAACTAAATTGAATGTTTTGTAAATTTTATAGATCTTTACCTTTATTTGGATGGGGGGACATTTTAAAAACTTAAATGCCTTTACTTAACCATTATATTATTGTGAGAAATCATTGTTATTATTTTCTTCCAATCAATTATATAGTGCCCTTGCATCATGAATCATGCGTAATAAACAGTCATGTGAAGGTATTTGGTTTGTGAAGTAAAAATTGAAGATTCTAGTTCAAGTTCTCATGATTGGAACCTAAATTGACACTTTTTTTTGGAATCAATACAAAAATCACATGGTAGAACTAATCTTTTGTTAGATTTGAAACCAAGATTATGAAAAACATTCTTGAAAACAAGTTCATATTGTTTAGGTAAGCAAGTTGTTTTTTTTTTTTATAAATAATAATAATAAGTAGGTTGAACTTTGTGGTCAAATATTAATTTAAATTAATTGTTGAACTTTATATTTACATAAACCTTCATTTTAATTTGTTGCAAACGTTGTTGTGAACATGTTTCATTTTAAAGGTCTCATAGTGATTTAGGTTACTAAATTGCACCCCATTTTTGTATTAATGTTTCTACCCATATGATTTCTAACATTGGGGAATGTGTGATGTGTACATAGAATTAGATTTGTTTTTTTATTATGGTTTCAATACACCAAAAACATGATTTTATGATTGAACATTTTGGTGAGAATGATTCAAACCTAATCATGTAATTTTATTGGGCATACACTTGTTTTATTTTTGTGATTAGTGCCATAATTATGATTAAAACCTTATTCTACATAACTTAGCAATAGCTTAAAGGTTGCTTATAAATAGTAGGGTTTGTAATGTGATAAAAACAAGGTGTATAGCAATTTATGACTATGAACTAAACTACTTAAAGTTACTCTAGGCTAGGTGGGTTGCTTAAGGTTGTTTTGAATAGCCTAAAATAAACCCTAAGATAGCCTAAAATAAATTAAGTGGGTGAAGGTATGATTGGGTGGTACCATGAACAACCGCCTCAATTAATAGTTAAGGAAGAAAATGGCCCCATAATATTCATGGGCATATCCCTTTAAATGTTTTTAATATTCTATGGACAAAGCATATTAATAAGAGCCAAAAAGGGTGTCATAAGTTTTTTAAGATTCAAATTATAGTTGATATATTTTTGTTTTGACATTTTAAACTTATGGTAATCATTCCAAATTGTGTTAAATGATTTACATTAATGTAGAAGGATTCAAATGTAGAAAATTATTAAATTTAATTTTGGGATTTGGTTTTAATGAAAACAAATCACCTTGAACAACAATTGCATCACACATAATTAATTTTTCAAAAGGCCAGGTTAAAGGACTTTTTAAAAAAACAAAATTGATGATAAAAAAGTTGAAATGATAATAACCTACCACCCAAACTCAAAAAAGAATCACAATTCCAAAGTTATGAAATTTTAATTATTTTTATATTCAAAATGTATTTCAGAAATCTTTTACCACATGTAAATAGGGTGTAATGTACACAACATATAAAACAAAGTTGTAACTTATGATACAAGAAAGTAAAAGTTACAATTGGTAGCATATTTTGGTATGATTTGAAATTATGATAATCTCTCAAAATAAAATGAAATTTGTGACAAAATTTTCACACTTTGAAAAATTCATACATATTCAATAATGACTAACACACAAAAAAGACATATTGAGGCAAATATATGAACTTTCTATAGCAAGTTACCAAAAAAAAGTCAAAATTTCCTTTATATCAAATATATATATTTGATTTGCAATCCTTTAATTTTATAGAATAATTTCATTGGCTCTTATTAATATTTTGTCATATTTATTCATTTCATACCAAAATATGTGGTTTTAAGCTTTCATTGGAATAAAAATAGATGGGAATTGTTACAATTTTTTGTTTCTACTTTTTGTGGCTCCTTCAAGAATCATGAACTTGAAGTTTGAGAATTTATAACTAAATCATGCTTGTTCAATTAATTATTAATAAATACATAAAATAGAATACTACCTAAAATACCTTTGAAAATGTATATTTAAACAATCCCCCCAAAATATGTATTCACAATGTTCCTAACCAAATTATTCAAGGAAAGTAACCACCATTAGTTTTTGAAAAGTTTTTGGTTAAGAATGATTAGGGGTGAAACCATGGTCAAAGGAGTGAAGGGTGTTATGGTGAAAGTCCTTGTCCAAGGACTGCATGTGACATGTGGCATTTTTGTGTTCATTTATAATCTTAAAGTTTGTATTTTTTGTATCAATTTTTTTATTGTGTGTTAAATATATGTTTACTACATATTCATCCTATATAATGTATATTACACATTTGTGCCCTATATCACATAAAAATGAATAACTTTTGTGAAAACCAAATCCTTAAGATTCATAATTTTCAGGGCCAAAAGCATGTATTGAACCAAATGTGTTCAAATTTGTTTTTTAAACATATTTTTCCAATTTCAATTTTTTAATTTTTTAAATCATCAATGTTAAGACCGTCTCCAATTTTGAAAAGGAATAGTGCACATTTGATAAGGAAAAATGATTGTCCATTCAAGAGGTTTAAATGCTTGAAATATGCAAAAAGAATTTTGATTTGTATCAAATTTTGAGCATTGAAACTTTGCAAGTAATGGAGCATATTTCCAAAAAAAATTGGCAGTTGCAATTATTTTGCTTCCCTTGTGATTTTTCAAAAATATAAAAATATAATTTTAATGAATGTCACCCACTTAGGTTGTTCCTTTGACTATGTTTTCACCTTTAGGAAAATAAAAAATCAAAATATTTCTCTTTCTTTAAAGTTGCAATATCTATACAACCCAATTGATATATTTAGTAAATTATTTTAATGAAATCATTTCTTTGAATTGTTTCCTACATTTTCTTATAGTTTGATGGGTCCAAAAAAATGAAAGTGTGACATTTTTTTATGGTACCACTCAATCATACTTAAAATTTAAAATAACATCGAATAGCCTGAAGTAGAATTTAAAATAGTCTAGAAGTAACATAAAGTAAAACTTAAAATAACATAACAAAACCTATAACATAATAACCTTGAGGATAAAATGGCCTAAAATAACATAAAGGTGAAATAGCCTAAAACAATTCTAAATAGTTTTAATTTATTTTAATATATTCAAAACTATGATAGGTTATTCTATTTTAATAAATAATTTTAAATAGTTTATGTCAACTTGAAATAGCCAAAAATTGCTTAATGTAATTAAGTTAAATAATTAGTTAAGGTAGGTAGGCTAAGCTATCTAGGTAGGATAGGGAAAAATGTGGATAATAATGTGATGGCAAAAATATCACTTAATGAAAAAATGGTGCCATGGTGAAGGACTTGGACCTTTAATGTCAATGTGAAGGGTTCAAGTCCTCATACTTACAATTTATTTGAATGTGCCTAACTAGGTTACCTAGCCATGTGTTAGCATGCCTATCCTATATTAGGTTACGTAAATTAGCTTGCCATGTGGTTACTAGTCATTAATTGAAAAAACCAATAAAATTTGTCAAAAAATTAAAAATTTATTAAACGGCTAGATATGCATATTGAATTTTTTCTTCATGACTACAATTGTTTTTACCATAGTCACTTTCATGGTTTGTGATTACTACCATGGAGTGAACTATGGTAAATGTGAGGAGTCCAAGTTGACTATGTAGCCATGTAGTCACATGCAATCATATTTGCATGAAATGAAATGTTTTTTCTAATTATAAATCCCATTATTTGGCATAATGCCTATAGGTTTTTTAATTTGAAAAAATGTGTTAAAACCAAAACCAAAGGGTTTAGAAATTGGAAAATCCAACCTCAAATCCCCACCCAAAGAACCTCCAAATAAAGTTTACAATGTCAAAACTTGGACTAGAGCTCCTTTAAAAAAGAGTAACCACACGACACTAGTAATAAGCTTGAAGCTTGTGAAAGATTGAGTTTTTGTCCCCAAACTATGCATAAACAGGCACCCTAAGGGCCAACTTATTTTTCTTTTGGGAAGGGTGGGGGTTAGAGGAGGTTGGGATGTGAGTTTTCCCTCTTGGGAGGTTTGATGAATGGGTGTGAAATATGTGAAAAAAAATGATTTCAACCAATTGAAGCATGTTTAGTCAAAGGTGTTCTCTACATGTCCAAAAACATAAAACAAATGCAATTGTTGTTCATTTTATTTCATATCATTTGCGCTAAGTTAACCTATACAAGTAACCCAAATTTTTTATTTATAACATATCTATTTTGGGATTGTCATAACTTGATTAAGGTTTATGTGATGGGTAAATCAAAGATGCTCATCATAAAAGAAAAAAATTGAATTTTGGGGGTCCTCACAATTAATTAATATGGGTCATAATGTATTCCCATATTATATTAATGTATTAATATACAAAGGGTGTTGAATTTAGGCTTGTGAATAGGTTTGAAGAAAAATGTTCTAACCAATGAAATTGTTTTGGGGTACGATTTGTTTTGCATTGAAAGAATCCAAATTCTCCCAATTCCACCAAGTTTTAGATTTGGTGATTTAATTATTATTTTTAAATATCTTGAGTGAATTACCATTTCAATGTGTAAAAAGTTTTGATAGGTCTATGAAAAAATTAAAGGATCAATGGAAATGGTAAGAAAAGAATATTATTTTCAATCTTTGACATAATAATGTTGTGTGTAGGTTTGAATTTTTTCCTAGGCCAATGGAATTATTTGATTTGATGGTCTAAATTTTTTTACCTAATTATTTTGAATGAATTTACATTTTAATTTGTAATAATCATTTATAGATAGGGTTTTTGCATCTTACTTGTGCACTTTGTTTGATCTTGGGCTATATGAATTTATTGATGATCACTCATATTTGTCATTTTGGTTGTTTTTGAACCACAACCAAACGTCTTTTTTTCTTTGGAAATTTCTTTTGTCACTTCATTTTTTTCATGAAGGTGTGCACATAGTTGATGTGTAGGACAAGACCCTAGGGTGAGGGACATTCCCAAAATATGGTGCTTAAAGATGAGGTGGTAGGTGACATTGACCTTGCATTTTGGGATTGTCCCCCATTAGTAGCTTTTACTCCATAATATAACACTTGAATATAATCTTATCATGAATTTAAACATGTATGAAGCATAGGAGGGTAAGGGTTCTTATGCCTAGTCCTTAAAAGTGGGAAGGATCTTACACCTATTAGTAAGGATAAGATTAATAAGAATAAGTGTAAGATACCTCCCACTTTTAAGGAACGTGTGTAAAAATCGTTTTTTTTTAAACACAGATATTAATGGATATAAAATGTCAACCAAATACACTAAAAAAATTCTTTGCATGCTTTATGCATGATTCAAAAAAATTATCCTATGTAATGTTTAGAAAATACCCATGCCTAATGAGGCCATTAATATCCATTATTTTCACCTTTGCATTTATAATGATATCTTGGGTATGAGTTACATTTATATGATTTTGGGTACAACTTACAAATGAACTTTTGTTTTTGGTGTAATCATAATTGAAGATGTAATGTTCATTTTATCAAGGTGAACCACATATTTGTACATTGGTTGGTTATCAATTGTTTAAGCAAAACAATTGAATTTTTAAATTTCAAATAATATGTGAATAATGAACCCAAAAAATGTATCTTTTCATGGTGGACACTTTAATGAATACTTTAAATTGTAGACAATTGAATACATTGCATCAAAACAAAAAATCCCAGACATCAATAATCATATTAATGTTTAATTTCCAAATATATATTTTCAAATGGAATTGAAACCGATTTAGTATAAATGAATGGATATAATGGGTACGGCCCAATGGTTTTGAATTGGTGATTTATCACATTTTACACGTATTTCTTTTGTGTCTTCAAAGGAAACAAGGGAAGACATCCCCATAACAAGGTATTTTAAGTAACAACTTTCTTATAACCACATTTGACTTTTTACTATTTTCATTAGTAATTATATTTTTATAAATATCCATTATTTATGTGTCACATGGTCCCTTCCAATACTAGACCTAGTTCCTTTTGTGTGCCTACGTACCCTCTTATCAAAAGGATTGATACAATTACACCAAAACTTTATACAACATTGAAAACATGTCAACTAAATCCAATATTTTCAAAGTTATGTAACTTGGGTAAATATGCTTATTTTCAAACACACATTCATGATCAAATGTTTCAATGTTCTCTTCATCTATTATTTGTTTTCAATGATCTAAAAAGTTGTGCATATGTGTAAATAGACCTTTTTTCAAGCCCTAGTAATTACCTCAAGAATGACAATAATAGTAGGGAAGGTAGGTTCATTAGATCCTAAATACTTATTTACCTTTCTTACTTATTCTCTTACAATTATTCACATAAGAATGGAAAAACATTATATGAAGTAAATAAAATTCGTCCAATGGATGGTATGTTACTTTACCATTATGATTACCCTCCTAATAACATGTAAATAAAGGTAATAACCTACGAAAAAAAAAAAAAAAAAAAAATTGAAGGAACAAAACAATAAGTACATGGTTGGTAATTTTGCCTTGTAGTAGAAATATCATCATAGGGTAGCAAAAGGCAACCACCTCCCCAAAGGGTAAATTACACCAAAATTTAATACTTTTGAAAGTTTATAACCTTTTTAAACCCTTCCTACCCTATGCACATGCTTCTTACCGCCTGCCCCATGCTCTTAGGGTGTATGCACTTTAAGGTGGCTCATTTTCAACGAATGCTACACTCCTTAAAAGTTTACACAATAGTGTTCAAATGGTAGTTTATTTTAATATCATTAATTTAATGGGGAATTACATGATGGTTAATGAACTAAAAAGTCCATATGAATAATAACCATTATAATTTAATTTTTAATGTACATGTTAAGAAAATCAAAATTGAAATCCATCAAAAAAGGATTATGATATGGACTTATGAAAATATGGTTCATTTTAGGCCATTCAAAAGTCAATAATTTGTTTTTGGTTAATTTTTTTCTAGCAATTATTTTGCACATTTATTTATTTTATTGTAACATATGATATATCGAATCCTTATAATATATTCCAAATAAAATACATGTATATAGAGGCACAAACAACAAACCATCCATGTTTTTCAACTTCAAAAATCCATTACTATATATTTGGTGTATATATGTTGCAATTTTTTTTTATAGACGTTTATTTTTTCAAGTTGAAAATCTAAATATAGCCACAAATTTGAAAAAAAGTCCAATACTATATATTTGGTCTATATATGTTGCAATTTTTTTTTTATAGATGTCTACTTTTTCAAGTTGAAAATCTGAATATCGCCACAAATTTGAAAACATATTGTTTTTATGTCATGTTCATAACATGTAAATGCACACCACTTTGCAAAAAATTGGATTGTGACACAAAAGATGAACCACCCTACCTTGCAACCACCCTTTACAATCCTAATACAATGAAGAAACATAAATGAAAATTACACAAAAATATACCAACTAGCTTTTGGTACCTTTCTTTATTGCAACAATGAAGGAAAACAAATTTAACCTCCCACTCATCACAGACTTAATGGGCCACAATTTGATAATAATAGTCATGTGAAATTTGTTTTTCATAGGTTCATATGGAATAAACATGGATGTCATGCATCTATTTGTGTTATTTGAACATCGATGTCATGCGCATTGTTTAAACACATATGTTATATGTCTATTCATGTTGTTTACACACAAAAATCGTGCACATAACTTCCGTGTTTAAATAATGCACGACATTTGTGTTAAAACAATACAAACCTATGAAATAACGTATTTCACATGGATTTGGAACGAAACTATGAAACTTATACATTTGTGATGTTGTTGTCTTCATCAACACCAAAGTAAAATAAAATTTTGAAAAAAAAAGATTTTGTGGATTAGGGAAAGAGAAAATGAAAGGAAAAAAAATTAAATTGGGTAGATTAGAGTGTCTACCACCTTCATCATAAATTTAATGAGTCACAATTTGATAATAATAGTTGTGCCAAATATGTTTTTCATAGGTTCCTATGGAATAAACACAAATGTCATTCATTTATTTGTGTTGTTTGAACATTGATATCATGCACATTGTTTAAATATGAATGTCATATACCTATTTGTATCGTTTAAACATGGATGTTATATGTCTATTCATGTTATTTACACACAAAAATTATACACACAACTTTGGTGTTTAAATAATGCAAGACATTTGTGTTTAACCAATACAAATTTATGAAACAACAAATTTTGCACAGAGTTGAAACAAACCCATGAAGTTTGTATATTTGTGATATTGGGAGATCAACTATGGAATGAATAATGCAAAGAGAGAAAGAAAGAAGGAGAATAAAAAGAATAGTGATAGAAGAAAGTGATAAAAACAAAGAAGAAATTAGTCAAAGAGAGAAAAAAAAACACCCAAATCATTCTCAAAATTTTGTTCATTTTGAGCAATTTAAGCAACTATGGGTGTGCCAAGCAAAGCGTTACATAAACATCTCAAACTTTAGAGACAAAAAAAAATGTCCAAAGGTTTTAAGCTATTTCATCCACTAAATGTTTAGTCTTAACATAGTTACCCTATTCTTTTGTAATAACATTTGAATTTTGTCGCTAGACAAGCATTTTCTTGCTAATTAAAATTGTCTTAGCACCTACCTAACAAATTCAGAATTTTTTTTACCATGCCAACAAAAGATGTGTAATGTGACCTTACCTATTAAGATCCAAACATAATTTACACAAACTATATTCATCTACCATTGAAAATATTAATCTTCAAATCAATAAAACTTCCACCTCCATGTTAATGAAACCCAACTTTACCATGTCATACCAACTTTTGATCAATTTGGGGATTTCTATGTCTTTTAAACCATAAGCTTAATTTCACGAATATGAGTATTTTTCATGCTCATGACATAAATATTATGCCACCTCATAAACCATAATGTGATTCATGAAAATGATGCAAGTTCATGTTATCATCCATCCTTGTTGATTACCAACATCATCCATGTTAGCAAAACTTTTTCATCTCCAAAAATCAATCATCCCTGATATCATCCATCACCCATGGATTTTACCCTTGAAACTGAAGTTAGAACAACATTGATGATGAAATCATGTGAAGGCTATGATGATGCATTAGAGGGGAGACCTAAACCTAAACCTAAGTCAAGGTGAATGTGTAAATTCAAGTTCCAGCCACATCCATCCAAACACTTTCATACCTAAATCATCCATCCAAACACTTTCATACCTAAATCATCCAAGCCTTGTGCATTGTGTGTAGAGAGAGCATGATTAGGTGATCAATAAACTATCACTACTCCCCCACTTTTTAATGAATAAAAAGCACTCAATCTCATGCACACATACAATGATTAAAAGGAGTACTTCTCACTTTGTGTCCTAATGACTGGAGATTGTACCTACATAGCCTTTTGCCTTTCCCCTCCCCCCCTCCCCCCTCCCTCTTTCATGTCATTCATATTGTCATTGTGCTTTTCACTAGGTAGTGTTTAGAGTAAAGTAGGTTAAGGGATTTTGGCCCCTAGGTAATAATAGTAATAGGTCTATTTTTATATGAGGATTTTTGAAAGACAATAATTTGGCTTGTGTTGAAACTTGAGATTAGTTGCAAAAATTATAATATCTTGAAGGATTTTGGTTTCTTCTAGTGGATTTTTTAGAAGATCATGTTTTTGCATTGTGAAATATTTGAGTTTCCATAATTCTTCTTTTGCCTTAAGATACTTTTTAATATGAATGGCAAGCCCAAAGTGTGACACACCCCTTGTTTGTCTTTGTTTTGGTTTTTTTTTTTCCTTGGTGAACTATTTGTTGGAAGAACACATTTTCTACTGAAAAGAAAACATTTTTTTTTCCAAGTGTTTGCCCTAAAATTTTTTTAAAAAATAACAAAGATTTAAGTCACTTCCAAGTTACAAATTATCTCACCCATAATCACTCCAAAACCTAAACCAAATCAGGCTGAAAATTGCCTTAGATTCTATTATTAAAAAAAAAAAAAAAACCATTTGCCCAAAACCTAAGTTATTGCTTTTCCATTAAGTATATTAAAAAGGACATAAACCTGTACCCCTGTCCAAGGACCAGCCAAAATTTCTAGGACCTCATCCAGGACCTAAGGTACCTCAGCCTTTCCATAGGCCCTTGGACTGGGACACAAGGCACATTCCCCAAATTTTAGGGCTGTGGCCCGGCCACTCAGTGAGGACCTCACCTCACCTCATGTGAGAGATACCTATGCCCCTCATTCTCCAGAATAACTTATCCTCGGGCAGGGAGGGGCAGACCTTATAGAGAAACAGAAAGACGGGCTCCAAAATGTTTTTTAGTGTAATTAGATGGCACCTGACCGAAGCATATTTTTTGCTCCACTATTTTTTGGGGCCTTCCAAAAAATTTGAATGCTCACTAGCAGGCATTCCATTTTTTCAAAGTGCCCGGAATTTTATTTTATTTATTTATTTATTTATTTATTTATTATCCCATGAACCGGATGTCTTCATGGGGAAAAAAAGTAAAAGAAAAAAAATCAGGGCAGGTCTTTATACTGGTTAAAGCCCGCCTTTGTTCAGATTCGAGCATGGGCCTCGTTTGGATAAAGCCTACTTCATAGGTCTTTAGCCTACACTAATCCAATGGGACCCAACACAATCCAACCAACAAGTAATAGTATTGGGCCACATGAAGGGGAACAATCAACAACGAAATTGGCCCACCTGAAAAACCAATCAATCAAGTGTAACCGAATGGGGACAGTGTGAAACCAAAACCCTAAAGGTAACGGACCTGTAAACTGGGCTTACTGGGCCTGTCGCTCCCACCCATTCGAAAAAAAAAAAAGAAAAAAAAAAGGGCAGCGACAGCAGCAGCAGCGCTAATGCGAAACAAGAGGCAGGGAAAGTTCTCTCGCGGGCAGCACCGGGCTTACGGGAAATACAGGACAGTGAAAGTTCTTTCGGGCAGAACCAGGCTAAAGAGAAACAAGAGTCAGGGAGAATTTTCTCCCACGGGCAGAACTGAGACTAGAGGGAAACACGCGACAAGGAAAATTTTCTCTCACGGGCAGAACTGAGGCTAGAGGGAAACACGTGACAGGGATAGATCTCTTGGCGTAGCTAAAGGGTCACAGCGGGCAGGTGAAATTCTCTAACGGGCAGAACCAGGGTAAAGGGAAAGACGGGGCAGGGAAAGTTCTCCGCGAGAGAGAGAGAGAGAGAGGGCCGCAGGTGAGGAAGGGCAATTCTCCTCGTCGTCCTTGTGGCTGTCGTCGACACAGAAAAGGCGTGTTTCACGGACGAGTTTTCGCCTACAACAAGCGTCAAGGTTCTGCGGAGGTTCTTCTTCTGCTTCTTCTGTTTTCTCTTTTTTCCTTTATTTTCTTTTTTTCCTCAATATTTTTTCTGGTTTTCTGCTGCAGCATTTTGTTCCTGAAAACGTCTGCTCACATTTTGTGTGCGCGCCGTTTTTCGTTTACTTCGCTTGCAGAAGAAAAACAGTTCCCGAGAGAGCGAGCTTCGAGTTTTCCTCTCCCGCAAGGTACGTACGTATGGTAGTAGTAGTAGTCTCGTGAGGTTTCCTCCCAACTTTTGTTTTGGGGCGCGTGTTCATTGGCAGTTCATTTACAATAAATAAATGTAATATATTTCCGTCGTCGTCGGCGGAGGTGTATGTATTTGGACGCAGTCAAGCGTGAGCTAGGTTTTCTTTTTTCTTTTTATTTTCCCCCACTTTTTCCTTCTTCTTCTTCTTTCTTTTCTCGCGGTTTTTGGCTTGCTTTTGTTCTAAAGTTTCCTGATAAAACGGTTTGAACATTTCCTTGTTCTTATAGTTTATTGATCGCTGCTGTATCTGCGTCGGGCCTGGTCCCACCGTATTCTCCATTGTGTTTCCGTTCTCTCTATCTTATGATTACGCTCATGCCAAAAACCTTCTTAATGAAAGAAACACGGTTTAGTTCATTGCTCGTGGTTCACTCTCTCTGCTGCTCTAGGACGGCTGACTTCTTTGTTGCGACGTCCGTCGTCTGCAACCTTTAGTGCCGAGAAGTTCTATTGCACGACCAAGAGTGATGATAAGGTTCTTGGCTATAATACGCTTGTAGACAATCGGAAGGACGGACGGCCTTTCCCGTAGACGTTCAAAGAGAGCGAAGAAGACACAGAAATATGGCCTGAAGGACTGTTTTTTCTGTGTCTGTTAATCTTTCTTTCTTGTTCCGATGTTGTACGCGAACTCTGCACTCTCCCTGTGCATGTTTGACGGCCGACTATAGAGACTATGTCAGGAAGAGAGAGAGTCCTCAAGCAGGAATGTTTCTATTGAACAGCAAGAACAAAGAATGTGCTAGTGAAAATGAAAGGATCTCAAAGTATGTTCTTCATGAACTTCAAGCCATCTGTTGTTCTCCAGCACAGTATCTGATGTCCGAGTGGGTACTGAGCGCCCCCCCCCCACCCCCCTTCTCCCCATTGGTTGTGAGGCCATATACAGGATGCAGAGAATAGGCTTTCTTCAAGGTTTATTATAGATTAAGAAGAGAGGCTCCTTAGGAGTTGTGTTGGGATGATGAACAGCAGCTCTGAGGGACCACAATGTAGCGGGTCAGCTTGATTGAGAGTTTGAGTTTATGTCCTCTTCCTGCGGTCCAGCATATTTTCATGATAGGTTGACCCCACAGAATGTGGTGCAACTTGGGAAAGTAAAGCATGAGCTTTCCATGGGAGTACTACTGTGGTCACCTGAGCCTGAAATGCTGTCAGTTTGCATTGAGCAAATAGGAGAGAAAAGATGGGAAGCACTAGCAAGACTAAGTGTATGACCAATAGAGAGAATTGAACTTTGGGAGTTCTCACCTCCCTGGAACAAAAAATAGGATTAGGAAGTAGGTTAACAAGTGCTTATCTCAGTATATGTGTTCTATTCCTGACTGAATGGCAAGACTGAATCACCACAATAATGTCTGCAACTGAAAAATTCGAAGGTTGTGTGATTATGTTGAGGCAAAAGTCAGACAGGTGTTACATGTGTTGAGTGTTCTATGGTGTGTTCAACTCTGTGATGCGTTTGGTAACTATTGGAATATCTAACATGTCATGTGTCACCTTCTGAAAGCTGTGGAGTAGTTGTGTGCATGTTCTGGAGCTTGTTGAGTATGTGAGATTTACAGGAATGTTTAGTTGGAGAGGCTTGGAGTGTTGGGCATATAGGTGATTGCTATCAATTGCAAATCCCTGATGTGAGATTGAACTTCATCAACAGAGGCAGCAGCTCTAGTGGGAGCCCAGGGTGCGGGCATGGTGGCTGGACCTGATCAAGGCCTGCATGCACCTACTGCACTACGAACATTACCACAATTTGCAGGAATGACTCATCTTGGCTCTATCCCTCCAACGGATGGTGCAGAATCAGGTTTCCATCCCATAGCAGGCATGGGAACAGGTATTGACATCAGTCCAGGAGGTATGGGAGGTATAGACTGGTCTGAGCCTGCTAAACGCAAGAGAGGAAGACCTCGAAAATATATTGCTCCAGGAACTACACAACTTGCAATCCAAACACCTGGTACCCTGACAACAGCTTCTCCACAAACTCCAGGAACAGAGAAACGCCCCCGAGGACGGCCTCCAGGTTCTAGCAAGAAACCGCAGTTGGGGACTTCCACTGCAGGTATTGTGTTCACTCTTTGAAGAGTTATTTGGTCAGATCCTTATTCCTTGTTGTGTGTGTATACATAACTTTTTTCAGACCATTTTCACCATTTTGCATATCTGAAGTGAAAAGGGACAATGGTCGTGCTTACCAGAACTTTCTTGCAGGCATTACAGGCCCAGTGTTCGTTCCTCACATCATTACAGTTGCTGATGGCGAGGTTAGCCACCAAATCTCTCTCCCAGCTGAAATGTGTCTAATAACAATCCTACCTGAACAGAGCTGGAAGTTTACTTCTTTGAATGCCTTGGTGTGATATGTTGTGCAGTCCTCAAATGACAAATCTGATGTTGCCCGTACTGAGGGTCAACCTGCATAAGATTGTCCTTTGCACAAGTGTCCATATCATAACAGTTTCTAGACCTATGCCTGCATGATAGAACCCAAGTTTTCACTGCCCTACAAATATCTTTCCCTATTTTATAGCTGGTGTCTATACACATTATTCTGTGTTCAATTCCCTGAGAGTGACATGGTGCTTCTGCTCAGAAATGTTCCAACTGCAAGGATGTCATAGTGTTTGCTAGAATTTTGGATAACTTCAGTCGGTTGCTTAGCAAATTCAACTAAAGGGAGGATTGAGAAATGTCTTCTGGTAGGATATAGAATGTGTGTGTGGGTATAGAGGAGAAATCCCCAATACACAAAAGCTGAAACTGTATTGATGTTCCTCAAAAGTGTCTGTGGGCAGCCCTTAATTTGTTATAGGAGCTTCATGAGTTTCTTTGAACCCCGAGGCAAGTTAAATGTAGAGTTTAATGTAGGCATTTCAGCACAAAGTTGGTCATGTTGATGTTGGTATATGCAGGATGTTGCCAGAAAGATCATGTCATTTGCACAGGTTGGGCCGCGTGTGGTCTGTGTAATGTCAGCCAGTGGGGCCATCTCTAATGTGACTCTACGACAACAGTCGACATCAGGAGGCACAGTTACTTATCAAGTAAGTACCCTACATCTCTATGGCCATGATATTGTGCATTCTGTTAATAAAAAACTGTCACCCAGTCTAGCATTGTATGATAAGAGGCTCCAGTTAAGTCTCTGCTCTGGATACAAAAATTTAGTGTTTGGCTTCTGCAAATCTGGAATTCTTGCAGGGTTTCCAGTATAGAGTGTTCTCCAGGAAGTCTACAGGAGTTGGTTCTAGGTGTTTTCTCATGACTGTGAAGCTGAATATCCTACCATCATCAAAATATTGTGTTGATGGTGTTGATACAGGGGCGTTATGAGATTCTCTCCTTGATGGGCTCATTTTTCCCAGCTGATGCCAGAGGTGCAAGTCTTCAACGAACTGGTGGGCTAAGTGTTTCTTTAGCGTGCGCTGATGGGCGTGTCATAGGCGGTAGTGTGGCAGGCTTGCTTCTGGCAGCTTCCCCTATACAGGTATCTCTAGAATAAGGTAGCCTTAGTGTCTGATGCCCTTCACTTTTTGTAAATTTGGGTTTTGAGCTGTTTTGATCTCCATGTCTGCAACCCCATATCCATTAAAATCAAGGGCTGGTGGTAGTATTTCAGCTCATGGAGGTTTTACAGCAGAGGCCCAGCAAGTCAAGTTTTTTCCTGTTGTTGAATCAAGAGTCAAAGCTTTAGAAAAAGAGCTGCTCAAAGGGTCCTTGCTGGAAAAAAATAGAGAATTGTTAGTATGAAGCCTCCTGGAGGCCTTCCTAATTGACACCTAGATGATAGCCAGCTAGTTAGATTATCCAGAACTTAGCTATGCTATGCTGCCTTTGGATCAATACTTTGGGTTTCTTCTGTTTTGGGGATTTGAACTGGTTTCTGCTTACTCCCATCTTCTTTTGATTCCTCTTTACCATTAGCTTCGACATGGGATCAGTGGGTAATTTGCTCTTGGCTTGGATTATTCCATGAAAGTGTGGGAAAAATTCATTATGCACCTACATTTGCAGTTTACCAGGACAGTTGCTGCCTCTTTGATATTTTTCACAAGTGATAGATGTGTGGTGTCCTATTTTGGACCTGTACAATTGAAGCTTTAGCATGGAGGAGAGTTTTCTCTTGTTTCTTGCTTTATTTTCATTGTTCTGAAGATCTTGCTTCCTGTGATTGCTTATACACTAGTCACAGTGAAGAATGTTGTTTCTTTACATTGGATGTTTAGGTTGTGGTCGGGAGCTTCACGTCAGAACCAGCACCAAGCCATGGAAATGGGCAGGGGCCAGCATTGGGATTATCTCCGTTAGCTGTGCCTGTGGGTCTGTCTCCTGCATCTGTGACAAATCGAGCTCCCAAGAATGAATAAATTAGGAGCTCTCTGTCTTCCTGCACGACAATGCAGCACCAGTGTATGTCCCGAACATTCTCTTGCTGGAAGATTGGTTTCACATATCACCTTCCCTCTTCAGATAAAATTGTTTCAGGTTACTGCTACAAATGTACTTGCACTGCTTCTTGTATGATGCAGACTTCAGAAAACCGGACTTAATCTATAGCTGCATGAGATCAGACACACCTTGCACATGGTTCTGTTTTGCATTTTTGTTTCTGTTATTTCTTGTTGGCTGTGGTGCAGGTGGTCTGCAGTGCTCTGTTTTAGTCTTTGTTTAGCTGCATTGAGCACATATTACAGGGTTAATCATGGTTCTCCTTGTGTTTATCTAGATCATAGCACCAATCTGGCTTGTGAAGTGGCTCACTTTGTGTCATTAGGAAATGAAATGTCTCATTGTCTAAGAAGGAACCATTCTATACAACTTGATTGCTTATGAACTTATTGTATTTTTTGTAATCTGCATGTGTAATCACAGCTGCAGGTAGTCACTGTCAAGCAAGCAGGTGCAAAAACCAAGGAATTGGAGAGCCAGACAGTCTAGACAGAGAAACACTCACAGGATGTTGGGCAAATTCAACATTGGAGGAATGTCAGCATACTGATACCAGGATCTCTTCACCAGATGGAGAAATCAGTATGGCAAAAGTTTTGACAGTTGTTGTCATTCATGCAAATTCAGGCTATCCTGTCTGTGCTCATTTTAGGGTCTTCACTTGAGTTCTCAGACAAGAGCTAATCACCAACAGAGAGGCACAAATCAGAGAGTCTAGAAGATAGCACTAATCCTGAGTGATGTCTGATGAAGAGGGTTAGCGAATGAACCTGAAAGAAGGAATACCTATAAAAATGGTGCACATGAACTTAGAAACTTCTGTGAAGACTATCACCTTTGTATGATTTGGTTGTTGCATAGTCACTAGAAGAATGGACATAGTTTCAGATAGAATACTGTCAATATCCATAGGAGAGGGCTCTTCAGTGAGGTCCTTGCAGATTGACTTTGGTTTTACCGCTTCAATGTTGACACAGTTCTACACAGCACAAGCCTCTCTTTGAGGTAAGTACTTTTAGGGTATTTTTTGTGTTGAATTTGTGGTTTGTAGACTTTTGGGTTCATGGCCACCAGTGGGCTGGTCTTCAACCCTTTTTTTTGTCTCAGAGTAGGCTCAAAACTGTTCAATCTCACAGACTGGTATGTCACTGACCCTCTCGATGTTGAAAAATTTAGTCAGAGTCTCTTTCAAAGAGCCATGCATCTCTATTGAGAGATACTCTTGTGCATGATAGTGCAACATATGTGTCGAGTCTCTCTGTTGAATAATACCATGTTTAGAGTAGTGACTTTATGCACTGGCACATTGGATTGTGACAAAGTGGGCCACAGATTGAATTTGTCACTGCAGTAGTTCCCCAAGATTTTTGACATTGAAACTGGGGAGGGTGTACACTTGTTGCACACATTGTCGTGGTCATTTCCAGATTTTAGCAAGTGTATTTTCACTTCCAAGGTATCTCAAGCTGCCTTTATTCCCCCATCACCATAAGAAGTCTGTTTCAAAGGGGAGAAACATGTTTAGAGAAAAGAAACTTCAGATAAAGCCTACTTGCAATCTGAAAATGTTTTGAAGTTTACCCATCTACTTGTTGGGTTTCTCAAAATATGAATGTTGGGTAACAGATTTGATCATGCCTCTATATCATTTTATTGTTTTGGGGTTGTCACTTGCCTTTTTGTATCACAAGCTTTCATATCAATACGAAATGTAAAAATAAATCATATGACTAATTTTTTATATGAAATTTGTTGGATAAACATACAAACAACTAACTTCAATGCTTTTAAATCTTATTAAAATGAGATTCTTAAATAAACGATTTGAAAGATTATGCATGAATTGATTAAAATAAAATGTATCAATTTAAAAATAAATGAAAATTTTAGTATAAAATTTTCTTTTGAAATAGAAAATTGTAAAATTAATTTGATGTTATTTTTAAAAACTCAATAATTCTTTGATGAAGATTTAGTAATAAAAACCATGATGAAATTAATTTTTAATTAATTTATTCTAGTGACAATGTTTCATTGGAATTGGTTTATGTAGGATGGGATTTTGGTAATCATCCCTGTCACAATTTCACAACCATTCTGGATTATAATTTGTCATAGATCAAATTTCATTTTAGATTTCTTGTTTTTTCTCTTGCACCCTTTCAATGCTTTTGTCCATTTGTATCTTGTTATGAATTTATTTGATGAATCAGACTTGCATTGACAAGATGAAAAAACATATTAATGGAAAAAAATGGCATATATTGAAATGTATAGAATTTTATCTTTTGAAAAGACAAAATTGATTATGTCCACAAAAAATAATTTAATTGTTGTCATTGTTAGTGTGAAACAGCGTGGAGCCCAAATTTGTTTGTATTGTTGATGTTTTTTATGTCATAAATTTTTATTATTGCCCTAAGATAGTAGACATGCATGTATGATTTTAGCTTTTATCAAGCATGTATGGGGGACAAACACAACTTGTTTTCTTTTAAGTTTTGGAAGGGGGGGGAAGGATTTTGTGCTTTTTTTTTGTTCCCATCAGGTTCCCAATATGTTCCCCAAGGGTGTTCCCCATAGCACCTCGCTTTATTCCCACATGTTTTGCCCAAAGTCCTCCCCTTTTCACATATATAGGTGGGCGAAAGGGAGAGACACATTATTTTTCCATAGAATCTTCTATTTTGGGGAGCCTCCATAGTTTCAACAATTTTTTTGCAAAAAAATAAAAATTGTAATGACAAAAAAAAATTTAGCTAGTATATGGGTGATTTTGCATAATCTTTGGGAAGCTCATAGATTCTATGATATGGTTGTCCCTAGACAATTTCAAAGATAATTCTAAAAACAACTCATAATTATTTCATCATTTCCCAATTTAATTACCTCATTTCTTAATAACTATCTTACTCCTTTTCTCTACCCATCAGTAGAGAGATATAAAAAAAGGTCCTACTTCATTTTCAAGCTCAACTACCTCATTTCTTTACTAATAATTACCTCACTTTAAAATTAAAAAAACTACCTCCTTCTTTTACCTTACCCACCATGAATAGAATGTTTAATATAATTTATATTAAATTTAAAATTGATATGAATAATAACTAGATATTGAAAACCCAACTAGGAACATGATAAAGAGAGAAAAAAAGAAAAAAAATTGAAAGTCATTGGTAGTGCACAGCAATGAGAAGCTCCAGTAAATAAATAAATAGGACTTATAAGGCACACCCAACTAATGAATATGAAACAGAAGGCTGCAAAAATTGCTTACCATGTTGCAAATGATGATTCTAGATCATTGTCTGTTGGCTGCAATGCTGACATGCTTAACCGATGAAGACTCAAATTGAAGATCACATCAGCTTACATATTTTAATTGTAATAAAATCTTGTTCTTCTTCTTCTTTGCAAACAATCTGCAATTGGGTTTTCAAAATTCTCCTTCGCACTCAAGACCTGAAGAAGTGTTTCCTATGTGGCTGCCAAATGTTCTTAATTGGACTATGGGTGCAATTCGATCTGATGTATCCAACAGCCAAATTTCTGGGAAGAATCTAGTGATTTATTAGTTTTTGAATAGTAAAAGAGTGGATTCAATTGAATTTGGTATTGCCAACACTCAAATTTGTGTCAAGATTTTTTTATAATAATTGAATGAATTCCATTTGGAATTTGACATTTTTAACAATCAAATTTGTGTTAAGAAATTTTTTTGTGAGTGAATGGACTTCATTGGAATCTGATAGTTTCTGGATGGTCAGATTTGTGTGAAGAAGAAATTGTGAGCTGAGGGGTCGGTGAGTGAGTGAGTGGGTGGGCCCAAATGGGTCTCATTTTAATGCTTTTTTAAAAGTGTCCCAAACAGAGTAACATGAAGTCAAAAGGAGAAGAGCGATATTTATCATTAACAATTCTTTAGGGAACCGATCCAAAAACAAATAAATAAATAAATCACGTATCAAGAAGGTACTGGCCAAAAGAAAAGGCAACACGAGTTACAAGTTAGAACTCTTGTTTATTTCCAACTTGTTGCTCACAACTGCATTCAAAAGTCTAAGATTCCCCGACTATTGATAATTTTATTCATCATCAATAGTCAGATGCGGAAAGCACATAGAGAGGAGAGCAGTTGCCTTATATATACTAAAGATTTGCCAGAAAAGGCAGAAAACCTATGCTCTTTTTCCAACAAATTTATAGGCTGACAAAAAGAATTTGGGAAAATCTTGTTTTTCTAGTGTAAATTTGACTAATTTTGCTAATTTTTTGGGAAAATTTTGTCAATTTTTTGATAACAAACAATTGAAAAAAGAACCCCTACTAGCTAGAAACCCAAAATGACAAAACATCGACAACATTATTATACCACATTTACGAATCTTGTACACATTTCTACCACATCGCATCTTGACAAACAAAAATGCAAATGCATGGTGGTGGGACACTCTTTTTTCTCGTTCTCCATAATTTAAGTGCGACTTTGTGTTAAAGAGTCATTGTTATTACCCAAAATTTTGTCTTCAAAATCAAATTGTATCTCATCTTTGTTTGTGGACTTCCAAAATTTCATAGTACATGCAACTAAGAATAGCCTCTTTCTCAATGCCCATGTATTTGTTGGCTCCTTTCTTTAATAATTTTTAAAAGAAAATTGTGGGCTCTATGCATCACTATTTTTGTTGCCATACGTGTACATACGTACTATGTACATGCGCATGTATAGCATGGTTGACTTTGGGATTGTGAAGGAAGTCAAAACCTTTTGGTTTTTGGGGGGTTGATTTGTATACCCACTAATTAGGATTCACAAGGATATACATGTGAGCATCATGCAATATGTGCATATTTTGGCATGCTCTACTCCGCTTTTATCAATGCTCTATTATCATAATAGGATATTGGGTGAGTGAAAAACTCAATCCAAAATAATGGAAACATCTGACTTAGGTTTGGTTTTAAGTTGAGGTAGTAGTTGAGCACTCACTTCAATTGAGTTTACGAAGCTAGAGATGATTTTTCACGCTTTTCAAAAAAATTCAATAAACGATGATTTTTTCAAAAAAATTAGAACATAAATGACAGAATATTCACATTTCCTTTTTTGTTTTTTGGTAGCCAAGATGCAAAAAATTGTCACACAAAAGGATTCTAAAAGTTGATAAAATTCTCTAAGAATTTATGAAAGAGGGATAAATGGGGAGTCTTGTTCAACAAATTTGAAAGACATTATAACCATATAGCCATGTAGATAGTTGTTGCAAGCTCCACAAAAAAAAGGCCCAAAATGGGGCATTGGAAATTGACAAGGTGCATACAAAGCCCCCATCATAGAATAAGTTTGTGACAATTAGGATTTCAAATTGTGCACATGTAGATACCCATTTGAAGTTGACCCCTTAATGCCTAATAAGCCAAAAAATGGCTTCTTTTGGTATTTTAAATTGATCTATATGATAGAGATTTAAATTTTTTTGGTTGGGTGCACACATTGAATATCTTTTCAATGGTTTGTTGCGGAAGCATATCCAAGTGGATTTGGGGAAGGATTTGTCAAGAACACCACCATGCAACCACTTTCCCATGTGTGTGAGGAAGAAATGCCCAAAGGCCAAGGCCCACCCCTAGTCGGCCTTCCTACCTTAGCTAGGCTAACTTGAAAAGTCATTTAAGAGTTGACCCATGAGTTGTGGTAATGAGATCATTTTATTTGTGCATCATTTTGAGGATCCTCACATTCTCATTGTAAAAGTTAGAAAGATTCATTCTTATGAAAGAAGATCACATTTTGGCTTGAGTTTTTTATATGAGTAGCTAACTTAATCATTGTGAGTGCCAAATTAAAATGCATTCATTAATCCATGTCAAAAAAACTTTGATCGTGAGCTCAATCTAGTTTTATTATTTGTTCATCTTTTACTCAATTTTGGCTGAAATTTTTATCAAAAATCTATGAGTTTGTAAACTTTGAATCTATTGTGAAATTTGTAATTTGATTTAGGATTGAGTAGATTGGACCAAAATTCTAAATAAATCTCAAATACAGATAAAATGGTTGTGTAATGGGCTTAGATTTTGAGGGGTTAAAAAGTTTCCACATAGGAGGTTGTCTTTTTCCCACCAACAAAGCATATATTATTTTGTGTGCCTACACACATAATTAGCCAACATTATGTGAACTTTGATTCCCAAGCCCAAAATCTCCTAAAGAAAAATTGACTTTACAGTGTTGCAAGTTCATCACATGGCATCATTTTCATCAAAAGTGAGAACATCTCAGTTGTGAACAAAAAGTCCATCATACACAATTGCTGAAAAAAAGACAAAAAACCAAGCATAAAGCAACATAAAGAGCAAGAGATAAAAAGAGAGAAACATGGATACATTTTTCAACACATGTATTGAAGAACAACTGAAATTAGTCTTGAGATGGGATGAACTTTATGCTACTCAAAAGATATTAGCGCCGCAAAGGCGCATGGAACAGTAAAAAGAGAGATTCTCAATTACACTTGCTCCTTCCCAAACTTGACTATCAAAGTATTAAAAAAACAACAACAATAACGCGTATACACACGTGCACACACCCGCACATACACACACATACACACTCAACTTTTCTTCTTTTTTCTTTCTCTTTCACACGAATGCCACCAAGTCCCTCCCCAAAATTTGCCCTCTCCAAACTATAATCTACGTTATTTTCCTTTGCCCCCATCTTCCAAAGTCTCTATTCCAATCAGACAAATGCCAAACTATCATAAAAACTTTGTAGTAGCACCTACAAATAAAGTCAAATAAGAGAAGACTTTTTACAAGGCAAATTTATATTCTCTTCAATTTCTCCTCTCTTGTTTTTTTTCCCCTTATCAATTTCTTGTCCCTCCTTACCTAGTGCTTGTTTGATTCAAAAAGTACTCCGACTCTTTGTTCCAAAAACTTCTGTGGGTATAGAGTGTTGAGAGTTTGTTAAGCTTTCGGTGCTATCAATCAATTGCTCACAACAAAAGCTCAGTGCTTTGTGATGCTTGTTAGCAATTGCGTTTGTTTGAGTTGTTTTTAGAATTGAGTTTTTATGTTGTTTGTTTTGGAAGTGGGTTAGTTTTGCTTAGTTTGCAATTGAGCCTGGGTTGTTAGTTTTGCAATTGGGTTTGTTTTGGTTGTTTTGCAATTGAAATTGTGTTGCTAGTTTTGCAAATGGAATTGTTTCGGTTAGTTTGCAATTGAGTTTGTGTTGCATATTTTGCAAATGGGTTCATTTTGGTTGTTTTACACTGGAGTTTATATTGCAAGTTTTGCAAAATGGGTTTGTTTTGGTCCTTTTGCAATCGATCTTTCTTTTGGTTGCTAGCAATTGTTTGTTGAGTTGTACTTGGTGGTTACCCTTTGTTACCAATTGTCTCTTTTTTGAGCCAGTTGTTGTTGGGTTGCAAGATAAACAATTTCAAATCTGCATGTGTGAAACTGGTTGTTTATTAGCAAAACTTCAAATGAAAAATGTAAGCTTGTAGATTCAACAGAAACTGAATTTGCAGCTGCAAAATTATTGCTGCTGCTGTTGTTGCTATTCCTGTTGCTGCTTTGTTGATGTTGATGTTTTCTTAGGTTGATGTTTTGCTATTGTTTCTATTGTTATGGTGGTAGATTTTTCTGCTAGAATTTTGGCAGACTATTATTTCCATCTACTTTACCATGCTTTCTTTCAACTTGTAGTTGTTTCTGTTAATCAAGTTTGCAAATGCAGTACCAATATGATGCAAATTTGCAGCCTGAGTTTTGGAGCTGTTGTTGCTACAAGCAGCATTACATTGTTGTTCTGTTGGTTGTGGACATGAGACCAACTCTCACCACTAACAGCAGCAGCAACCAACACCACCACTGGGCTCAAGCTTCAACACAATTCCTTCTTCATTTGCAGCAATAGGTGCACCAGCTGGGAAGCCGGTCCCAGAATTGGGGAGATCGTCACCTGCAACATTAAGAATCTGGTAGAATGCTTGTCTACAACAAGAATCTAGCAAAATGCACTACTACTGTCCATCATACAAGATACGGTACTACTACTGTGGAAGCGTTGTTGTTGCAGAAACCAGAGGATTGTCGAAGTGGTTATGAATGGGGTGCTTCAGCAAGAAGAAGAAGCAGGAGAAGAAGCAGCAGGTGTCGGTTTCATCCGATGCTTTTGTTGATTTGTCTCGCAATACTAGCATCCAGTATTGTGCCAATTGCAGAGGGATTGGGATCCATGTCTCCACTGGCGGCAGTGTCTCGTGATGTTTTCCATGGCTCTTCTCCATTGGCAGCCTACTCTTGTACAGTGTGTGTGATTCTCGCTGGGAGAAAGCAGTTGATCCGCTGCTGGGATTCTCGCGATCCGAGGAGGATTTTCTCCGTGGGCAATGCGGGAGTCTCGTACGTGGGTGTGGCAGGCGGCGATGGGTTTATGTGCGGATTGCGAGAGTCAACAGGACAACCCTTTTGTTGGAATCTGAGAGATGAGAAGAACTCGTCGTCTTCTTGGAGAAGAAGCCAGCAGCAGCATCGTCTGTCGCAGAAGAGGTACGTGCAGATTGCGGTAGGAGAATCCCATGTGTGCGCGCTTCGACGAGTGAATGGATCCATCCATTGCTGGAGACTGAAAGGATGGGATCAGCAGCACCCAAGAAGATCGTCATCTACATCAACATCACCGCATGGGTTTGCCTTCCTCTCTCTCACTGCCGGCGGGGACTTCACTTGCGGCCTTACCAACGGATCGCAGATGATGTGTTGGGGAGTGGAGCTCAACCTGAACGTCTCCACTATGTACTCCAGCATCAGCGCAGGAAGAAGACATGTGTGTGGGATCCGAGTCGCGGATGGTGCTGTCGAGTGCTTCGGGAACTATCCTTTGCAGAAAGGAGGATCAGTGTCACCGCCTGAAAATTGGGCATTCTCGTCTCTTGCGCTCGGAGCTTCTCACAGTTGCGGATTGCGCACAGAGACCCACGAAGCGGTTTGTTGGGGTGATAACTCCACAGCTCAGCTCGCAGCTCCTCAAGGAGTCGCGTTTGCTTCCATCACTGCTAGCGACTTCTACACTTGTGGTATCAAGGAGACTGATCTCTCCACTGTCTGCTGGGGGAGAGGGTTTGACAACAGTAGTCCAAAGAAGAATCGCAGCGAGTTCTTGTTTCCTCCGCAGCTCAAAACTGCACCCGGGATCTGCACCAACAGTCCGTGTCCGGTCGGCTCCTTCTCTTTCCACGGCTCCAATGCCACAATGGGTGTGGGAGGAAATGTTTGTGCAAACCGCAATCAGTTCGTCTGCCTCGCTTGCTCCAACAGCACTTGTCAAGGACCTCCAGCAGCCGCCATGACACCACTGTCGTCGTCGTCTTCAGCTCCTCCTGTTCCTATCGCATCTCCTTCTGTTCCTATCGCATCTCCTTCACACCCTAAACCTTTTCCTTGTCCAATTCCGAGCACGCAGCAGCCACCTTCTTCTTCTCCTTCTTCTTCGCTGCTCAAGGGCGGCAGCAGCAACAGCAGCTTGAGGCGCACAATGCTCGCGACAATCTCTTTAGGAGTGTTGGGAGGAGTGGGGATTCTCGTCAGCTTGGTGGCGCTCATCTGCTGCTGTTTCCTGAACCGCAAGCAGCAGCAGCAGATCCCAAAACTCCAGAATTGCTGCACAGGGAAGTTCGCATGCAACGCGAATGCGCGCCGCCGCAGCAGCAGCAACAACAGCCGTGTCCATCACTCGGAAGAGAATCCCGGAGCTGCTGCTGATGAAGAAGCCGACGATGACGAAGCATGCAACCTCGCCGTAGTAGTCACGCCCATGCGCTTGTCGCCACTGCACGGCTCCTCCATAAACAGGTACATGTCTTGTCTTATATCTCTCTCATCGGGAGCTTGCTTGTTTTCCGCTGTCGAGGGAGGGGGATCTCTCTGCAATGCACTGCGCATTCATGCTAATCCCATCACAATGTGGTCTTGTTGTTGTTGCGGGCTCTTGTGTGCAGGAGTAGTGCCAGGCGAGATTTGACAAATAGAGCAGATCTTTTCACCTTCAACATGTTGGCTGCTGCAACCGAGGGTTTCGGAGATGGGAGGAGAATCGGGGCGGGGAGCTTCGGAGTGGTGTACAGAGGGGTTCTTCCCGACGGAAGGGAAGTGGCGATCAAAAGAGCGGAGAAGATGAACGCCAACAAGACGATGTACGAGGATAATGAGACGGCATTCGAGAAGGAACTGGAGTTTCTTTCAAGGGTGCATCATCGAAACCTTGTGAAGCTCGTGGGCTACTGCGATGACGACGACGAGCTTCTGCTTGTGTTGGAGTACATGCCCAATGGCACGCTTTACGATCACTTGCATGACGACAGACACAGCAACAGCGGTGCCATCTCTTCCTGGCACTTGCGTGTGAAGATAGCGTTAGAAGCTGCGCGAGGAATCGAGTACCTTCACACCTATGCTGTACCCGCCGTCATCCATCGTGACATCAAATCTTCCAATATCTTGCTGGATGCTTCATGGACTGCTTGTGTCTCGGATTTCGGGCTTTCTCTCTTGGGTCCTGAAGAAGAAGTGTCGCACATCTCCATGGCTGCTGCAGGTACAATGGGTTACATCGATCCTGAGTACTACCGTCTTCAGCATTTGACTACCAAGAGTGATGTCTATAGCTTTGGTGTTGTGCTCTTGGAACTTCTCACTGGCAGGAAAGCCATCTCCAAATGCTCCAACAAGAACAACAAGAACATTCCTGCCAACCCATTAATCAATGTGGTAGATTTTGCAACTCCTCGGATACAAGCTGATGAGCTTGTTTCCATTCTCGACTTCAGATTACCCATTCCTCAGGGACTCGAGTTGCAAGCTGTTTCAATTCTTGCTTCTGTTGCAGAGCATTGTGTGCGACAGGAAGGTAAGGAACGACCTTCCATGACCCATATTGTGACTCGCTTGGAGCAAGCTTTCTCTTTCTCTTGCAATAACCGGAGGAAATTGCAACCGGCACCACAAGAATCCAGTGTTCAGTACAACAACAACAACAATGCTGCAGCAAATTCCAGTGTTGCCAACTGGATCCATCAGGAAATACAAGAACTAGGATTGAAGCATGATGATGATGATGATGGTGATGGTGATGGTGATGATGGTGATAATGATGATGACGATTTGAGTCTGTGTGGTGATCCTGAGCTCAATAATCTGCAACAAGGCCATGAAAGAATGTCATCCTCCACCTTGCAACAACATGGTGTTGGTGATCAGCTACATCATTTGCAACAACAATAATGCCATGAAAGAATGTCCTCCACATTGCAACAACATGTTGTTGGTAACCAGCTCCCATCATCTGCAATGACAATGCCATGACAGAATATCCTTCTCCACCTTATAACAACAGGGTGATGATCAACTCCAATTGTCTGCAACAAGAAGGCCATGACTGAAAGAATGTCCTACTGCACCTTGCAACGACATGATGGTGATCAGCTCCAATCATTAGCAACAAGGCCAAGAAAGAATATCCTCCACCTTGCAACATCATGGTGCTGATCAGCTCCATCTCTTGTTGAGGATTCATTATCTGCTTCTGATCTTTGCAAAACACTATCAATCAGCAGCAACACCTCCTTTTGCTGATATACATTACTGAGAGTCAAGGACATGGAGAGATTCCATGATCCATACAGCAGCTGATGACAAGAATCAATATAGCCACTGACATTCAGTCAAAAGTGGTCTGTCTACCCCATTCTTGGGGTTGTTTTAAGCTTTTTCTTTGAGTATGTTGCTCAATTCCTTTCTTTCAAGCTCGTATTGAGCGTTTTTTCTTGAGTTTGTTGCTTGATTTTTTATTCTTTTTTATTTGTTTTGAGCTATTGTTTTGAGTTTGAGTAATTGAATAGACAGATTCCAAGTATACCTTGCAAAATAACCGATTTGCTCCAAACAACACAAGAACATGAAGCAACTCATGGCCATAGGATCATGTAAAGTGCCAGTCCCATTGAAACTAAGGAATGCTAATTCAATTGAAGGACCAGAGACAAAAGTATGCTGGTAGTTAGCTTCTTCCTCTTCCCCCCAAAGAGGTTGTGAGTTCAAACCCATCTTATGAAAAGCTGAAGACACATAGGTTGGGGAAACTGGGGCAAAGGGCAAAGCTTTAAGGCCCACAATGCCTTTAAAGGGCCAAATCTGAAATCTGATTTTTTTTAAGAAAATTATTTCCTCTTTCGAAATTCTCGTCTCTAGAATGATAATCTTCTATGCCTATATAATATATATGCAATCTAAATATATATATAGGCCAAATATGAAATCTGATTTTTTTTAATTTGTTATTTATTTTGCCCATTTTGTCATTCTTTGTTTTCAAAATCATAATGGTCCATGCATGAATCTAAAAATATATATAAACAAAATCCAAAATCTGATTTTTAAATAAAAATTCCTCCATTCTAACATTCTTGTTTTTTAAATTATGATGCCCCTTGTGCCTACATAATATGTGTAAAATATAAAGCAAAATTTAAGCCAAATTTGAAATCTGATTTTTTACTTCATTTCATTTGTTTATGTTTAGCATCTTGTTTTTTCAAACCTTCATGATCCATGATTTAAAAGAAAACACCCACATATTCCATACACAATCTGCTTTTTCATTACATTATGACTACCATTGAAGTACAAAACCAAGATACAATTAAGGAAAGAGTATTCTCCTTCACCTTAAGCCAAATGTTCCCCCTTCCTCCTTCCTAAAATTGTGGTCACAAACTTATCCAAACCTTAGGTGAATTAGTTGGCATCACTTATTATATCAGTCCAAAGGTAATAGGTCTCATCTACTACTAATAATTCTATAATTACCGGGGTGTCCCCTTGATAAATTAAGCTAAGACATATCCTTTAACACTTTTGAAGTGAAAACCTTTGCCAACTATAAAAAATATGAGCATTGAGGTACAAAATAAAACTAGTAGCACTTGATATAAATGTAAATGGTTTCTAGTGACATAGTTTTGGTAAAAAAATGCCCATCACATGTTAATAAAAATACATAAATTATCCTTCTGCAAGAAACAATAAACCTCATTCCAACTCAATGTTGGTTGATGGATGAAGATATCAACTTTCAGATCACAAGACATCTTTTTGGTAAAGATGAAATACAAAAGTTTGCATGAGACATACTTTCCTTTCTTTCTGATAGAGGATGACAACAAAGATAAAAAAATCAATGCAAGTGCAACCAAGGCAACATTCAATTGTGACATCATAAACACTGGCATGTAACAAGGAACCATCAATTAACATCGTGTACACACATCCAATCCCAGGTGGAGGTGTGTTAATGTGATGCAAAATTGATGCATACATTAGGTTAGTTGACTCCCATCTGCAATCATGAAGTTCATTTGGTCCACTTTGTCAAACTAACTTCCCATCACGTTTGATGGGGCTTGCCCTGCCCTAGGTTGAGGTTTTTAGTGTTCATCATCACCTCTTTCAAATGGCATAAGTTCCCAAATGACATGCTCCCAAGTCCCAAGTTAGGCCCAAGATAGGCCTTGGTTTCTAAAACAGTGGAATTGTGGGAACTTGAGGGCACGTTCCCAACTTTCAGCACTAAAAGGGGTAGAGGGGCGTGCTGAAACTCCGGGATGGGACTAAGAAGAGGGACAAGCTTTAGTTACTTACTCGAACTTGCATCAAGCCAACCAACAAATTGGTAAGTTCACATTGTGGAGCACCCTTGGTGTTAGGACAAGCCATAAGCAATTCTAGACTCACAAGACTCACCACGGCCCGAACTTGGGGGAAGCCACCACCTTCCCCCATATAATATTCTCTGCGTCACTCTGCGGCACCCAAATCCGAATGGCTTTTTGTCCCGGGACTCCCAAGGAAGAGTCCCAAAACTGTCCCGGTTTGGACTCCTGGGACTTTGTGAATTCATAACTCTTTGCTGAGACCTCTGATTGGGATGAGGTCTGAAGCAAACTTGTAGATCTCTTTGAAATCTTTCCAACGGTGTGTCGCGCTCCACCTACGCACACAGGGGTCGGGTCGATTCCCAACTTTTAGTGGTCAGGAGTCAAATTGCCAGTTCGACTCTCAGCCTTTCTTTTTGCCATAACTTGTGCTGCAGATGTCCAAATGGCTCATGCAAGGCCATTTTCGACATTTAAACTTCAATAGCTTTCCAATGACATGAAGAACACCTCAAGGCGAGGTGTTTTGACCCCTGTAATCAAACTCTGAAGTTTCGAGAGTCCCAGAGGAATCCCAAATCCCCATTTCAGGAATGTGAATGTCATCCTCACACTCTTCCAAAAGTGGGGTTGCGACACCAAAGATATCTTTACATGGGAATGAACGTCTTGATAAATGAAAACCGGCTTCTTCAAGGCACACAATTTCACTAGTTGTGAGATTTGTGCTTGACATCACTAGCCATATAATGGCCAAGGATGGATGTTCAAACTACACCTTCCACACATCTATGGATGTCATTTGCACAAAACCAAAACTTATGATCTCATGATTCCACACAAACTTTAGATTGAAATAAATTTAAATGTTTTGAGGCTAAAATCCCATTCTTCCACTTTGTAATGAATGCCTTGCATTTCTTCCTAGAAAACACACGAATTGTAATACATTGCACCTTAGATATTAGTCTTGTGTGTTCAAGATGTCATCTTGATTAAATGCAATTTGTTTCCACAACTTCTAATGATGTAGATGGAATTCTTTCAGTAGTGGATGCCATGTTTGTAACAGACTTGAATTGAAAAGATGCTGGAGGCATAACATGTAAAGAATCAAAAGGCATTGATGCACAACAACAAGGGACAAAGAAATTATCTTTATCACTACAATGTGAATATCCAATAGACCTCAATGGAGTTCCCATTTTTTGTTTACAAGTCCCAAACTTTTCTTCCCCTTCAAGCCCAACCATCTTATTTTGAAAGGAAGAAAAAGATGCAAGGTGAATAAAGGCTTCTACCATTTTGCAAGGATCCATTTTGATTAGTTTATTGCTTACAAAAATAGAACTCATCATTGTTTGGACCATGTATTTCTTCCCATGAAATAATCCTTATACCTTGATTATTGGACAAGTGCTCCAATGAGGTCATCAGTTGTTGCATAAAGATCAACAAATGTTTTGTCAAATTGCATTGACCATGCATGATCACAATTTTTTCCAAATTACAAGTTGGCATGTTGGCATCATCTTGCAAGTCCATGGTCTCAAAGAAGGGAATTTACAAGTTATATCTAAACACCATAAAAAAAAAATTGACATGGGAGATTTCAAATATTGGATAAAAAATCATGTGATGAAAGGATTAAAAAACTAGGAAGTTGAACTCACTATTATGACATATTCCCCCTATTAACGATAACAAAAATGCTAAAATGCAAGCCAATCATTTAGTTCATGAATGTTTTTTTTTTATGTAACATTAGATGATAGCCACCAAACACAAATTGTTTGGTAATTTGCTTCCATAGAAACTAATGTTGTGGCATTCTTGTAATCATGACACATTTGTATGTGGTTAGCATGGAACCAATGATGGATTAATTTCTTCATTTGTCAATCAAGAGATTGGGCCCAATGATAAAGACATGTTTGCTCTTGATTCTACATTGGAAGTTTTGGGTCACTAGTTCTAAACAAAGTTCTAATTGCATTGAAATTGGCTCGAACACAATTTGCCATGCATCCCTTGAAATTAACATTCTCCACACCATGTTCTTTCATGACCTTAACAAGTGCATTCCACATTAGCATTTGTGAATCTACATCTTCAAATCACATGTCACAAATTGCAATGGTCAAGATTCGACAATAAAAAAGATCATAGACATGGCAACCCATGGTTGTTTAGTGTTTGTACACATTTGCAATGGTCGAACATCAACCATGCTCCTTCCAAATCCCCTCTTGTTTGCAAATGCCTCATAGTGTCAACACCATTAATAGGACCATGAATGGACATCTTGAACAAGAAACTCTTAGGACTACCTTGCCTAGGGAAAATGTTATCATGGATGTAATCATAACATACTGCCTTTGAGTTCTAAGATTTGATTGATGAATGGAACCTTTGCCACCATTACCAAGCTTAAGACTATTCATTTAGTTTCAAATCTTTGAAGAGCTCAAAGGGGAAAACTCTTATAATAGTAAATCAAATTCCTGCCCTTACCACTTGGGTTGTGATCCATCACCAGGCCTAATAAGCTATTAGGCCCAAGAAATACTTTATTGGTTTGGCAATGGTTGAAGGGGTGGCAATCGATGTCTTCTCATATTCTTGCCTTATTAGATCATGTGCCATATCCTTACTCTCTCTTGAAGGGCTTATAACAACTAGATGTTCATGGGTCCCAAGATGGATGCAAGCTCGTGTCATCATTTTGGAATGATGCAATACATATTACATTTTAGCCAAACTCCTTGCAATGCAAATTGGTGCAAACTTACAATGTCTATAAACAAAGGTTGTGTTGGCAACAAGTTGTTCTCCTTCTTCCAATGGATTTTTTACAACTCCCTCCCAATCAATTGCATTGTAAACATTGTTCTTAACATAATAATCACATTGCAAGTTTTGGCAAGACACATGGCCAACACATGATGATCGTCTAAATGTCAAACCATCACCATTCTTGATGTTTGTAGTCTATATTTTACACTAGGGGTGAATGTCGTGTTTCTTGTCCATGCCTTGCATTAAACATGCCAAGCCACCGGAATGTTTTGTTGGTGGCAACTTGAACATGACATTTCCATCAAACTTGGAAGGTAGATATTGCAATGTCATTGTGGAGATGACATCATAGTTCAAATTTTGTAATTTATTTTTGAAAACATGTACAAATGCCAATTGTTTTAAACATTAAACAACATTTGAAATCTCTTGAATGTTAATGTCTAACATTTGTGAAAGAGTTTGATGTGACACTAATAACGCCAAACCAAGATTTGAAACCTCTTGTATATCTTCATTTATAGAATCACTCAACTCAAGGATCACGGGTTCTATTTTGACATTGGCAAATTTTGATACATCCAATTAGGGCTGAGACTTATCCCTCTCTTTTCCAAGAACTTGGTACCTTCTCTTCTCCAAGAACTTGGTGAAAGGTGCCACTTTCTTCCTTTAGAAATTTCAATGGGCTCTTACAAAACAGCTCATGTTACTTCCCTCACCCATAGAATTCAAAACTATTTTTCAAGGAGAATGGAGTTAATCTGAAGCTTGAACTTGGTTGAAAAGGTCAATAACCATTGCATCTTTCATACAGAAGACCAATGGAACTAACCCATATTCAAGGAAGATTTCAACATCCATGGTGTTTAGTGGAAAACATGGAACAAAAGAAATTGTGAAAGTGTGAAATTGATGGAAGAAGTATTGACCAACAAAATAAAATAAAATGTGAACATTGATTTATGCACAAAAAAAATTCTACGCAACACTAATCTACACCCAAAAAAAAATGCACAACATTAATCCCCACGCTCAAAAGAAATTTGCAAAACACTTATCCACACACAAAAGAAATATGAAGAACATTTATCCACCCACACATGAATGCATATATTGGATATGTATAACACACCAACAAAATTAGGTGATGGAAAGAAAAGTCATAAATTGAAACACTTTGTTTAAACATCATTAATTAATAGTTTTTTTTTAATTAATGAAGTTTTAAAATATAAAATGGTGTTCCAAAAAACCATTTTGATGTTAAAGATTTGAAATTATGAGTTTTGGAACTTGGGTTGTTGAAAAAAATTCCCTAAAGTGGATTCTGGAATATTCATTCATTCAAAATAAACATTCAAGACATTGGGATTATAATAAGGCAAAATTGTCAAAATTTAGAAGAGATTTTTTATTAACTAACAAACAAACAAGATTCGTGATTTGCACATAAATGTGAAAGGAAGTAGGAGCTCTAGATTTCATTAAGAGGTTGTCATATTTTTATTAGTTTTAGCAAATTAATGAAACCAAACCCTATTCCAACAATGTATGTGTGAGTATTAACACCAAAATGCCACCAAAAATTTACAACCATCCTTTTAACAATGTTTAAATATAATTTTTATTAATGATTGAATTTAAAATCCTAAATATCCACCCATTAAAAAATATCAATTTCAAATGGATCATTAGCATTTTTGCAGAAAAATAAAACAAAATTTCAAAATTATGTTTCATAGGTATTACAAAGTGGTTTTTCTGTGTAAATTTGTGCCCAAGTGCAATTAATGAATGGTTTCGATTTTTGAAATAATTTTGGCCATTAAATTTTTCTTCTTTTTTTCGATTGTGTATATGTTATGTAGTGATGGACCATTACAATTATAATGACAAGAATGTGAAAATGGGAAAAAAAAAATCAATATAAAATTAGATTTTAGATTTGGGTTTTTAAAAAATAAATTTCACATATATTAGATAGGCATACATCATGAAGGTTTGAAAAACAAGATGTCAAATAGAAAAAATTGGAATGAACCAAAAAAAATCAGATTTCAAATTTGGGTTAAATTTTGCTTTATATTGTACACATATTACATAGGCATGTATGGTCTAATTTTAAAGACAAGAATGCCAAAATGGATGAAATGAAATAAATCAGGTTTTAGATTTGGGTTAAAGTTTGTTTATATTGTACACATATTAGGTAGGCACAAGGACCATTATAGTTTTAAAGACAAGAATGCCAAAATGGATGAAATGAAATTAAAATCAGGTTTTAGATTTGGGTTAAAGTTTGTTTATATTGTACACATATTAGGTAGGCACAAGGACCATTATAGTTTTAAAGACAAGAATGCCAAAATGGATGAAATGAAATAAAAAATCAGATTTCAAATTTAGGTTAAAGTTTGTTTTATATTGTACACATATACCACTTTGTTTTTTATTGACTTTTTCCCCTTCCCTTTCTAGCCCTAACCCTTATTCAAGTTATCAACCACTACATCTAGTCCCCTCTTCCCAACTTCTTGTCACCGCACTTCTTGACATTTTTTTTACCTAATTGAGGCTGTTGTGGAGCTCTAAATACCCCAAGGAAACAATGGAAACATCAACAAACGTTGTATTTCACAACTACAAAACAACAAACAAAAGCAAAGATGGTTCCAAATAGTGGTTTGGTCATACGGAAACAAAAGCTATTTGTACCAAAAAAATAAATTCATCTCCTTTCTTTCCATGAATATGTCTTTTCAAATATGGTTTTGCAAACACAATTGGTTTCATGAGTTTCATTATATTTGAAAGTTATGTGGATATGCTAGTGGTTTTGCTTGCCAAATCAAATCCAAAAGTTTTGTGGACCAATGTTTCGCTTGCAAAACCAGATTCAGAAGTTTTGTGGACCTAATGTTTCACTTGTGAATCCGAAAGTTCTATGGACCTAATGTTTTGCTTGCAAAATTGAATCCCATAGTGATTTTGCAAGCAAGACTTGATCTAATAGTTTTGCAAATATTTTGGTTTCACTTGCAAAACCATATTGTGTAGTTTCACACATCTAATAGTTTTGCTTTGTGAAATTGGATTTGGTTTACTTTTCATAACTTTCTTAGAGTATCATTTCTAGGACATTATTTAATTTCGCAAGCAAAACTTCATTTGATTTGTTTCTTTTGGCTTTCCCTTTTATTTTTGGTTCACATTTCATCACTTGCAAAATTATATCTGGTCTAGTTTTTTCCCTCACATTTGCAAAACATAAGGTGTGATTCCTCAATTCTAGTTTTGTTTATTTCAAGATACTAGACAATTGCCACCCCATATAAACATTCCTTTGGATCTTATTTCAAAATAAGGTGGTTTTAGAACTTAGTCCCGTGATATGTTCAAAATCTTAGAAAACATATTTGAAACTTGTTCACCCACTCTTGATGTTCAACAAGTTCGCTGATGTGAAAATTATGTGGATAATGTTCATGCTCTCTTTAAGAACCTCTTCATTGAAGATGGGATCATGGATATCCCTTTGTGCATAATGATTTTAATGCTAGTTGTTAAACCTACCTTGTAGATTGACATAACTAACAAGAGAAAGGAGTTTTATGTTGGGTATCGTCCAAGTTTTCAAGTTTTTTATGTTTCTTTAAAAAACATTTGTGGTGAAATTGAAAATGTCACACTTGAAAAAGAGACATTTTGGAGCTCTACGTTGAGATTTGTGAATAATAAGTTTAAAGCATTTTTGGACACAAAAGTAGCCCTTCACATTTGAAGGGTAAGCGGGTACAAATGAGATAGAATGAACCAACATGATTACTTCAAAAAAGGATTCCATGTCCTTTCTCCCCCAATTTTTTTTTTTCATATGAATCAATTTTGGAACAATTGTTTTTGCAATTTGTTATAATAAATGTTTATAATTGTCCAAGTACATTACATACTTTTTTGTTTATCATTTTTGAATAAATATGAATTTTCAAAAGTGTCTTAATTCCTTTTAAATTCAATGTTTCATTTTTTAACACGATAATAGTTACAAATCATAACCAATTTTTTAAATATTATATATATATATAATTTATTTTTATTTTATTTTTATAATAAACTACAACTTCTCTTAACACATTATGTACATTTTACCCCGTTTATGTGTGGTAAAAAACTTTTAAAATTCTATAATTTTGGATCAATTTCGAAAAGTTTGTTGAATTTTTTAAGTTTTAGAATTCCACATATTTTAGGGTATGAGTGATTTTTAATGTGGTTAATAGGTATTTATCTTTTAAGTTTTTTTCCCATCTTTTATTATTATTATATGAGTCCTTTTAATAGTCCTTTACAAAATTGACCCATGTCTAACACCATAGGGGTTCACTTTTAGAGGTCTTAAATCAAAACTTAAATTAAAATTTTAATCAAATGGATATTTAATTCCTTAATGTTCATATAAATGAAAAAGAAACAAGTTGTTGTGATGGCCATGGTTTTAAATGGAAAAATATAACTATTTATCCAATTTTTATTTTGTTTTTGGAAATCTAATGCCCATTTTAGCTTGTTGGATTATGAATGTAAGCACCCAAGCTTTTCCACGTGTTGGATGGAAATCATCAACCTAAGGTTTGGTTGCCTTACATTAATCAAGTTCACATTGATGATGAAACATGGCAATGTGTCCAATCACATGGGTCCTTAATGTTGAAACCAAGAACAAAAGGTGCAAGACATTTATGGATAGTGTCAATATGTAAGTGATTTCATACTTTTATTTCTTTTACTTCATAATTTTGTGTCATTACTTATTCTTCCATGTTTTTCTTAATGTTTTATATTTTGTTTTCCATTTTCAAGTCCAGTGAAAAGGCTCATGTTACCCAAAAGTTTGTTCATACTATTTTTAAGGTCTACATGATAGGGATGATAGATTTCAAGGAATTCAAGGACATGTTGTTGGACAAGCAATACACAAACTCAATGAACAAAGAGGAAGGCCATACTTGGTATTCTTTGACATAACTAACTTTTGCTGAAATATTGTTCAAAGTATAATTTTTTCATAGATAATTTTCTTTCTCCTTTCAATTCACACTTGTTATGTTGTTGTCAATTGATCATTTCACATTTCTATTACATCTAACATGAGATTACGGAGGCCAAACATGATATTGCAAAATTGTACAAACTTCTTATAAAGATTTTTTGTGGTTTATACAATACAATAATCTTACAATCCACAATGTTGAATGAAGATGGTTGAGGTTTTGATGTAGAGGCCAATTCACAATTCAACATTATTGCAACATTGAAGGGGTCTCAGTTAATGGTAATAAAAGTAACCCATGCAACAATAGTAGCAGCAAGAATAAAATATTGGTATGTATATGTTTTGTAGCTTGCACGTTTATCATTGTAAGATTAAAAAATAAGATTTTTTCGATAAAACATTCTCTTTCCAAAAACAAATTGGAAAAAACACTAGTTGCAACTAGAAAAACACAAATCTTTTGCCCATGCTCCTTTAAATCCCTACATAACTATCTAATTCCCTTCTTGTCCTTTTTTTTTTAAGGTTTCCCCAAATTTTCCAATTTTTTCTTTTCCCTTTTCCTTCTTTTAAGCCACTTTTCCTTCTTTATAAGCCAATTATCCTTCATGCGTTCTAAAACATAGCCTACCATTCATTGTACCATGTAACACCATAATCCATCAGCTCCATCTCATTTCACCCCTATGTGCAAGCACCACACTCATGCAAATCACACTCCCACAAATCACCCTCATTCTTCTTTGTTTGTATGTTTCAAATATTGCCTCCTCCTTTAGTCTTTATTCCATCTTCTAGTAGTAGTTTGCCTAAGGAAGGAGGTAGACTTGTGTTTTGCAACTTGTACCTTTTATAAAATCTGAAGATCTTGCTTGTTTTAGAATTATCTATTAATGATTGGAAGTTTCAATAGAGGCATAAATATTTCTCTTTTAATTTTTGTTATTGTCTTTATATTGATTAACAATTTTTGTTTAATAGCGCATACAATTAGATCCTAGCCCTACATTATTGTTTAGTTAATACCCCTCCAACTCCTTTCTTGTTGGGTGTATGAGCCCATATCAAATTGTTGCTTGCTTTTACATTGGTATGCTAGCCATTTTGAAATATTGTTCATTACAAAACTTCTATACAAAGTTTGAGGGAATGGTTGACCACAACCAATTTTGTTTTGTGATATTATTTTGACAATGTGTTCTGTGTTGATTGTATATTCTTGGAGGCTCATACATAGACTTTAAAATCAAATCTTCGTGAAAAATGGCATAAAATCACCTACATTGGTGTGGTTACTTCTATATGGAAATGTAGGTGAAAATGGAACAGGGTACTTATAAGTTTAACATGGTATCATCACAATCACATTCAACAACAACAACAATGCTTTTCATATTTTCAATACTTCTTGTAGTAATAATTTTGATCTAATTTCAAATAACAACTCATGAAGGTCTAGATGTCTATAGTAGAGGGGGAATGTTTCGTGGAAGTAATGGAGGAACCATGCAACTTGATTTTGAGTCAGATTATGCCTAGGAAAAATAGGTCCAACAATCTTATACTCCTACAAAAGAAGGTGGATTGATTATTTTTGTAACATGATTTGTTGGAAGTCATGTCACTTGCATTGCATAAGCAAGGTGATGGGCTTGTGGGTGTGGACAACTTCAATGACTATTATAAGGTCTCTTTGAAACGAACCATGCAAGATATGCTAACTAAACATGACATGTTTATGATTGATGAGGATATCAATAATGTTGCCTACCTTCTTTAATTTGGTGCAATTCACACACCTCATGCATCTTGTAGCCTAGGCTAGTGTATGCCATGCAATGTACAATCCAAACTCTTAGATAAACAACAACATTGCAAGCTTAATCACATTTTTTGAAGCTTGCAAGAATGCCAATTTTTAGCCATCCATTGTGTGGGCATCATCAAGTTCAATGTGTGGATTGAACTCCAAGGTATATATGTGTTGTCATATTCACACATTAAGGTTGTCAACCATTTTGTCCTTTCCCTACCAATGGTTGATTGTCTAGGGAATGGTTTTCTTTCTGGAGAGTAGAACATCAACCATATCTCTAGGTCATAAGGCATGTTTGAGTCCATAAAAAAAACAAAAACCTTATACTTGATTGACATTGATCATTTTAACTATGTCACATATTTGGATCTTATACCGGTGATTCATTGTTCCCTAATGAAAAATGTCTCTTGTCAACACATCCTATGGCCTATATGAACCTTATATTAATAGTCTTTTTATTCATCTCTAGCTCCCAATCCTTTTGCTTGCAAACAAGTTTGCAATGCAAGGTAACTTGGATACATGTTGTTCTACCTATTTGATTTGATTAAATTTGCTAAAGATAGCTACAAGAGGTGGAAGATTTAATCAATGATTAAAATGCAATGTTTGCATTCAATGTCATGTTATATGTCCAATTTTTTTTTTCATAATTCATAATCAAGATGCACATGATTGGAATGATTTCTAACTAGGATAAAAAAAATGCGGTTAGCTATGTTTCTACATGATAAGCAGAAACCAAAGTAATTAAAACTATGGTGTATGACACCCTCTATATGTCCATGGATATTTGGTGAATCTTTTGTAACGAAATTCTTTTATTTCATTGTTTTTTATGCATTTCCTTTTAGGGAAGATCATAATGACAATGATTCTTTCTAAATTTGTTATTTCTTGATGTTTTTTTAT
>Ga0209208_10000705_pt1 | contig 44961 bp, 36 predicted proteins | sample S1TSphfallax_3_FD_187694 | JGI IMG/M metagenome (GOLD analysis project Ga0209208, IMG submission 187694) | Host-associated microbial communities from peat moss isolated from Minnesota, USA - S1T2_Fd - Sphagnum fallax MG (SPAdes) (version 2) | ecosystem: Host-associated > Plants > Peat moss >...
CATTCTTTCTCTGAGCTATTCTTTCGTCATATAATGCAAGCTTCTAAGATTGTACAGCCATGGACTCACCTTCTCTTCTCTCTTCTTCTTCTTCTCTAGATCTTCTTGTTGTTGTTGCGCTCCTTCTTGAGCTCCGAGAGCTCCACCACCACTTGCAATCACGAATTTCTCGGTCACAGACCAACAAATTGCGCTCAGAGAGTCTTGATTTCTCACTCCCGCTTATGAAACCCAGAAGAATTTCTTTCACAAAAAAATATTTAAAACCCAATTCCTTGCAAAGTTAGAGACAACTGACCTCCTTCTCCGGTCCACCCATTTGTGATGCTGGAGATGGAAGCTCCCTGAAACTCCCTCACCTGATGGCGTTGCGACACTACAAGAGCAACAGTATCGCAGGCAACGTGATGGGCATAGCTGCTTCTCTTCTTCCTTTGGCCGCCAAACCCTAACCCTCATTCCTAAAGCCCTCCTCGTTTCGGGCCCTAGGGGGTTTTCCCGGGTATCACGGGGTTCCATAACAGTGTTGGTTTCCCGGGTGTCACCTAATCCGGGTATCACGGGGTCCGTAGCAGCGTTGGGCCATTGCCCGCTTTGACATTGCGAAACCTTTTGCGAAACTTCCTTCTCCAATAACCCTTTCACTAATTTGCGAGCTAACGCACATCGTAACTTGCGATACGTCCACCACCAGAGAGTTTTGTAAAAGTTTGTGATGAAGTTTGCGATACATATTCAAACGCAAAATGCGAGGCGCCGAATAACGCAAGCTTGCGATGTCTTGTGACTCTCAAAGTTTGTAGCGATACTTTGTGTATTGTAAAATGTGCGATGTTTTGAATATGATTAAACGTTGCGAAGTGTGGAATATCGCTAGGGTGGACGGAGATTAAGCGGGTCGCAAAGTTTTGTTTGTTGTATATGTCGCAAAAGTGCTGCGATGATTAAAGGTACATTATAAATTAGCGATGGGTGGTGCACCACAAGTTGCGATGCGTGTCGCATCGCAAATATGGCAGATTGTTTTTGCTTCGCAAACCTTTTAGGTTTTTTGTTTTTGCTTCGCAAACCCTTCAAGTTTTTCGTTTGGCCCTTCGCAAAAAGGCACAATATGTAGTAGTGACCAAGAAGATTGCCAACAGTTACAACCAACACCACAACCAAGAAGATTACCAACAGTTACAACCAAGACCACAACTAGGAGGATTGCCAATAGTTACAACCAAGACCACAACTAGGAGGATTGCCAATAATTGCAACCAACACCACAACCAAGAAGATTGCCAACAGTTATAACCAAAATCACAACCAGGAAGATCGCCAACAATTACAACCAAGACCACAACCAGGAGGATTGCCAATAGTTGTAACCAACACCACAACCAAAAGGATTGTTAATAGTTACAACCAAGACCATAACTAAGAGGATCACTAACAACTACAAGCACAAGAAATAATGTTGATGTAAAATTTACGTGTATGCTTTCAACTTTTGCACACTATAATAAAATATATCAAACTTTTAATGCAAAAGTAGGTTTGAAACATAATTTGACTAACCAATTTCAAACATACTTGTTATTTAATTATATTATTTTAAAATTTTCCAAATTTTGTAATCAACTTATTATAAATTCAAAAAAGGCACCATGTTGTGGTAATGTTACTTAATATGATTTTTTATTTAGTTTTTCCTACTTGTGTAAAAAATTAAATCATTTAAAGATTACATTTTTTTAATTACATTTTTGGGTTTACTTTACTATGTTTTCACCTTACGTAAGTTGAACACATATTTTTGAATGTGGAGTTTTCATTTTATTGGAATTTGGAGGTGTATGCTTTGAGGGGGGGAGGACGACAAGGGAGGTGGTCACTTTTTGTATTGTCAAGGTACCCCATGTGTCTAGAGGGTATTATTATTATTATTTAATTATAAATGAGATGGATGTTAATATATGCCCTTGCTTATTTATAAAAATGGTATTCTTGGCAATTGATAAATATTTAAAATCATTTACAAATATCTTTAATTATATTGTCAAATGCCTTTTTAAATTTACAAATGTTTTAATGGTTTTTAAAGAATAATTGATTTTATGGGAAGGTTCATTTTCTAATTATTTTGAAGAAAAATTAGGGTTGATAATAACATTTACCTCCAAAATAATAATAAAATACCTTATTTTGAATTCCTTTTGTAAAAATGTAAGTGACATCCCCATGGGTGTATGGTCTATCATGTGCTGAAGGTAAAGGAAGATTTGAGGTCTTTTTGTGTTCACGAATGTTGGAATCTTCATGGTTGTATAAATTGAACATCTATTCTTGGATGTGATTTTTTTTTTAAATGGGAATTTAAACAACTACTTTCAAGATTTGTTTCGTACGCGTTCCATACATATTATAGATGAATTCATTGGAAATAGTTCATGCTTGAACATGATTGAATGTAGCCAATCACCATTAAACTTTGTTATCCATATCTTATATATATATATAAACACATGGTTGTGATAGACAAATATTTTCGTTATTTATTATTACTATTAAATATGCAATTATATTTCCTTTTATTGGTCTTGCAAGGAGAAATATTTTGTGGTTAGTAAACAAAACTTGTGATTGGTTCCATTGCAATTGTTTGATTTGACTTTGCTTATGATTTTTACAATCACATTCAACAATTGTGAAAAGTATGAGAAATTTGTGTCAATTTGGGCCTTTTATTCTTATTGAACTATGTCCTTTGGAATTTCATAGCATGAAAGATGACACCTATTGAGCAATGTTCTAAGGATAATCCTCAACATGAAAAGAAAGATAAAATTTGTTCACATTAATTTGAGTTTTGACAAGTAAAATATATTCTTAAAAAAATTGTTGAAAATCTTCAATAAGTTGAAAATTTTTACTTTCTTTTTTATTCCATATTTGAGGTTTGGGGAATATGTAGTTTGAATGATATAGGTTTACAAAATTTTACTTTCTCCCTTATTCCATACTTGAGGTTTGAAAAATATGTAATTTGAATGATATATATGTGTGTGTGTGTGTGTGCAACATGCAATTGTAATAAAGATCAACAATTATAATATGTTAGTCCACACTATGAAGGAAAATAGTTTTTTTTTATTTCAAGGAAAAAAATTATGTGAACTTAAGACTTGTCATTGTGTGTGTGTTTCTTTTTCCAATGTTGTATCAATCACAAGCATCCCAAAATTAAATAAATAAATAAATAAATAAATATAAATGGCAATATGTTAGTGAAATAAAAGAAGCTCCCAAACTAAAATTTGGATTGAAATGTGGTGAAAAAAAATTCCCCAAAAATCAAGGAATATGAGACCAATTTCATCACATTTCACCTGATTTTTTTGAAGTTTGATGTCAAATTTTCATCAAATTTAGATTGTTTAGACACTTTTCAAAAAACCTCTTGTTGTTTAATGCAAATTCTTTCAAAGAATTTATTTTAACTAGACCTTCCAAAGAATTTATGTGTTTCATAAATAAATAAATTTAGTGTGGCTTAAAATTTATGGATTTCTACCATAGGCTGCAACAAGCCACAATAGAGAAGAATTAATTTTTTTTTGTACTACCTATAAGATTTGTTTTTGCAACCAAATATGAGTAAATCTTGTTGTTAATGACTGCCAGTCTTACAACATTAAAAAAAAGCACTAAATAAATAAATAAATAATTATAATTTAAGTAAATAATTTAGATTTAATAATAATAATAATAATAATAATATGAATTAAAAAAAGAAAAGTAAACCAGACCCAAAACCTTGGAAAACAAATCAAAAGAGTCAGAAAATGATATCATGGTAAAAAATGAAGATGTTTCCCCCATCCACCCCCCTCCCCCATACCGTCATTAACCCCATGGATCACCGGGTGGTGACCGGGCATTCGGAAGGGCAGCCTGCATCTAGGGTACGGACTACCCAAGCAGGTGAACGACAGCCTTGGAGTGCAAGAAACTGCGTCTAGGATTCCGAGCAGAAGAACCTTTTGAGAGTACAGAGAATTGGGTTGTGTTCAAGGCACCGATTTCGAAGTTGGGTTGTTCTCAGATTGTGGTGATTCTTTTGATTTTTTGAAACGGATCTGAGCGATTGCTGTGTTGGGTAGCAGCTGCAAGTGTGCGTGTGTGTTTTGACCTAGTTTCAGTGGTTGCTTGAGAGAAGGGGATTTGCAGCTATGTCAGGAGCACAACAAGGGTATTACACTGATAGGCAACAGTATGGGACATTCCAAGCGCCGCCCTTCATGCAACAGCCACCGATTCCAAGTCCAGGCGGGATGTATTATCCATCTGTCCCAGGTTTTACTCTCTCCGTTCTTCCTCTTCCTCTTCTTCTTCCCAGCAGTTTGAGCTTCCTGTTCTTTTCCAGTATTGCTACATAGATAGCATCATTAGAGTTTCTAGCAGTTTCAGTCTCATCAACAACTGTGAGATATTCAAGTTATTTCAAAAGTGGGGCATCTTCTTCTTGTTCCAGTCTATACCCTATCACCCAGATGTCTGTAGTTGTGCCCCAAGAATCGAAGTTGCTGAAAGAAAAATGAAATATCGTGAATATAGATCTTGAAGCAAAGCGGTGAAATCATATCAGTGTGATCATCAGCGTCATATGTTTCTTGTGTATGTGGAGAATCTGGGATCACAACTAAAAATTTTCAGACTAGATAGACTATTAGGGTTAACATCTATCATGCTCCTAATATAAATCAAGAGCATGTCCAAGTGTACAAGCCCATGACCATGTATAACAAACACCCATTTGGGGCTTTCTCTCATTCTGTGCAGCTTTCCCTCGGGTAGCAGATGGTATTCCCTTAAGTGGAAATTACAACTATTATCCAGGTGGCAGATTGGAGCATCCCATTCGTGAGGGTTGCTGTCATCATGGAGACCCAAATAACCTTCCATTTTGCGGGCTTGGATATGGCTGGTTCTTGTAAGACTTTTGAACTTGAGCCTACTAAAAGCATGAGTATTTGTTTAATAATGTGGTTAGACACTTGATTAATTAAGAGACAAACACTAATGGATTACTATTCATGGATATGATTTGGCTTGAGTGCTAGGCAACATCATGACTGAGTCTTCCTGTTGCTTCTTGAAATGCGAGAGAAACTCAGGATACAGATTTCATATAGTGGTCTGCCCAGAATTTTAGGCAGGCTCTTTTATGCTTATCTACTTCCACCATTGAGAGCTGATGAGGCCAGTGGGTAGTCATGGCAGCTTATCATTGCTATCTGCGATGAAAGTGATGGTCTCACACTTTGTGAGTGACTCTCATAAGGGTATGACTGCACTCATTGTCATGTTACCTTCAAATGGTTGTTGTTGCAATTTCACACATACGGATATGATTTGGCAGCTGGGAAGAAAAATTGTAGGGTTACAATTGGGTGAAATGGATGTGGATTGGAGAATAGCTTGTTGTCATCACATGCTTTTCACCACCTGCATACTCATGGGCATCAACATGTCAATCCAATGACCCAAATGGTTGGTACTCATGATTACCATGCAAGTGGTCATTGGCTCAATTCCGCATTAGGCCATGTGCTTGATGTTACCTACTATAGTGCACCCAAGCTATAATTGGGGTCATCTGGGTCAACCAGTCACTTGACAGAAATCCATGTGAGGAATGCGAGGCAAACCCTGAGGAGTGTTTGTCAATTGTGTGGGCATCAAATTGATCATCAAATGGAATGTGTCAAGATTGTTCCATAAGTATCTTGGATACATGGAGATTTGCACCTTATACATGAAGAATCACTGGAGGGTTGGTGCCTATTTAACTGCTGTATCAAATTTGTTCTGACCTCCATTTGCAATTTCATTGAGCAGGTTCCTCTTGGGTTTTTTCTTCATTGGTGTTCCATGGTATGTTGGAGCATTTATTTTCTGTTGCCTTACTCACGACTACAGAGAACGTTCTGGACTAGCTGCATGTGCCATTGCGGTATTGTCATTCCTTCTCTCACTTTGTTCCCACTACCTCCCTGTTGTTGCTGTTCACAAAGTGCTCAATTATTTAAGTCCCACTACCTCTCCATTGTTGCTGTTCCAAAGTTCTTAATTCTTTAGAAATGAAAATCATTTTAATGGTTTGCCAGCTTCCTCATTCATAAACTTTGACGAGCAAGTCTTGCTGTGAAACTTGAGTGAGATTCTGCAAAGGAGGGAAATAACAGCTTCTATTGGAAAGTACCGTGTTTTGTACACTTGCTGTTCTGTCGAAGATTGTTTTCTTTGTGTATCCTTTGGAGTTCAAGAAAGTGGTTTCAGGTAGTTTGTCTATGAAAGCTGATGTTGCAAGAACTTCTGCAAAAAAATTCAGTGAAGGTGTGCCAAGTAGTGCAAAGGTGTTTGTTTTGAAGGCTGATGTTTTCTGATGTTTTGTTTCATGCAGGCTATAATGCTCTTCTTGGTTGGTGGTGGCATTCACATAACATACTTCTTATGACTTAAGTACATCAAAATGGTCATCACTCGATAACTTGTTCGATTCATTTTTTTGGCTGTTTCAGCATAAGAAATCTAGACACTACTGCAATATGCTGCAAGAGTGTTAGCAGCCTTATGTGTGACTCAAAATGTAGATTATCTGTAGCTTTTACAAGAAGTTGATTTTACTTGAAAAATGAAAGCCTTAGTTTGGAGCTTCTGATATACTCACAGGATGAAGTGTGACTAAATCTGTCTTTCTTGAAACTTTGGGGAAGAATAAATTTCACACAATGTCCATTTCATTTTCTTAGAACTTTATTTAATTTCTATTGATGTGCATCCAAGGCTCAAGCCTTTGGGCATGAATAAATATTCTGTTTTGTCCACTAAACTGAAATTTTGCCCTAGCTATGCAGGTGAAAATTAAACCTCATTAGAGCATATCCTACCTTGACACTTAGAATTGGCAGTTTTTGCTGAAGTATGTGGTAACCTAGTGGCAGAGACTAAACCCTAAACCCTAAACCCTTTGATTTTAACTGAATTCAATTCTCTAAAAATCTGGCAAAGAATTGGTTTGTAGTTACTTTGAATTGTTAGTATACCAGATTGCAATATTGTGTGTCTATTGTTCATAGCTCAAATTAAACATAGTGTGATAGAGCAACAAAAAAAGTTTGAAATAAGTAAGACTTTCAATCAAGATCCAAAGTGCATGGAAGTATCTCTGCACTTCAATGTACAATACTTCCATGCACTTTGAATGCATTTTAAGTTGCTACAAATGTTAGGAAAATCACTCTATGCATTCTGTGGCAATGAAGGAAGATTGCACAATTCTTCCTCAATAGTAACAAAGAATGCTTAGTTCCAGAGTATGCATACAGGTAGAATGCTACACTGGAGGAAATATCGAAGAAAAACTGCTGTTTCCAGTCTTCTTGGGATTGCTGGGTTTCTGCAGCCTACCTCATGCGTAACACAGGATATCAGACTTGCAAGGTCTGCAATGCTTTCCTGATGAAATGCTTTCCTTCTCTCCTCTCCAAACTGGGCTTTGACCTCCAATTGAGTGTTGAAAATTGTGTCACTGTTGAACATTGTGTAATGCAAGAAAGTGTTTCTGGGTTGGTTTCTTCTCTACAGAGATGGAGGAAAGTTGGACAGTATCCTGTTCATGTCCTAGGACTACTTGTAAAGGTTATAACTTCCACTCCAAGAGTACACACAGTTCCTCAGAGAGTACACACAGTTCATCAGCTCATGACAAAAGAAAATAGCAGGCAGGATGATGTTAAAATTTTACCAATCTGTTGGAACTGTGCAGATGATGGATTGAAACTCCCATATTGATGAAGGTTTCTTTCAGCTGTTGCAGTCTTGTTCGAGGATCTATAAGCGCATCAAAGTTGACTTCCATTCCCCTCTGTATTGCAAATTCCATATTTGTTGAATCCCAACTGCATTAATGCCATTTTTGGAGTATCAGTACTAGTGGAATGACTAACCATTGTCTTATATGATCTGTTCTTCAGTGACACTTTTATCACATCATTGAAAAGAAGTTTGGTTGATTGCAACAACAGGGCAACTGCATTTCCCTGACATTAACAGCTACCAAGCTGGCTTTTAGTTGCAAAATTTGAACATCATATGAGGGAATTGGGAGCTACCACAGTGCATGGACACTACTCAGCAAATGAAACACTCAGAACTCTGGCACAGGAAATCAAAGAATTGGTAGAAACAGACCTGTCAAGGCCAATAACTGCTACAATTAAAATCCATGGCCTGGGGTACTGAACTAACTCCAACCTTGAACTGCTCCACCAGCTTCCTGTTGCACACCACCCCATAGGCATCTGCACACACCACCACCAGTTGCATCAAGAAGACTGCAATTCCTTCACAGTTTACCAAACTTCACTTAGACTGCTAGACTGCCTCCTTGAAGCTGCATGCACACAAAACCTTGCAATAAAGTCCCCCCCTTTTTAAGAGCACAAAGAGGACCTCAGACATACAAAGTAGCAGAAAGTCTAGAACATTCTATAACAGTGATTCAATGACAGTTCAAACATGGGCCTTTAGTAATGTGAGGAACTGCACTAAACTGCTCAGGCAAGCTTACCTCAAAGACATGCCGCTCAAGCATTGAAGTGACCATTGCCCACTGGCTCATGGGTCAACCACCAGAACCCTGGCACTGCTGAGTGGGTTGCATGTCTCTCCATTCACAGCACTTGCAGAAATATCAGAGCCTTGCTCATTTGTGCACCAATCTACAAGGACGCCACTAAAGAAAGGTTCAGTATCTGGTGATGTAAATCCTACTAGAAAAATAAAATCAAGGACTACAGCATTTTCCAAACCAGGACTCATTGTAAGGGGTTTAATACATAGTTGCAGATGATGACATCTAGGGTTGGCATGTCTCAACATGATAACATATATCACAACAATTGTCCTACCTTGCCAACCTATGGAATTATTTTCAGCTGCCAGGCTCCAATGGCCCCAAAGGATGTCATCCACATCCGTTCCTATGTCTGAATAGGGAGAAGGAGGTTGCTCATAGCCCTGATCATCAATGCCGTCCCCAGAGCTATCCTCACTGGTGCTCAGCTGATCAGCTACAATTCCACCATGTATACAACAATCAGCAACATATTTTACTATATTTAAGAAGGCATTTGCAGAAAGTATGTGAGGTGAGAAAGTAGTGATACCTTCAGAATCAAGGTCTCCAGCATTTTCCAGAGGCAGGTTGCCACATTCCAGTTGTGTCCCAGGAACAGTGAGGGGTATGATAACACACATTGCACCATGGACGACACCCACAGCATCTGTCCTCTTGCTGGCAAAGAGAAACACCTCTAAAGTTTGCCCCCACTTTGTCTTCAAGTTCCAGATTTGCCCAGCCGAATCACCAACCTCAATTGCAGCCTTCAACACATCTTCACAGTCCCTGCCCATAATCCAAATGTGCATCAACAGAAAACTTAGCTCCTGAATTGAGCTAGCCCAGCAGCTTGTGTTTTAGAGAAAAACAGGAAGAAACATCTCTCTCTCTCTCTCTTCATTCTTCCTATGTACTGTGCAAGAAGAAAAAGTGAAGGGCAGGAAAAGCATGGACTGACCTTTTGCAAGATGGTGATTGGGGTGTGAACAGAATTGATGCAAAATTAGGGATGTCAGCCACTTCAAGCTCATGCCAGCCACTGAGATCTGTAGCACGCCTGCAAACATACACATATCTTCAGAGAAAACAACAATACTTCTCTCTGAGAAACGTGACAATACCTTTCTCCTGGCAACACATAAGGCTAGGAAGATCATTATTGAGGAGGAACACTGCCGCTATGTTCAACTTTGTACTAGTTCCATTCATTGTATCTAACCCTAAACCCATCAGCTGCTGCTTGGCAGTGGATGAGAGAAGTGCCTGAACAGAGTTGATGCGAAATTAGGCATGTCAGCCACATCAAGCTCATGCCAGCCACTGAGATCTGTAGCATGCCTGCGAACATACATACATGTCCAGAGAATAACGACAATACTTCTTTCTGAGAAACGTGACAATACCTCTTTCCTGGCAATACGAACAGCTACAATGGATCATTGAGGAGCAAGCAGTGCTGCTATGTTCAACTTTGTACTAGTTCCATTCATCATTACAAGTGCACAGAAATCTATCTAACCCTAAACCTATCCGCAGCTGCTTGGCAGCAGATAGAGAGAAGTGCCTGCCTACACATGCGGTATACTTGCAAAACTCACTTGTTCCATAAGACACAGCGCATGTTGAGATCAGCAGCAAATAGAGGCACAGGGAGCTCATCCGCGTACACAAAAGAGTTGCCGTTGGCCAGCGGCGGTAACTGCATCCCCATGAATGAAGAAGAAGTGCAGCGCGGCGGCGGGTGGCCCGCCAGCTCCAGCACAAAATCCAGAGCCGCACGCTGGTGATCCTCTCTTGTGCTAACAACGTCGGCTGCTAACAAGTCTCCTACACTTCTTTCGTACAGAGCATCCATTACAAGACCTTGCCTGCCCGGCTCTCACTCTACCTCTCACTCACACACAATGTCGCGCAGGAGGATGTCTCTCTGTCACTGCCGTTCAGCCGCTTGTGCACTCCAAGATTCCAACAGAACAGAATCAAAACCCCAAACACTTGAAGACTCCCCAGGGTTTGTGCTACATTTTTATGCAGAAACAAACCCGGCAATTCTTGCTCAGAGTTTGGTAAGGAGAAGAGGATTTTCAAAAGCAAGCAAACATTCTTTAGTTGTCGGACGGAGCGTGTGGGGTTTCACGTGGGGCGCTTCCACGTGCTGCCAAGACGTTCGGAGTTGCCAGTTGATGATGCGCAAGCAACCTTCATTCCTCCGCTGACGAGCCAAAGATTGCTCCTTGATTTGCGGGGCGGAAATCATGAATCACATGGGGCGCCAACCCTCTCTGCGGAATCATCTGGTGTTGCTGCTCGTGCGGCTGGAAATCTGTGGCAAAGAGGGACGGAATGAACGTCAGCAGCTTCTTCTTCTTCGTCCAAGTGACAAAACCACTCCTGGCAAACAAATAGACAAACAAAGCCGCCAACACTGCAGTGACATCTGCTGCAACGCCATCGGCGTTTTGTTGTAAGTGCCTCGTGGCGTGCACTCCATCAACACTACTGCAGTGACCTCTGCTGCAAACCAAAAGTTGTTGGCGTGGGCGTGCGCGTGGCGTGCAGACCGATGTGGCTTTGAAGAAGAAGCGATGCTGGTGGAATTGCATGAAGACACGAAAGTCATCCCGTCAGAGTTCAGGTAGTTTTAAGCACCTTCTTGCAAGCGTGATTCTTGCCGGACTTTTTTTTCTTCTGTCAGAATTGATATGCACTTTACTGATGGGGCTCAGATGTTCGCGGATAAGCTCGATGTTCGTGCAAACAATACCATACTTTACCTTGCCAGCCACTCTGCCTCTGTGGCCTTCAGCATGGCTCAAGCAAAACTCTGCACAGGGTGTCTAGAACTTGAACTTGTGGATTTGCATCCAACAACAACTTTCACAAGCAGGAAATGACCATCGTGCACTACTTGATACAGAACATGAACACAGGATCTGATGATGGAGCTGCAAAGCTCGGAATCAAGCCAACAGAGGAGACTACAGGCCTCATATTGAGACATGCTTATCGAGAAACTAGAAGCAGTGCCTGTGAGAAAGCGAGCTGCAAACTGCCAGGCATCAAGGCAGCAAAACACCCCACATATCTGCATTACAAGGGTAGCAGCATTTCCGAAGGCTCTTTGATCATGAAAATTCCTGGTGCAAACAAAGATACAAACTGAACACCTGCAGCTTGTACAAGCAGCTTTGCAGCAACCACATGAAGTCTAGAAGAACAGGAGAAAACAGCTTCGGTGCCACCACATGAATTACAAGAACAGGAGAATGTACAACACGGAGATCCACATGTTGGATGTATCATCTGACAGTCTCCTGCCATGCACCTTGCTTGCTGCCAACATACTCCTGAAGATCAACTGGATCTATGAATTCTCTGACATAAGAAATTGCAGAAAGATGCTGGCAAAGTAGCAGCTACAATGCATGAATTGTCATATTATGTATCAGAAGGTCATATGATTTTCTGATGACTTTCTGTTTTGTGTCTTTGTCCTCATGGGCTTTGCTGTTGTTTCAATACCTGTTTGCCATCATTTTCTGGTCCCAAACTGAGCTCACCTGTGTCAACCAACCTGCATAGGGTGGCTGACTTGCAGATCTACTCTGAAGAGATTGACCTGGCAAACTGCTCCTCCCTGCTTGCATCACAGTTTCAGCCTCCCTGACAACATCAGATTGCATCTTGCTGAGATCTTGTACATGGACTTGGTTACCAATCAAATTTTCTTCAAAATTCTTGCCTTCATGTCAAGGATTTCCCTAGCAACAAAGCTAGAGCTGGATCTGCTGCCTCTTGTGCAATGCTGCAATTTTTAGCATCATATTTCTTGCCACTGCAACTTCTTTTCAAGCTCAGCAGCTACCTACATCACCCAATGTATCCAAGGTTACAAGTAACAAGAAGTCTCCATACTCTCAATTAAAAGGGTAAACAGAAACCAGGTGGGAAAGGGAATCTTTAGAGGGTAGCCTTTATTCTTCAGAAGGAGACTGAGACCAACCAACTGAGAGAGATGAAGAAAATGTTAGAACCATAGCTGCAGAGGTTCACTGACCATCAGGTTCATAGCATGACATTGTTGGTAGTGACTGACATTCCTCTTCTAGATCTTGAGCTTGTGCTCATAGGTACTACAGTAACCAACATATTGAGTTTCTGTTACAAGTTCAGAGATGACAGGGATGACTAGCTATAATGTTGGCTAGCTCACTGAACATAATAGATTATACAAGCAACTAGAAAGAGAGAAAGAAAACAGGCAGAGGAAGAGAAAGAAGAGAAACCATGCTAAGATTTATGAATCAGACAAGAATCAGAATTTGACAAGCAGCCTGAAATTCAAAAGGATTTATGTTACAATTTCAAATAGAGTGCCCAACAGTTGGTTGAGAGGAACCTGCTAACATGGTCTTTTCCCCAAGTCCTGGTCAACTGGGTGGGATAGGAAATTTGCTGCTTTGGTTCATGAAGAATGCTTTGCCAATGACCTCACATGGCTGCACTTGCTTCAAGCTCCTTTTCTCTAGACAACCCCTACTTGTTTAAATCTCCTGAGAAAACCAAACCAGAGGAGGTAAGTAAATGTCCAAAGCAAAGAACTGTTTATGAGAGCAAATTCAACAACACATCAAAAGTATGAACAGGATGAACAGGACCATCTGGAGGCAAGGAACTTCCCCTGCTGTCTGTCTCATCAACCCCAATGAAACCTACATGACGAGTGATGGCTGAACCCTGACTCACCATTCTCTGGCCCAAGGAGTGACATAACATCCCTGCATGCATCAGTTCAGGTTAATCACCATTCTTTGCAGTCTTTGCTGGTTTATGTATCATCTCCATTTGAGCTTATACCCCACACATGCCCATGAGAGGACTTTCTACAATTCCATGACTTGGGGTCCGTCACATTGTCCATCTCAAGTTGTCAGAACATGTAACATCAATAATAGCCATGGTAGCATAGCTTTATAAGCTGACAGCATAACCAGACCTCATCACACCGATGAAGACCACAGTTTAATTGAACATGATTTTTCCTGAAATCTCTAGTTCATGTCATTTCAAATGATGATCATCTTGACATTGATTGTGGTTGGAGGGCAGGTTTTGCCCATCGGGACCCAACAACAATTTTTTCAAGAGATTGTGCAGTGCAGTGCCTTGCAGTAACATTTGGGTATTGGAAGTTTGGGCAGCTAGCCTCCTTTTGACAATGCAACCCACAAGATTCTCATAGCTATGCGGTCTGAATGTGGGAAACCTGCACATGATCAGAAATTGCAACTGTTCAAACCATAGCAACTTTTCATTATGTTTTTCTAGTGAGTTGTGCTCACAGTCTTCTCTGAGCTTTACCAGTCAAGCATTGACCAATTGCAAGAACTGTAAGAGCTCTGAATCAAATTATGACTCATTGGAAAATAACATCTGTCCCTTTTTTAATGAGAATATGTGTTCCTAGAGTTCCTAACATGCTTAACTACATATTTTCAACTGCCTACCTTGCAGGTCTCCAATGGAAAGCAACTTTCCTTCGGGCAAGAAATAAGGCCCTATGTCAGTGGCTTTCCACTATGCCTGTAGGAGGTGAGAAGGAGCAAGTATGGTGGAAGCTTCTAGTAGCGTGTGTTGTTTATTTTGGAAACACGTAGCATGTTCCAAATACTGATAACAAGGTTCATTTTCTCTTCATTTTCCATATCTTGTCTTTCACAATGCACATGTGGAGTTGTTCATTTCTTGAGGTTCAAAAATTATTTTGGAAGATCACTTAATGTAGTCTTTTAATTGGTATGCCACCAATCAACTCTTGTTGGATCAACAACAAATCGTGATCTGAGGTCGATGCTAGTTCAAATACAAGTTCATGCCATTGTGAGTAGTTGGAGGAAAATATTCAAATTAGGCTAGATGTGCAAGAACAATCAACTTGTCATTCTTGGTACAAATTAACAACTATGACGTAGATAACAACTTTTATTTGTTTGTGCACTTGTCCATTGATGGCAACCTATTCGTGTTCACCAACAAGGATTCCACAGAAGCTTATGATGCAATGCAAAGAGCCAACTTGTTTAGCTATCTTGAAGTAAATATGGATGTGGAAGGGAATGACAACTACTTGAGTTGGAGATTGTGTGCACCTTGCACAATGCAACAAATGTTTTGAACAACAACTAGTGACATTAGCCTTCAATGCCTTCCCAAACACACTTCAACTTCAACTTAACAACTACATGAATAAAAAGTGGAACATTGATATTTGTTTCAAGCTTTCAAATTTTTGCCCATGACAATCCAAGTTTTTTTCATGTTTGTTTGGTAGCACTTGAAACCACCAGTAGGTTTACCATATGATATTGTTGAGGATCTTCTCATTTTCTTCCCTTGGAACCCTTATGCGTCTAATTTTTAGTTGCAATGTAACATGACATTTGTTCAAGCTTGAGGATTATAGTTGTTCTTGAAGATTAAACAAGTGATTTGTGGTGTTTTGTTTTTGTTCAAGTGGTGACACAAGAAATGGTGGGTGGTGGGTCAATTGGGCTTCTAAGTGTAGTGACTTAAAACTTCTCATTTGCTATATGGGTTACAAGGTGTTGGGCTCTTGCTAAAATCTCTAGAAAGTTGCAAAAGAAAACCCATGTTATGGTTATGCTAAAGCCAAAACAACAACAAAACATAATGAAAGGTAATGTGCTACAAGTAGAACACTATTCAATTTCATTATGTTATTCTAGAGTTTTTTCTTCGTTTCATATATGCAATCCATGCCAAAATCTACAAGAATTCTGCTAACAAGTAATTCATGAAAATCTAGTCCATGCAGTCAGTTTGAACTTTGATTAGAAACTAAACATGTGTGTGATTGTGACCATATCAACCAATCTATCCCTATTTTTTGGTTGCGTTTTTTTTTTTCTTAAAAGTCGATTTTCTTGAATTTGCTTATTTGTTGATATCTTGTTAGGTTTGAAATATTTTCAAGATTTATGGCGATGTTGACTCTATTGAGTGTATGTTTATTGTGAACACGTAATTGAGGTTGGTTTGTTTGTGATGGGGTAGACAATTATAAGGAAATCCTACTGAATGTTAAAAACCCAAAATAAGATTAGAAAACTAGTTATTTTCTCTAGCAATGAGGACAAGGAAAATATCAACATTGTAGACCTAAAATACTTGCTTGTATGTGTTGGCACTAGTGGTGGTAATGGTTCTACAAATAAATTGTTTTCAACCTAATTGTCATAGGAAAAATCTTTTACAATATTAATTTGTGTAACATTGATGATGTTCTAAAATTGTACATTCCAAGTAACAGGCACATGAACAACCAATCAATAATGCCTTCAATTCTTCATATTGGATTCTTCAAAAAGTTTGTAAGGAAAGTTAGTTCACATTGGAGAGAAGGTGTGAAACTTCACAATATGACTATGATAAAATATTTTGAATATTATTATTTGTTTGTTCACTTATTTTCATTGTGTGTAAATGGGTGCACAAACCTAAATGCAATACAAAGGGTTTTGTCATTGAACTTGTTGTGAAATGTTTGCAAATGGTCTCTTTGTGCAAGAATAAAGGTTTAATGTATACATTTTTAATGAATATTTATTTAAAAATGAATATGGAACTACTTGATCATGATTATAATGAATTGTGTATTTATAAAGCTATGAAATGTATAAGCATGTGTCAAGGGTACTAGTTGACAATTGTGAATTTTTTGCATAAGTATTAGATGTTTTTTTCCTAGCAATACATTAGATCTAAAAGCTTGAACTATTAGAGTTTCGTTATGACAAAATAATTGTTTTTCAACTAGGCTTGCAATTTGGTTTTAGTTGTAATTTTGAGTTACAATAATCACTTGCAATTTAACGTTACAACTTGAATGTTGTTAGATGAATTGCAAGAATTACAATGACACAACTCACCATATATGAAATTGTGTACATATGTAACTTGTGCAACTATGTTGTAACTAGATCATTGTAACTATTATGCCATTACGTTGTAACTATTATGCCACTATGTTGTAATTATTGTGTAATTACATAGGCAACAATGTGTTAATGTGACAATGATGTGTTAACGAATCATCAGTGGACATGTGGAAGTCTTTAATTTATTTTGATATTTAATATTTTAAAATTTTAATTTGAATCATTCAACTTAGGATTGATAATATGTTGACATGTGGTGTTTAGGTCAATGGGTGGGTAGGCATTACTACCTATATTTGCTAGGCTAGGCTAGGTAGACCTTCATTTGGGATAATCTTATTTTATTTGGATTTAACCTTTAAGGCCAAACCTTATTTTATTGGTTTATTCCAAATGTCACTTTTTTTTAATACTCCTAGTGCACTTATTTATATACTTTACAAACTTGAAAGGTAGAACAAACAATATGGATAACAAAATTAATTGCATCTTAGTTGTAATTCACTTGCAACTAATACAAGATAGTTAGGTTACTGAACAAACACTTGAACTTTTAAAGAGCTTTAGATATTAATATATTCTCCTTTTTCTTCTCAAATGCAAATGATTTTTTTAGACCTTAACTTGGTCTATCCACAACCATTTAAATTGTTAATAAAAATACAAAATGAAAAATATGTGGTTGTAAAAAATAAGCATGGCTAATGTTTGGTCATTAATTTTATTTACACTTAAAAATTTAGCACAATAATCTTTTTCAGGGCTATGCCAAAATGTTGTTTAACAATGTGAAAGAAATACAACTTTTGAATGAAAATTAGAACTTGAAAGGGCATTCAAAGCTTTGTTTTTGCTTTTGTGACACCATAGCCCTTCTAATCTTATGCATTTAAAATATTTATCAAGGGGAAACTATAGAGTGTGGGCAAAATGTGAGGGGAGAAAAAGGCAACTATTTCAAGAGAATCTACATTATTATTTAACTTTGATTTATTTCTTGTTTTTTATCATGTGTAGAAATTGATCATGCACAAAAAACATTTCACCTCTTTCTAGCATGGTCATTCAACTTGAAAATGTTCATGATATCACTAAGGGTAGGTTCTAAAACTATAGTATTTAGATCCATGTCCAAACATTGTTGCATGATAGTTCTTGTATCTTTTTTATGGTTTAAATCATTATCATCATGCACAATTGGATCACATCTCTATTTCCTATATATGATGTGATGAAAATAAAGCCATAATTACATTCATTCTTCATGTTTCCATGTAAAAATTTGGATTGAAGTTTTGAAGTAGGGCTATATATTCCCAACCTTCGCAAATCATGGCTTTTCTTTCATTGAGTTGTGTCTATGCATAAAACAACCAAACACAAAGGTGAGGTTTGATCACTAACATTGGAAAATCCACTTTTGTTTTCATTTTGTTCTACAATTGTTCTTAGATGATTAAGGATGTTGACATATGGAATTGTTGTTTGAAATAATGCTTAAATGACCATTGGAGGATTACATTTGTAGATGGAAGCTTCCCCATACAATTTACAAGTATGAACACCAAACAAACCTATGGGTATTTTGATTTCCTTTAGTTTATGAATTCAAAGCTTTTATGAATATAATAAAAATCGAGGAGCCAAATCATCTTTTGTTCCTCTAGAAAATTTAGTTCTTACATTTGATCCTTCATGTAAGGAATCAAAGTCCTTTCCACAAATTATTATCAAATTTCAAGTGTGGACCAATGATTAGCAAAGTACATAAGATGAAAGCTTGTCATTAGACAAAAGACTTTTCCTATAGTTCTTGGAAGGAGACATCTAATTGTTGATCTTACGAAAATAATTTGCAAAGGCAAGAAATTTCCATTAGTCGAAGATGATATTAAAGCTGTAATTTTTCTTTTGTCCTCAATCCCCAAAACATGTATATATTTTTCCCTTTCATTTCCCATTTTTTTTTTTCCTTTTGGTAGGTGCAATAAAATTGAATAATTTTTTTTTTTCTAATTGCACATGATTTGTGTTGTAGTTTGGGAATTGGTGATGCACCATGATGTAGATTATGATTTGCATGGGATCCTTGTCAATATTTTATTTTCTTGTTACTATATTCTATTTTTTGAAAAGCTTTTAAATACAACTAGTTTTGGGAGAAGGTTTTGATTAAATAGGCTAGTACTTCATGACTTTTGGAAAGGATGTTAATTTTATTCTTGGAGATTCAAAGTAACGTGAGACTATTTTTCCTATTGCATTGTGTATCCTTGTCAATTCTATGGGGTTTGGGTATTTAGGTGATGATTTAGTTGGTTGAAAAATGATAATTTCATGTGCATCTTTTCATAGCACTTTGTCTATATCTAAGGAGTAAAAACTTATGTTATAGTTAAATTTATAGGTCTTGGAATTGGTGGGATGTTATGGAGTGTATAACTTATGATTTGCTTTCACAAGGATTTTTTTTGTTATGAATATGGTATGCACCATATCATTCAAAGAGGAGATTAAAAAACTAGTAAATATATAGGTATAAGTAGTTTTGATTAACATGTACTTGGGGTGTTGTCAAATTTGATTTATACACAGGGTGTTGCCATCATGGGTTTTTTTAGCAACATAAGTTCATTGTTGCCAACTTCAATGCTTCAATTGGAATAACAAAGATGGCATGTGTCGTAGATATAAACATCTTTGTACACTTGGTAGAATATTATTAGAGTTACACAAAATACCATTGTAGTTGCAAAAACAACTAAATTATCATCAATTGATGGATGCAACCAAATTCTAGATGACACAAGTTCATTTTTCATCTACATTTTCAACTAAAGATTCTATAGTTATAGTCATACCTATGACTAAACTTTGGTTCAAACTTCATGTAGTCACATATGTGACTAGCATGACTTGCAAGTATAGTAGTGACTCATAGGATTGATTTTTCTATTGACAAAAAATAAGTTAGTTTGGATATCAATCACATCATAGTTGTAAACATATGTTTGGGACAAATATTTCTTTTAGTGGAGGTAGGAGTATTACAAAGGCATTGAAACTTCATTTGCCTTTCACTATTTGCATTTAATGTTTCATTATCAATTGTATTAGTTGTGTGTTCCACACATCACATGTACTCCTTGTTAAATCACATTTCATAGATTATATGAATGAAATTCAAATATCATACAAATGCTCATTTTGCAATATGAATGCAAAATATGTACCATACATTCATATATGTTTTAAAATATGAATATTTGTGTGCCAAATTCATACCCTAACAATTGATATATGTGGACATGGTACAAATGTATACTAATGTGGTATGATAAAAGGGTGGGATTTTTGATAAAATGATTGGCCTCATATTGGAAAATGAACATATTATATACAACATTAATTTGAACATGTAAGGTAGGCGTCAAGGTGGGGATGTTCCCTAGGTGTTTACAATGAGGTGGTAGCAAAGTATGGCCTTGGTGGAATGTCCTTCAACAATAGGCCTTACCCATTATAAAAATCATGAGGCCAACATCATGATGACCTCAAAAATATGTAAACCACAAGATGATAAGAGCACAAGGCATTTTAATGCATACAAAAAGGCATTTTTACTAGTATGTGTAAGATGTATCTTATACCTAAGTCCAAACTGGATGAAAGGAGCCATTTGCACCAAAGATCAAACCCTTAATTTATTTATTTTCACAAAATATTTTTACAATTAAAAAAATAATTCTTATGGCCCCAAAGGATGGTGGATTATTTTATAATATAAAGGATTTTTTTTTTAAATCATAATTTTTTCATTTTCAAATCTTTTCAAGTTTTTAAATTTTTTTTTAAAGTAGTGAAAAACATTAGTTATTCTACCATAAAAATGTTTTTCAGTACTCCATACCCATTAGATTTATGTCAAAATTTGTCAAATGTTCCCATAATCCATTAAGAATATTGTTGTACAAATTAATAAAAAAAATCAACATCAATTTAAGTAATTGTTTGCCTCAATGAAAATTAAATAGTGGTTACATCTTAGAATGGATCATTTTATTGAATTTACACCCATATGCATAAGGTACCTTCCAAAATTCAAATAGGTACACAACAATTTTTTTTTGAAAGTGTGTTAAAAGTTACAATGTATAAAAACTTTAAAACTTGCACCTACTCAAGTTGTTACTAGTTTATGGGAATTTATTCTTGTGTGTGTAACTAGAATGCCAATGTTTCCATAAAAATAATTTTTTGGTGGACAAAATTGGGAACTATTTGGAGATTTTAATTACATTTGACTAATTTTGCTCATCTTTATGGAAAAAGTCCTTAAATTTTCTAATCACAAACAATGTTTTGTTTTTCTTGGGTGGAATTTTCCATTTGGCAACCAAAAAAACAATGTAAATCCTATAAAAAGAAATTTTGGGCAAAAAAATGGCCCAAAGTTACCCCATATTTTGAGGGAAAAAAATTGAAATGACCAAATTTAGACCATAACTTCTAAAATGTCACCATAATATAATGGGTTCCAAGAATTTAAACTTTCTTCTATGACTTGTCAAAAAAAAACCCTAATCACAAAATTGAGACAAAGTGCATGATGAATGTCTAAGAACTCAATGATATAGGTATTACACATTGAACTATTAGTTCATTCAAAATAATTAAAAAAAAATTCAAACCACCGATCTAGCAATCACATTGGTTTGAAACAAATCTTCAAGCCTACACATAACCCTATTTTACTAAACATTGAAAATAATGATCCTTTTTTACCATTTCCATTGGTTCTTTAAAATTTTCACAAAACTACCAAACCCTAATATTACACATTAAATTGTTATTGCACTCAAGATAATTTAAAACAAAATCTAGACCACCAAATTTAGCAATATCAATAGCCAAAACATTGTCTTTTCCTATCATAATAAGCCTATTAAAAATCCTTTATATATTGGCACATTATATAGGTTCCTCTATACTATGACTTTCAATAATATGAAAACATCAATAATGTGACACATTTTCACTTGACCAAATTTTTCAAGTATTAAATTTGTTTTTTAATATGATAGTTGACCATGACCTTTGATTATATTATGCCTCGAGACCCCCTTTTGCTATATTATGTATGTACCCAAGTCTCATAACTATGTTATATTACATTGACATCTTGTGTAAAATGTGAATACATTTACAAATTTGTATGGAAAAAACTTAACATATACAAAAAGCACCTTCATTTAAAAAAAAAAGAAGCATTTTCCCTTTATTATGTCATAAGATCTACCATTACACTCTCAAAAATGTCATACTATTGAAATTATGCCACCACCTCAATAAAATGTGACACTTTCATTGTATCCTAAAGGTGTCATATTAAAAAGGAAGAACAATAATACTATAACCATGTATATAGACAAGGGTTATAATATTTGTGTACTAATGCATAGAGAGGGTGTTAAATAGGCTTGGCTTGGGCTTGTGTATAGGCATGCAGAAAAAAATTATTATAGCCAATGAAATTGCTAGATTTGGTGGTTTGAATTCCTTTTTTTTTACTTATGTTGAGTGAACCAATAATTAAATTGTGTATTTATTAGGGTTTGGTAGGTTTATGAGAATTTTAGAGGACCCATGGAAATGCTTGAAAGGGATCATTAGTTTCAACAATGTCAAGTAGAACAAGGTTGTGTGTAGGGTTTTTGCTAGATGGTGTAGGGTTTTAATGGGATTGCTAGATTTGGTGGTCTGAATTTGTTGGCCTTGCCTACCAAGGCAAATGATATTGTGTTTGGATTCATCATAGGGTTTAGTAGCTTAATGGATTTTGGCCCTGAGGTAGTAGGTCTATTTTTATATGAGGATTTTTTTGAAAGATGATATTTTGGCTTGTGTTGAAACTTGAGATTAGTTATAATAGAGTTATAATAATATCTTGAAGGAATTTGGTTTCTTTTAGAGGATTTTTTTTTTGTTTTTTTGGGGAAGATTACATTTTTGCATGGTGAAATAGTTGAATTTTCATAATTAATTCTTCATTTTCCCTTAAGATACTTTTTAATGTAAATGGCAAGGCCACAGTGTGACACACTCTTTGTTGTGTTAGTTAATTTTGAGTGAACTAATAGCCAAATTGTAATAGCTATCAACTCATGACTGTCGAATAATTCACTAAATTAAAAAAATTCCATGTTGCAAAATTAACTATTTGCATGGATTTTTCTCTATTTTCCTTTACAATTTCTTTTCATTGTTAAAAATATTATTATTATTATTTGAAAAATTAGACAAATAATTTAATTAGTGTCAAAGCTGTCAAGGTACTAACTACGGTATTTTACAGACAGACATTAGGTACTTGGGTACTTTGTTATTTTACAAAACTTAGGGAAAAACTAAAAAACACCCAAAACTATCTCGACGGCTATTGGACGATAGTAAAATCCACCAATGGACGGTCTCGTTGTTGATTCTTCCTCTGGGCGGCAGAGGGGCCAACAACCTCACTGGGGAACACGGCAAGACATTCGCTTATTTTAATCGCAGACTCGAGCGCCCGGCGGCATCGTCGCTCTCGTCTCGTCGTTTTCTTCCTCGTCTTCGTCGTCATGGCGGATCTTCTTGCTTCCGCGCCGCAAATTGCAGCAATTCTCGAACACTAGAGAACCATTTTGGTTGTGGACGCCATGGCGCCTCTGCTGCCTCTGCTGCCGCGGCTGCTGCTGCACATTTTGTGGCTTACAGGTCGGGTCTGTTTGCCATTGTTTTCTTTTCATCTTTCCTCCTTTTATTTGCAACAGGAAAGGTCCGTAAGCCTCGATGCATTGTTAGGTTGAGAAGAGGCAAGAGAATGTGTTTGTTGTTTAGAAATGCTCTTGGAATTCTGGTAAAATATCCGGGGTTTTAGCGCCAGTGAAATCAATCGGCTGTGACTTCGCAGTAATTGCTGTGCAATTTGGTTTCTGCTTTGGATCCCTTGGTTCTGCTGTTGCGTTTGTTTGTTTTCTAGAAATCGGTCGCTCCGGGGTTTTTCTGGTGATTTCCTAGGATTCGAATCCTTGATGGATTCTCCTGCCGTAACTGGGCTTGCTGCTAGGTAGTTGTGGATCTTGTTGCTTCGTTTCTTTTCCATCGATTTGATCCTCTGGCTGGCTCATCTTCAGCTACGACAGGGTTTAGGTCGAGAATTTAGGGTTAGAGCCTGTACTTGACTCTTAGGGGACATGCATCTGATATCCTGTCGTGATGGTTATACATGGTTTAGAAGAGATGATGATGGTCTCTAAGGATGGGATTAGGGCTTAAAAAATTCTATTTTTCATTTTTGTGATTAAAATGCTGTCGGGATTTGCAGCTTTCTCTATACATGACTTTGGAAATACTCTCTCCCACTTGCTTTTCTTGAGAAATCTCTGCTCTCTCAAAGAAGAGTGTGACAGGTGAGAGGTGATGGGGGAGGGGCAGCAGTTTGTTTTGCAGGCGCAGCACACATAGCACATGCTGTAGCATCTGATGAGTATCTGCCTTGTGAGGCAGCAGTGCATTCATGGGCCATCAAGGAGACTGAAATAGTGGATAGGGAGGTCCAGCTGAAGTCTGCAGATGGGTTGCAGCTGAGGGATTTGCTCTTTTTCTTGCATATTCCAAGAACTGGTGGTCGTACTTATCATCAGTGGTATGTGTTTCAATTCATGACTAATTTTGTACTTTGCCTGACCTTAGAGAAAACCCAAAGAAAAAGTAATTTACACCATTCAGCTGCTCAGTAATGATGCAAGGGTTGCACAAATTTTAATCAGGGAGTTTGCTCACCTTGGAAAATAAATCAGCCAGCTATTTCACCACAGAATAATAGCTGGCTGATTTATTTTCTGCCACAAAGGCTGAAATCATCTGATCAAACAAAACACATCTCAAAGGTTGCTAACTTACAGTTAAATATGTTTATGCCTTGTTGGAGGCCTCCTGTGTGTAACTGCATTTAACTAGCCTTGTTTTTTTGTGGATAATCTCAGGGGGAGCATAACTTTTTGGATCTGATTAACTTGTAGACTGATTTTTTAGATCAATTCTGTTGACCTGATTTCAAGTTCTGTATTGTGACTGTGCACTATTGTGGTTTCTCTTGGAATCAGGTTATTTGTTTTCAATGACAGAATTGAGTTTGCATACAAGAATTACATATTTCTGATCAATTATTTGTAATCTTTGTACAGCTTTCTGAAACAGCTGTTTCTTTCAGAGGAACGCTGTCGGATCTCATATGACAAGCTGCGTTTTGATCCAAGGTTGGTGTGTGCAGTTCTCTGTTTGTCACCTCTTGTGTCTAGATTGCTTATTGATGACAAATCTCATCCAATATTTGAAATTTCTGTGGTCTATCAAACGTGAGGACTAGGCAGTATTTCAATGCATATTAGTCCAGAAGTAAGGAAGCCAGCATGGAGGAGCATGGGTAGATCAGTCTCCATCTGTGCATTTTGTTGTGCGGAAACCTTTGATACAGGGATTGTTGATAGAATTTCTGCAATTATTTCATCATATGTGGACACAAGATAGAGGGGTTTGGAAAAAAAACAAGGCTGCATGTTAGAGGAATGACAGGTTGGGCTAGGAATTGAGGGTGCAGCCAACCCAGCTGCAAAATCTTCTCAACACACGATGACTTCAGCATCATGCACAAGCTTGACCAAAGCAGCACATCAGCTGTGACCAATTTGCGCCACCCCTTGGACCGTGTACTGAGCACCTATGAGTTTTCAGTGGAAGTGGCAGCACGTTTTTTGCGATTGAAGAAAGGTTTCCCTGGACAAAACCCTTTTCTACACACCAAATCCACACATCTTGTGAGCACTCTCAGTATCTGGCCTTGGAAATATTTGGTCCCTTTTATGCAGCGAGACATATTTATGCGGGTATTGCTTCCTCTCTGCTGCCCCTTTCTTTATCAGGTGGCATTGTGAGCAAGCCTCAGTTTTGTTCTCTGTCTAAAAGTGTTTATATGATGGAAGATTGTATATTGAAGAAGGTGGATACATACTAGGAACAACCATTGATGGGTAGGGTCGCAGCGTGATGCTAGACTGGAGGGACATGTCATCCATATGGCTGCTTCGGCAAATACATCATATGATGCAGCATCAATTGTCATGTCGCTCTTGGAGTTCATCCACCACCCGGTTGCTCATGAGCTTGTTCACAATGGTGCTATGTTTCAGGTTTTTTTGGTCTTCTTAACACCTCATGTTTTCTTGTTCCATCTCTCTGAAAACAACAATCAGGATCAGATTTTTTTTTGTAATTTTGTGGGGATATATTTTCTTTCAATCTTCAGCAGATGATTACAAGTACATGGGGTTACCAGTGGCTGCAGAGTCACATTCCAGGGGTACCTGTTGCATCAGAGTGGTGTGGCAATCCTTCATAAATTGATGCTCCTCTTAGAATATGGAGTATGGAATGGGATCAACGGTAGTCAATGTTGTCTGGTTGATTGGAGTTTGCATGGTTGTGGCAGGTGGCTGGACTTACAAACAATTCCTTTATCAAAGAGGCAGGACTGGTGCACAAGTGTGTTGAGCGTTATCCCCAACTTGGCCATCAAGTGCTGCATGTGGCCAAGGTAGGTCCCCATTAATTGTAAAGAAAATATACTCGTACTGTGTTAGGAAGTTTGCTTGTCTTTACCAGGCAGAGACCACTTGATGGTTCATGTTATGGTGTTCCCAGTGGCTCCTGCTCTGGTTCTTGAATGGGAACCTTGTCCAGCTATCTGTAGAAAGTCAAGGGTGAGTGAAGTCATGATACACTAAGTATTGTTGCAACTGAAATTAAGAACTTATGTAACTTCCATGCTTGTCTGAAGTTCATTGTGACTGGGAGGGTGCAGAGGAGGCTAGATGGGATGCTGTATGTTGGACTGACAGAGAAGCAGCAAGAATCAGCCTCTATTTTCTTGGGTCTCATGGGCGATCAAGTTTCAGGCCGATTGGAAGCATTGCAACAAGAATCTGGAAAGCAGAATGTTTCTGCTCCAGGTCAGGTGATCTGCCTCACCATGATGGGGGTTGGATGCGTGTGTTCTGATGTTTGTATTTACCTTGGCTTGCAGGCCTTTTAAGGCTGTAATATGACTATGGAACACAGTCAGGAAAATACTGTAATGTCCACGAGGAAGAGAAATGCCAAGGTAGGAGTAAAGCAGGGATTGGACTGACTACCATACATGCTAATGAAAATTCCTTCATGTTACTCTGTTGGATTCTAAACCCTAATGAAAGATACTGAAGTTGTCAAGCAGGTGATTATATGTATTTGCAATTGCTGTCCTAAAAAAGATTTTGGTTGGCATCACTGAGAGACTGATAGAGAAAGACAGTGCAGCAGCAGGATGCGGCACAAAGTCTTTGGATGGCTTATAATTCCTGCACCAGAAACCTGCAGGCTTCCTGCTCTTCACGTCGGGCTGCTGCTCTTCAGCTAATTCCCCCTATCATCTTTTCCAAAGAGGTATTTGTGTTACCTATATACAGTTGTATGTTCACACATGTTCAGCTAATTCACATTTTCAATTGCCCACCCATGTGAATTCTTCTGCTTCTAATAGAGGAGCATGCGTGAGGCTTAGATGGTTCTCACTTGCCATGTTTTCTGCATATAAGTGTGCGCTGTTTCATCGGTTTGGTCTGTGTGTGCATCTTCTGAGTATGTTAGGCTAGAATATTAATATTCCTATGGCCACATTTGTGGTACCCTAATGAAATGCTTTTGCCTTTTTAATTCAAGGGTTTAAATGCTAACTGGTTTGAATGCAATTTTTGACATGTTTTTGGTCTTTTTGTGTCTTTTGTGCATCTTGAGGTAGCAATTCTTTTAGTATCGATGCTAAAACACCCAAGGTGCCATTTGAGGCATTTGGAGGGTGGGATTCAGCATGTTATGATTCAAGGGTTGATGGTTGATGTTCTCTGTTTGCACAGGAGCGAAAACTCATCCCAGATGCAGTGGTGGAAGACATCTTATCACTGAACAGTCTGGACTTGGAGCTATATGAGCATGCAGAGATGCTCTATGCGAAGCAGAAACAACTGTTTCTCTCCCTCAACCAACCTCAGGTTCCCTTTTCCTCCCTGACTTCACCTTCAAATCTGGGTGTCCTGTTTATGTCCACCGCTTACATGCTGATTGGCCTAAGTTTTGAGCCTGAAGATCAGGATGAGATAGGGACATGATGTACCCAATTTTCATTTTGTGTGTAGACACATTGTGGTGATAGTGACTTAGAAGAAGTTCTGTTGCTGGAGGCACAAATACTGAATCCACAGGAAGAACATCCATTGATATACCTGCAGTAAATGAAAAACAGAATGGAGCTGAAAGGATTCACTGAAAAATCATCTGCACTCATAGAGACAGCATTGTTGGGGATGGTGAATGCAGGTTGGTGATGATCTTGAATTGCTGGCTTTGTTATCAATCTCCGTTGGCATATCTGGGGGTACTCTTGCTATAGGACTGGTACTCTGGACACGGAAACGAGTTGGAAAGGAGCGGACTCCAGTGTGGAGACGAGTATGTTAATGATCCACACAGATGAGAAAATTGTAGACCAATGTTCAAAAATATTATCATGCTGTTCAGTTCAATAGTGTATTGATCTACTGGTCCAGCAAAGCAAGGTTCTAGTAGTGGCCCTCAAGGCTAGTCAGCTGTCAAAAAAGAGTTAGAAGTGAAGACTTGTAGAGAAGGAAATCCTTCTGGTTTACCATTAGTAATTTGGATGCACAAAAAGACAGTTGTGGCATCCATCACTGAAATTCAATTTTTTCTCTCAAATGATTTTTTGAGATGGGTCAAGTTTCCAATGGAACCATACCAGGAGTGTGAAATGGATCCTTATTCCACATGTCGGATTTGGCAGTTGGACCTTTTCAAACCTAGTTACTGGGAGAAAAGAGAAGCATGGTCTGATTGGCACCAAGTGGAAAGGGAAAGCTCAACAAGCTGAAGACAAATGCCAGCTATATGCAGATGTATTTCTGATTGCAGCAGAAATCTTACCCTTTCTTGTCATCTGGTTTTGTTTTGCTGGACAGAGGAATATATGGGGGTGCAATTGATTGATTCCTTATTGGTGGCTGCACCCTTTTCCCCAAGCCAACAAAGAGAAAAGGGGACAGTCTTCTCCCTTCTTCCAGGGAGTACAAGTAACCACCTCAACCTACTTTAGCTGAGTTAAAACCAGGCCCTGCATTTCCTTGTGCACACTATAAGTAGTTAGGGGGCCCTTGAATTTACTCACCATGCCATCAGTGGAGAGGAAGTCCCATAAATGTATACTCGGTAATCATACAACTGATTGTAGTTGGGTAGTGAGCTCCATATGGAGGCAGGTAGAGAGGGCAAGTGCTTGATTTCTAAAAGTAACTTTATATGACAGTTGTTCTCTAATCAGTGTAGAAGAGGGGCCCCACTTGGTTGCTCTTGATTGCTTTATGAACCTTGTGTGTGGCTCTGTGCTCAGTAAGTGGGTTAGACCTGGTAGGTTGTTGGTATTTTTTAATCTTTTCTCACTGGCTGGCCCATATACATAATGTGTAAGTCAGTAGTTATAGTTTTCTAACATCATACACTAGTAGCATTTGGTGGTTTATTGCATGCTCTCAAGTACTGAAATGGAGTGTACATCTAACTTTGCTTTTACTATGCAGCTGCTCCTTTTTCTTTTTGTTGGCCCTTTTTTCACAGTTTAAGTAGTGTTGGATATAATAAATAGGTCTTCAGGTGATGTGGTGAAAAAATGAACATGGGTGGCCCCATCTTTCCTAAGGTATTTAGAGGGGTTTTGTCTTGACAAAAAGTTACTTTTTGTAATTGTGTCCTGTTCATGAGAGAAGTCATGACCCAAGAGCATTATGGCTGGTTGTGTTGATTGCTCATTTGACCCGGTGATTCCGACGAGGATAGTCAGGATAGTGAGGGTATGGATCAGTGGTGCGTGGGTATTTGAATTCATTAATAGGTGCCAGATCTGGTTTTTTGAATATCTCAGAATCAGTGAACTACTACTCCTCCTGGTTGTCATTTCAAAACCTTCAAAGAACTGGCAGTTTTCATCAGAGAACTGGAAAAGGACCCACTCCTGGTTATTTTCAAAATCTTCAAAGAACTGGCAGTTTTCATCAGAGAACTGGAAAAGGAAAGGTGTTTCTAAAAGTGGTTATTTGATTTGTTTTTCAAGTTTTTTGAGAATCATAATTGAGGAACCGCCCTGATAACTGCTCAGGTTCTGGTCCTATTTCTGATATCCGCCCGAACACTGGTCTGCATCTGTTCCCTGCTTCCTGATGTTTGCATGTAATTAAGAAAAATCTCAAATGATTTCAATTTCGTTTCTGTTTACTTTGCAACTAAAACTGAACAATAGAAATATGGAGATTGACAATTTGATTTCCTGGTCTTATTTTGACAGTTTGAGTTCCTGATCTTATTTTGACAATTTGATTTTCTGATATAATTTGTTTTGTTTCCTGCCCACTGACACAGGCATGCAGCAGCTTGGGCTTGTAAGACAGTTTGATCCAATCCAGATGGTATTTCCCTGAAACACGTAAGTTGTTTAGGCAAACAAAAGAGAAATGCATTTTCCACATTTACATATTGAGTTTTTCAAAGGTAAAACAAATGTACAATAACCCATCAACTGTCTAAGTTTTTTTGGGAAGCCAAAAATGAATGTGTTTTTGACTTTTACATATTGAGCTTTTCAAAGGCAAAAACAAATGTGAAATTTAATAGAACAACTTGAAACACCATAATTGAGTGTTTCAAAGGTGTTCCAAAGAGGTGCAGGCATGCACAGGAAATTAATATGCACATGAATGAATGAATGGGTGGGGTTTAGCCCCACATTGAACTGGCTTGCATTAGAAGAAATTGTCAGAATAAAGAAGCAGGATTACCTTACTTTATTGCTGGAAACATCCACTTCTGATTTTTGCTCATTGCAACAGGTGCAGCCACAGAACCAGAACTGCAGGCAACAGACATCCATGTTTTATTAAAATTTCCACCACAATCTAGTGAGTTCCAGAGAGTCTCTTTCAGCACAGGCGATTTGTTGATGGCCTCCCTTTTACAGTTAATAATTTATTTTCCCCCCTATGCTTTATTTTACTGCCTTCCGAGTCCCTTACACTGTTAATAATTTTTTTCCTGTATGCATTGCTTTCTCTGTCTTGTATTGCACGGTTAATATATATATATTTCCATATGCTTTACATTATGGCGTTCCCTTATACGTTTAATAATTTGTTTCCAGTAATGCTTTACTTCACTGCATTCTCTTATACAGTTAATAATCTGTTTCCAGTATGCTTTACTTTACTGCATTCTCTTATACAGTGAATAATTTGTTTGCAGTATGCTTTACTTTTCACTGGTAACTTTTTGTCTTCTTTTGCTCCATTGTGTTGTTTTGGGCATAACACAGATTAGGGGAAGATTGGGGGTGTGTACAACTGGGTACTTGGAGAATTTTCAGTAGGTATTTTTTGGGGTAATGGCCAAGGGATACAAGACCTGGTAAGCCAGTCTGGAAAGGTTGTCTCATGTTCTCAGATTTGCAGTGTTAGAGTGGAATATAAGAGGGACAAAACTGTTGCATATGATGCTTACAACTGTTGTTATATTCAGTTTGCTTTTCTCCAGTTTGCACAGCAACTACTTATGTTCCATTTTGGAGAGCCTATCAGCAGCTTTGCACTGAGTATAATGTACTTACAGGCTGGTCAAGCACCTGCCCATTATGCCGTATAAGGTTCCATGCGAGAGCCCAAGAGGGTGAGCTAGCCGATGCACCCGACTTAATGGGCAAGAGTGAGACTATTCCATGACATTAAAATGTCAGGTGGCAGATTCAATGATTGTTTTAAAAAAATCATGTTCAACAGACAAATTCTGGTCACTATTATGAGTGTCTGATCATCACTGGAAGATTATGTCATATAATGTGGTCAAGAAAATGACATAATCTGCCACACCCTAGACCTTTAATGGTATTTAGCTTCCCTGTTTTCTTTTCTTCTACATGGGATCATAAATTTAATTTCAATTTGTTTTTATTGAGCATGACTTTTCTCAGTAATTGCTAGGTCACCAACAAGATGAGTCAGTAAACCAGTGTTGGGCCACTGTGGATGGTTCTTTGATTTTTGTTATAACTTCGGGTTCAGGTTTTATGTTTGTGTTGGCGTCTGCTTTGTAGGATTGACATGGATATCCTAGTCATGGTTGCGCAGGTATGAGTGGTGTTGTGGGTATCAAACGATACTGGAATTGAGACAAGCAGTGCTGAAGAGGCCCACCTACAACAAGTACATCCTCACTGCATTATGTGGGTGATATCCTTACTTCCTCATATAGGTAGGTACTCCTTCACATGGGCTGAAGCTGCTGGTACCTTACCTGCTGAGTCCTAATTTGGCAAAACTTGATTCATTACCGAGTATTGTGACTTGCAATCACTGGCTATTACATCACAATGTGGGAGTATATCAGGTTCAATTGGATGAGAAACCAATTCTTGTGACAGTGAGTTCTTTTGCAACAATTGGGCAGATATTAGAAACTGCATCAAACCCCTTCAGGGGGTATCGGGGTGGTTCTTAAGGTTCATTCTGTTTGAAAAGGAATTGACGAGGAATTTTTTTAAAAACCGTGGCTATATATCGAAACCATGGCCTGGTCATTCAGCGATTTTTTGTTCTGATTCCATTTTCTGTCACTCATAGACGTGATGGATTAATAATTATCAAAAGGGTTTAGTATACAATTGGGCCAGTGTACCTATATAATTGTGTACTTACAAAAAAACTGGTCGGAATCATCAGAGAAAGAGTATCAGCCAAAAGTGCCAAAAAAAATTTAAAAAAAAAAAATTCAAATACATAATCAGAACACAGCTGGTACAATCAACTGCTCAAAACTTCATTACCTGGAATCCCAAGGGAAGGTATATTCGGAGACAAAAAATGACAACATGCTCAATATGGGTGTGCATTTTGCATTTTGCAAGCATAGTTTGCAAGTACCTCCATCACAATCAAATGTACTCCATTGTTCTGGTGTTGCCAAGTGATGATAGGAGATCACTGTAATACGCCTCGCTTTAGGGTATCGTCAGGGTAGATATTGCAAGCTTCTACCTTACTTTTAGTATAATGGCCTGCCTTGCATCTTCAAATGTATGGAACCCTGGCCCCGTAGTTCTCAAAAAAATTGAAAGAAGGTGTTTTTGACCTAAAACCACGGTTCTCACAAAATCAAAGAATCAGTCAGGGAACCTACCCTGAAACCACTTTGTTCATTTCCAGTGTTTTGAGGAAACCCAAACCTGGAATCAGCAGTTATTTCATTCTGGGAACTCTTGAAAGAAGCTGAAAGTGAGTGGGTGTTTTGAGTTTTGAAAATTTCCAAAAACATGGAAGTGGAGGTTATAAGTTATAATAACAATTCAAAGAACCACCCAACACCAGTGTATACATACATATATATCTATATATAATTATGCTTGTGTTGCTGGTATCAACAATTCTTGAAAGATGTAAAGTACCAGTTGGCAATAATGGGACCAGGCTAGTACATTCAAAAGTTGATAAGCAAAAAGAAAAGAACAGAAGTTGATAAGTATCAGAGCAACATTGGTCATGACCATACTATAGTAAGGATACAAAAGGTAAAAGATGGATAATATACCGGAGAGTACCATGGTAGTAGGTTCAACATTTCACTATCAAATAATTAAATTTTATTTTTCAGATTTAAACATGCCAAAAAGAATATTCCAGAATATTTTCTGAAATATTTTTTAAAAAACAAAATTTCCATCACCAAATTTTTTTTTCTTTGAATTTTTTTTTTGGTTGAAAATGTTCTGAAAATAATATAATTACCTACTCACTTTAGCTGAAGTTCCCCCCCCAAGTTCCCCACTTTTGAGGGATCTGACATATTGGAAAAAGAAACACACTTTCTGGGCAATCAACTGGGCACTTGACTATATAACCTACAATTGGTGGTCACCATTTTTGACAAAGTAGGGCCATTTTGCAGAGCAGCTTTGGTACTAAGGGGCAGTGTCTTCTGATGGGTTTAGGGTTTATGGCATTCCTCAAGAGTCTGATGATGACTCTTGAGAGGATGAACCCCAGTCCCACCCTAATTTCATTAAAAGCACCAGCATACATTTTTATTGTATCATCTCAAGGGCATGTTACTGTCAGATGTTTACTCAAGGGGTCATGTTACTCACTGGCATGTTACTTCAATTTTATTGGCCTTTGCCTACTACCAAGGCGAGAAGGATATTGTGTTTAGATTCATTAATAGAGTATAGTAGCTTAATAAGGGATTTTGGCCCCTTTTTATGGTAATAATAATAGGTCTATTTTGGTACTAGGATTTTTGACAGATGATATTTTGGCTTGTGTTGGAACTTGAGATTAGTTATTATAGCATTATGATATCTTGAAGGATTTTGGTTTCTTTTAGAGGATTTTTTTTTTTGGAAGATTATAATAATTTTTTGCATGGTGAAATATTTGAATTTTCATAATTCTTCTTTTTTTGCTTTAAGATACTTTTTAATGTAAATGGCAAGGCCACACTGTGACACACCCCCTTGTTCATCTTTCGTAATGACAGATGTAACATCTGCCAATAACATACCTATGTACCACAATGTTGCAAGAAGATTTTGGATGTTTAGAGCAACCTACTTATATACTACTAACACAACCCAATCTTCTTCTTTTTGGTGAGGGAGAGGAGGCCGGGCCACTTATGAAATGAATCCATTGAGAAGAAAGAAACACGGGTTTATAGTTTATACAAGACATTTTTCACTAGCGAAAAGTTGTCCTCTTCCACCTTTGGACCTCACATGTGTACTTAATACAACAACAGCTACGAGTTAGTTAATCGCAATGTCAACATTTTTGGTGTCAAAAAAAAAAACAAAGAGAACTCCCTACCTTCCCTTATTCTCCTATTCCTCAAACTTTCACACAATACCCACTTTCAACGTGGCAAACCATGTCGGTGGTATCGGTCCTTCCCAAGGGACTGCCAAAAGAAAAAACACTTTTAAGGAGGCATCCATCCAAACAACAAAACAAAAAGGTGGGCTTGCAAAACAGCTCTTTGAAAATAACAAGAACTGCTTCCTAAAAGAAGAAGGAGTTACTCTTGTCGAATCTGAAGCATAAGGTAAAGGCCCTAAACCCTAAACCCTAAACCCTAGGATGAGGGCCGTTCCCATAATAAGAGGCTTAAGACTAGTAGGTGGTAGCTGAGTCTGGTGCCACATCTTTTCCAAATGTCCCCCCCACCCTAGGGCTCCAGCAAGAGGTGAACATAATTGTGTACTCGAAACATGCATAAATCACAAGGTGTATGAGCAGAAGGGTTTTTACACCCCATGCCTTAAGAGTTTTACATCCCAAGCCTTAAGAGTGCAAGGGGATCTTACACCTATAAGTAACATCCCTCCCAATGTTAAGGAGTAAGTGTAAGAGCCCTCCTAGAAGGGACATTCACAGATAGGTATTTAAAAAGATGGGTATTTTTTGTCATTTCCAATTCAGAAAGCATGAATGGAATTTTGGGATCCATGCACAAATAATGGCCCTTAAGTTGGTCCCTCAATAGTACCCAGTTGCTTGCCCATTAAGGTTTGAAGGCTGAATAATTTCTTTCCAACCATGAAAATATTCAAAAACATCATATAAAGCTTCCTCATGAAGGATTCAAATGCTTTCTTTCCAAGCATTGAAAATATATCATGGTAATTTTTCTTCCTAAGGATTGAATGCTGTCTATGCAACCATGAAAATATCTTAAAACATCATCAGATAATTTTCTTTCACAAGGAATGAATGCTTTCTTTCCAACCATAAAAATATAATTCCAAAAAGTCATATTAATTTTTTTTCTATAATAAATCACATAATAATTTTCCTCAATAAAAAAAAGTATTGAATAGGCCTTCAGACAGACTACTTCCAACCTGAAAATATAATTTGGAAAAATCACATCAAATTGCTCTTCTTCTATTTATTTTTTTAAATAAAAAAATCACATATGATTCTTTTTTTCTTAAAGAAATTGAAATTATTTCCTTTGCAAATTCCAAATAACTTGTTACCCAACCATGACACACAAAAGGGAGGAAAAAAGGGGCCAAAAAAGGGGTTTAAAAAAAAAGAAAAAAAGGATTAAAATAGACATAAATCAAACTTTTTCATCTGAAATTCTCCAAAAATAAATTAAAAATATGACATCTGAAAAGGCTGTCTTTCTTTTCTTCTATGATTTTAAAAATGTCTAATTTAGGAAGGGGTCCAGCAACAATTAAGAGCCAAAAACAAAAGTTGAGTTAGTTACTGAAAACATCATGTGCACAGAGAGAGAGAGAGAGAGAGAGAGAGAGAGAGAGATTTCAGTGGTGTCAGAGAAGGAGCTGCTGATGTTGCTTTCTTTCTTTGCCAGTCACTAAACAGCCAAACAAGAGAATCTCAGTGGTTTTTTTTGTTAATTGGTGAATTTTTGCCAAAATTTGGACCTGAAAGATAGATATATGATTTGGACCTAAACAAAAGGAATTTTCATGAATCGCCATATCCAAATTCTAAATCGCCATATTTTTTTAATGTTAAGTTCCTAGTAAGTAGCCAAGAATATAGAAGGATAGTTCCTGTTTTTATTAAATAATTTTCAAAATATCTGGTTTGTAGCAAAATTTTGGTTAAATTATTTTCTGCATGCTTTGCTACTTTGGCTGCCTCACAAAATCCTTATTAAAAAAACAGCCTTGCAAGGGATGCTGTGCACAATCCCCTACAGGGCAATTTTTTTAATTTTTTTTTATGGTCAGTTTTGTGATGTAGCCAAAGCGGTGATCATCCATAGGAAGATTTTGCCAATTTTGGCTTATAGCTAAATATAGAAGTACAAATTAAAAACACTCTTCTATGTTTTTGGCAACCTACTTGAACCATGTATATATATTTGGAAAAAATTCCTTAAATTTAGGTCGAATTATGGCTATTGAAAATCTCAACAAGCACCTGATTTTAGCACTTATATATATGGCCAGGGAAAAGGAAAAACAAAAGGGCTGCTCATGGGGGGTGGACTGAAGGTTCAGGCCCCAGAAACCCATCAAAGGAGTAGAAGGAGAACTAAGTCCAAGCCACCAGCCTTTTTTTCACTGGTGAAATTTTTAGCTGAAAAGAGAAATTAAAAATCAAAATTTCAATAAAAAATTGATTTGGGAAATTTTTCAATCGCCATAAAATGAGGGAAAAAAATCATCATATTTCTATATTTGGATTTCAGTTGTGTAGCCAAAAAAAGATAGAAGAATGCTTAAAAATTTGTACTTCAAATCAGGTTTATAGCCAAATTTGGCTAAACCTTCATAAAAGGATGATCGCCATTTTCAAAAACATCTTCCTATGGGTGATCACCACCACTTAGGCTACATTTTAATTTTATTTTTAAAATAATTACTAAAATAAAATTTTATTGAGAAAAGCTTTGAAGTCTATTAGGCAACCAACAAACAACAATTTTACCTGAAAATTGTTGTTATTAAGTGTATTTATATCAACTATCTGGCGCGCAGTTAAGAGCATCAATTTTGGCCCATGAGACCACAACGTGCAATGTTAGTATTAAATTAGTTGCTTACTTACTTGCTTGCTTATATAACACTGAGACTGAGATCAGCATTGCCTGAACATCTGCTGAAACAAACAAGTCTGTGTGTTGGGGGGGTGCAAGAAGCAGCTGCACAAGAAGCACTAGTAATTATTTAGTTAAGTTAGTGGGTGGGGTTGTCCAGTGGGTGTGGTGTGATGCTCTATCTAGCCATGCATCAGCAGCCAGTAGTAGTGTGTTTTAGGGTTAGGTAGGATGGGGTGGGGTGGGGTGGAGTGGAGTGGAGTGAAGAGAGTTTACTAATTAAGCTTTGAGTGCACATGCTGGGTTAGGAAATGATATTATTATGGGAAATTTTGCAGTCTTATTTTATAACTAGCAGCAAGGAAGCAAGCTTGCTTGCTTGCTTGCTTCCTTCCTGCACTACTTCTTCTGCCAGTGGCAAAATTATTAGTTTGCTTTTAATGGAAAATACGCAGAATGGGTTGCACCTTCTTTCTTTCCCTGGAGCTTGCTAAGTTACTTCCCCTCCTCTGTAGCCTAACACATGTTTGTCAGCTTAATTCAAGAGACTTTTTGTTGCATTCTTCAAAAGAATTCATTCTTATTTGACCATTCTCATTCAACAGTGGGTGCCTGCCTTTGGCTTGCACAAACATGGGGATGTGCTTTCTCTTTCTCTCTCTCTCTCTCTCTCTCTCTCTCTCTCTTCTTCCTCTTTCAGACTTGGAAAATTCAGCTGTCTGGGTACTACTTACAACTACATCATCATCAATCTTATTGGCAAGTTTTGTTTTTTTAAAAACAAATCAAACTGTTGCTAAAACTGGGAAAAACTTTGTTCTGGCAAAATTTGTTGTTGCGGCCACAAATTCACAAATTAGTACCTTACTAGAGAAAGCAATGCAATGCAGTATCAGCTAGATGGGAAAAAGGGTGTTATAATTGACTAAAAACAGAGATGCTCTAAGTTCCATAAGTGGAAAGCACAAAACACACACACACACACACACACACACACACACACACCTATCAGCAGGCTTCAGGTTCCTGACTTGTGTGAGTCCAGCTCTTTTTTTTTCTTCTTTTTTGTTTTCGTTCTTTGTCTTGTTGTTCAAACACATGGGTCATTGAATTTCTGCATACAAAGGAGCCTCATCTTCCATCAAAGTCAATGAAGTGGTAGGAAAACCCTTTGACCTATTTGTTGATATGCAATATCACATCTCACTCTACCTCTTCATTCTCACCATGGGTGTGTGTGTCTCTATCTCTCTCCATTTTTCCTTTGTATGTCCCAGGCTACATGCTTAGAGTCTTGGCTATGGAATGGGGAGGGCTCAGACTCCCTAATGATTCTTCTTTAAGGGACTGGTCCTTTGCTGATGACACAACCCTCTACTTAGCAAAGATCAAATGCCAACTTGAAAAGGACAAGAGCTGTTCTCAATCTTTTTTATGAGGCTACAGATGTTAAGATCAATTGGAAGATGTTATCCAAAATTTGAGCTTCCTCTAACCCTAGATCTTGCTCATTGGGGGCAAGAAGAGGGGGTGGTTTGGGTCCCAAAAGGAAAGGGAGTGAAATACCTTGGCCTTTACTTCAAGCCCCCAAGGGCAGCGAATCTTAACATATTCCTCTTTAACATTGGAGTTAAGGTAGTTTCTTGGATAGAGAAGAAAATCACCATGGTGAAAAGGCCCCTAGTGGCAAACCAACCCCACTCATGTGTAACCACATCTTGAGGGATGAATCAAGAATTACATTTGGAGTGGCAAAACACATTGGACTAGAGCCAAAGTCAATTGGGATACCTTGACAATTTCAATTGACTATGGGGAAATTGGCATTTTAAACCCTCAAGTTGAGACATTTCTTACAAAGCTTCTCATTGCACACCTATCCCTTGGGCTTGAACCATGGAAAAATCTCATCCATTGGAGAATCTCCCAGTCTAAGCTAGTTGGTAGAACCTATAAAATCTTTGTTGGCTGATGGAAGTTGATTCACGTTGTGCAGAAAAGTTCATGAAATCTCCATCTTGAGTGCTTGGTTTCAAATAAGACTTGGCTCACCAAGTCAAAACTGAACAACCAAGAAAAGTTTGTGAGACAACCCTTCTTTGGGATTTAGTCCATTCGCAACTCGGAAGGCAAAATGCCTTGATCATAATTCACACACAAGAATTTGCCTCTTAGCCATGCCACACTAGAGTCTAATGCCTATTAAATTCAATCGAAGACACATGGCACTTTTTAATTTAGATCTTTTAGTTCATATATTTGTTTTTGTAAAACAGTGGCAAGTTGGAGTACAACATCAATACCATTCCATGAAAATTGAGCAAGCCCTTTCAATCTATTGAAGGAAGGAGAATGGGTCATCACAAAACCCTCCCTATCAAATCTTTCCATTATAATGGATTGACAAATCCATTAATGTTTATCTAATGGCTCATGAATTTAAACATGACCATGAATCATGCATATTCATTACCCCAAGTCCCAATAGCATCCAATTCCCCTCCTCAAGAATGAGGTGGTTTGAGTGCTCATCAAGACACAACCATTTGGTACCCTTCAAATCACATGACTTCACAAACCTCTTCCAAGACGATCATTTCTTCCATTATGCAAAAAGATTTGTTGAAAACCTCCAATAGACCCAAGTGACTAGGAATGGGATAAGTGGCATGGTCTTGGTTTCTCCTTTCTTTGGTTACATGACATATAGAGAAGCCTAGAAGAAGAAAAACCCTATTAAAAAGTTTGACTCAACAATGGGTGGATGAGGAAGGTCATTTCATGGTGGTGCAACAACTTTGGCATAACTCCAACCCTTGTAAAATCATGGCCCTTATTTGGCTTGTGCTCAATGAGGTTCTTCCCATTGGTCTTGGTGTGTTGACATGGGAGAAGGCTCCATTTGTGAATTTGTGCAAAGAACACATTGAGATCTCCAAACATTACCTTCTAGATTGTTGATGCATCATTTTTTTGTGGAGTGCCTTTCAAAAGGTTTGGCTTGAATGGGTCCTCCCCCCAATCCTATCCTCTTATGGCAACATCTTTACAATGAGATCTTCAACTCCCGAACTAATTTGGAGGACGATATTTGAAAGGACCAACGAAACTGCTTTCATGTATTTCAAACAACTTTTTAACATCCTTCATAGCTTCATTACTTTCTTTGGTTTAAGTGTTCTAACAATAGAACCAATAGCTTCTACTACAAGGAGAATATGCTTTCTAGTGCTTGGAAGGTTAGAATGGAGGTTGGGCTCCTTACTTGGTGGATTCTCAAGAAAGATAGCTCAAGAGAGACTTGTGTATGCAAGATAGAATTGACCATAATTTTATCATGAAGGTGTCACCACAATATCTTTAATTCAAAACATGATTCCATTTGTTGGAATATGTTTCCCCCCATGTATGCTCTTTCACTCATAAGTAAAAGGGGTTATTTCCCTCCATGTTTGCAATCCCCCCCCTCCCTCGGCCTCAAAGTTGGTTGGTGGTGGGAAAAGAAAAGAAAAGAAAAGAAAACACAAAACACACCAAAAAAAAGTTAAAAAAATCACATGAATGTTGGTTGGTTTGGTATCAACCTTTTGAACATAAGAACATGTCAAATAGTGCCTCACGTTGCAACCCTATTTTAATATGGCACTTATGAAAGTCGCAACCAACCTACCCCAAAATCTCCCCACATCACATGAGCTTCACAAAACATAAACCACTTATCTTGCAAGGTTCACTAAGTTGGCATCCTTTTTGGCTTACCCCCTTTGGTCATTCGCACAATGTTGTCTTTGATTGCCATAAATCAAATATATTTTCAAACTATAAATAAACTACACAAACAAAGCTTCGTGACAAGGAGACTATTGGGATAGTGAAAGGTATGGTGGTGTGTGAAAAACCTTAGTCACCAAGTACAATCTCTAGATAATGAGCTAATGGGGAAAGTTTTGAGTCAGCTCAAAAAATTAAAATTGCTAGGGGTTGATTGTTTGGGGGGGGGGGGGGGGGAGGAGGGGACTTCTTCAACAATGAGATTTTTGGCCACCACAATTTTATGTTGATGCCCCAAGCTTTTGGGCTATTGGTCATGCTCTAACAACCTTGTCCTAGTATGAGTCTTTTCATATTTTTTTTCATACTGGGCTGGTACTAGTATTGGGTACTAATTTCATGCTAATCTAGTCTTGGTATTGAGTCGAAAACCCATTTTTGGTTGGTATGAAGTATATATCCACCTGATATTGAGACTAGTATAAACCTTGTACAAGGCTGTTATTACCTTAATACTTTATTGTGTATAGGTATAAGGTTGGTATTGGCTCAACCCCTACCCAACTGGTAAGATCTTTGCTACTAGTGTTGATACTAGTATATACCAGATCAACATTGGTTCACTTGAGAAAGTTCACATTAGGCATGGACTTCCAGTCTTGTATTATAGAGAGGCATGGTTCAGTGTCTGTCCATTATGTTGGGCAAGGCAAGAGTGAGCTTGGTAGGGTAAGCCAGGTGATGCACCAACATAATGGGTAAGGTCAGGCAAGCTAGGTGATGCACTCAACATAATGGACAAGGGCGAGGCCATTTTCCATGCCATTAAGGTCTTGGGGGTTGCCAGATTCAACCAATTTTTAGAAAAGCATTCATGTTCAACAAACACATTTTTCGGGTCACTAGTAACATGAGTGTATGATCATCATCATTGGAAGATTATGTCATATAATGTGGTGAAGAATTTGATGTATGATCTCCAATGCCAGACATTAATGTTGGAAAGTTGGCTCTTGGTTTCAAGAAGTCCCTTGTGTTGCAAGAATCAGGAGCTCCAGTTTGCTTGCAGCAAGATTTGGGTTTGATGATGGCCACTGCCACACTACCTAATGGAGGCCTAACTATTCAATCATTATAAAACCACAATTGTGCTTGTGTGGTGGGTCCTCACATTTGAATGAGCACTCTCTCTCTCTCTCTCTCTCTCTCTCTATATATATATATATATATATATAATTTTATTATTTTTTATTATTTTTTTGCCATAGCCTTAGAATGGTGGAGTGATGGTGAAAATATAGCGTGACTTGGTTTAAATCTTGACCAAGGCACATGTAGGGAAAACAACATATTTATGGAAAAATGTGGGTGGTTCTATATTCCCTCAATACTTGGAGCCATAACATAAGGGCATATAAGAAAAAGGAGCATATCCATGTCACATTTGGTTTTATATTGTCTCAAAACTTTCAGGTATTACAAGGGGCACACATAGGGAATCAAACCTTTTTTTATATAAAACGTGGGAGACTTTGAACCATTACTTAGGTATATATGAGGAAATTGAATATATTCATTTTTTAAAATATGGAAGACTTTGAGAAATTACATAGGCACTAGTTGTTGTTCGTTTTGTTTTTCCCAATTTTGGATGTAAATCACAACGGTGATCATGCACAAGACAACATATCCAAATTTGGCTACAAAAAATAAAAAAGTAAAAACATTTAAGCATCCTTCTATGGTGGTAAAAGGCAAAGTTTGGCCAAACTCTATGAAACAACCTCTTTTCAATATAAACACTCATGTTGCATTTAATTTGATGTCCACAAGAAACCAACTCTCGGATGGGTGAACTTGTAACAAGTTGAACAAACATGTGCATGCCCTCCTCCTATGTTGGATTTCCATGTCACCTTTTGAAACCCTAGATAAAAATGCATGACAAAACTAGAGTAAGTGGATGATAAGTTTTGAGGCAAATCTCCAGAAACCATAGTCTGTGCAAAGCTTCAAGAAGACGTGCATTTTGTCCTTGGATTGTGCTCTTGTACTCTTCATGTCGTTGTTTAGTTGGTTTCAATGGTGATGTGGATGAAAAAAAATTCATGATGCAACTTAGCTAGGGTGCACATGGTGGATCCCACATGTTAACAAAGTTAAGCAACCTAGATCAAAATAAGCCCTTGGGTGGTGGGTGACCCCCCCCTAGGCCTAAGGTTGGAGGAAGGTGAGTACTATAAGGACCACCCAAGGAGATACAACCCTTGCCATTTTTTCATTTCTCTTTCAACTAGGGTTGGAAAAACATTTTTTCTATGGAGACAATGTGCAATTTGGGCAGCAATCAAAATGCAAAGAAGTACTACCTACACTAACAAGTATGTGCACATATAATGTTTGGGGAAAGGGAAGGAAGGTCCAGTAGGGTGAATTATGAGCAACCTCAGAATATAATTGATGCAGATGCCATAATTGGGAGGGGGGGAAAAGGGGAGGAGGTTCCAGAACCTAATGCACATTTTGTGCAGGAATGAGTGTGAAACCCTGGAACATTCTTAGAGAACTGCCACCATATCGACTATGGTTAAAAGGCATTTTTTGGGCTACAAGCAACATTGTTAGTGTGAGGCTTCAGCTAGGGCAGGGGGGGGTCTTTGGATGTCAATGAACATGACTTGCAAAAGACTCCATTCATCCTAGTAACCGACCTAGAGGCCTTCTTTTGAGATGTTGTAGTATGTAATCTATGGGATGAAGTTGTTTTTTCCCCAGGGTTTTCCTTTTTGTGCTTTTGGGGTCTCAAGTAAGTAAGGAAGTAAGTAAGTAAGTGACTTACTAAGGAAGGCAAGGCCATCAAGTGTTATAATATAACCCTAGTAGCTACTACCTAGTTCACAAAACCCTACCTACAAAATGCCAGGTCCTTTTATTATTTACTTACTTTTTGGCAATCCAGGAGTTGTTTCTTTTCTTCTTTTTTTTTCTTTTTTTTTTTGGGAATTTTTATAATATTTTTGTAGGGTTTTGTCTTTTTGTGAGTGGGGGAAGCATGTGCAGTGTATGTCATTTGTCCTCTACAAATTTACCAACCCCCTGGTGTCCAATAATTCCCAAATAATACCCCGAGTAAAGGGTTCCATTATTGATTGAATACAACTGGATGTTTGTTGTTGCTAAATGTAAGGAAAACTGTGTCCAGATTACTGGGTCCCTCCCCTCCTCTAGTGCAAGCCAGCCAGCCAGCCATGCCAGCCAGCCAGCCAGCCAGCTTCATTTGTTGTGTCTAAAGCAAGGAGAGGGGTCTAGGTTTTTCCCAAGTATATAATAGATTGCCCACATTACTACTTGCTTCTATAGGCCTTCTCCCTTGTTGAAAAAACTGACTTCTTCTTCTTCTTCTTATTATTATTATTATTATTATTATTGTACACAAAAACCATGCCTACCTATTTCAGATTCTCTAGTGCACCAGCAGCACTCATACATTTTCCAGCCATGTTATGGCAAAGTCTCTCTGGCACTCATTTGCTAGCTTTGACATTAGAAATAATTACCCAAAAAAAAAAAAAAAAAAAAACCACCATTGCAAATTGAATTTACAGGCTGCAATATGATCACAAAAAAAAAACCATCTCATTCATCAAATAAATAACTATAAATAAATAAATAAATAAATCATTCATCAAATGGGTTGCATGTATTCCAAGGATTCCCCAACATGATGATGAATGAAAGTTATAATCAGCATCTGAGTAGCAGACCCCCACCACTTAGTAACCCTTTTTTTTTTTTTTTTTTGGTTTT
>Ga0209208_10000706_pt1 | contig 44907 bp, 37 predicted proteins | sample S1TSphfallax_3_FD_187694 | JGI IMG/M metagenome (GOLD analysis project Ga0209208, IMG submission 187694) | Host-associated microbial communities from peat moss isolated from Minnesota, USA - S1T2_Fd - Sphagnum fallax MG (SPAdes) (version 2) | ecosystem: Host-associated > Plants > Peat moss >...
CAAAAAAGACCTAGATATCAGAACTCGGCCGTGTTGTGTGAAACCGCACCCCGATATCAAAACGGGCCCATGTTGTGTAAAAAGGGTTTCAGTGATAAAAACGTCGCTGTGTTGTGTGACAACGGACAGGGCCCATTTTGGAGGACCATGAGCGGATTTTGGTACTCCCAGGCCCCAGCCACTCCCAGGCCCCTATCCACAAAGTTACTGAGTGGAGGACCATTCAAAAGTACCATTAAGGACTGAGCGGAATTATAATATAGAAATTGATGTCCTTTTGGGAGAGTATATTTTATAACCTCATTTTGAAATACTTAAGAATGTCCAGAATGATCATATGATTTTGCACAAATGGTAGGGTTTAAACATGATTCATCTTCATAAATACAATATAATTTACATTGAGTAAAATTGGAGCAATTGATGAGATTCATTGCATGCAATGCACATCGTCACATGATTTGAGGGTCGTATACACACAATGTTGCATATTAAAACAACTATCAACAACATATTGAAATTGTTGTGTTTGTGAAGGTGTAAGGCATCAATTGGCACCTTTGACACTTATTAATATTGAATAAATTATCTAATAAATTATTCAAATAAGTTATGATTGGAAGAAAACCGATAGTGATTATGTGTGATTTGTCTTTTTTTTTTTACATTTTTTTTAATTTGCAAAAGTGGCAAGCATTTGTAAAAAAAACACATTTTACATTCTAAACATGTTTTCTAACTTTTTTATTCACGAAGTACTAAAAATATGCCACAAAAATAACCATGACTTGTCTCTAATAGTGCCATGGCCAGGGTAGCCTTGATCTTACAACTAAGGTTAAAACATGAAAAGGGAAATGAATTGCACTAGCAATCTCTTAAGATTTAAGCACATTCTCACAAGTGTGGAAAAATGTAAAACAGTGACCCCCAACACTCCTAACTAGTGGATTCCTATTTTGAAGATTGGGAGTTCTAAAATGTTCTAAAATTTTGGTACAAGATATGAAGATTCAAACCTTGCCCAAATTGGGCCTTTTTTAGATTGTTAGAAAAAGTCTTGAAAACTATGTATTAAAAATGGATCACATTGCCCATTTGAAGATTTGAAACACAATTGTAAAGTCAACTGAATGGTCAAAAATTAAATTAATAATTAAACTCCCAATTGTTAAAATGTTTGATAAAAGGATCAAAATCAACTTTCCAAAGTGATATGTCATTGGAAAACTCTTTCTAAAGGCTATAGTTTTTCCTTTGAAATATCTTAAATAAAAGTCCATGTATCAAGGAGTTATGAGCCTACAATGTAACAAAAGTCATAACTTGGCAATTTTAACACCCCTACTTGGGAGTCTTGAAATGTATACCACCATTTATAATCTATGTTATGAACGAGAGAGAATGTCACCGACTCCTCCCAAGTCCATGCCATGACAACTCATGTGAATGTGTGTTTTCAATGATTTGGTCCATGCACCATTTTGGTTCTAATTTGTAATAATCGCCCTTTTTTATTTGTGCAAATTATTTTCATTTTTAATTCAAATTTGTGATATTGTCATTATCTCACCTTAAAACCATTGAAATTTTTTCTTTGCGAAAACAAGGGAACACACCCTAAGCTTGCACTCCATTGTAAAACCAAGAATTGATAAGTTATCTACCACCATTAAAATTTGACAAACCTAAAGGTGCATCAAATAAGGTTTTGAAAATCATCATCCAATTTATCTCGTCTAGGGTTCAATCATGATTGGGGTTCCACAAATGAGTGACCAAGTGAAAAAGGACTACAAATGACAATTTTAGATTTTCATAGTGTTTTGTTTGTTCAACTATGGCACATTGTTGTGATCCTATGATTAAGGTGCATTCACACCTAATGTTAAGTGAGTGTTAAGTGAAAATCTAGGTGGCAACCAATGTTAAATGGGCGATTGTTTGATATTAAGTGAATGTTAACTTAACATAAAATTTTCATGGTAAATAGGTTTAGGTCCTAAATGACTAGCTCAATGTTACAAGACTTAATACTAAAATGTTTAACATCAAGTGTGAATGCACCTTTAGAGTATGAAGAAAACAAGTTTGTGTAAAATGGTGGGGTTATGTCAAATGGTGACCAAAATTTTTCGATCACTATCTTGACACACCCCTTGTTCCCCGATGGTGACCAAAGTTTTTCGATTGCCAAAAAAAGAGGGCACGTCATATGATTTTGGAAAGCCCTTAATGAAGGCTTTCCAAAAAAAATGTCAAGGGGTTTCCAAAAACATATGACATGCCCTCGTTTCTTGGTGACCAAAAGAATTCGGTTGCAATCGGATAGTGCCAATTTATCATTTTTTTTCAATCGCCATCCAACACACCCACACTATTGGATGGCAACCAAAGTTTTTCATTGCTTAGGAGGAAAAAATAGGGCATGAATTTATATTTTTTCCAAACTGGTAACACATGGCCACCCTTTTCGATTGCCATCTAATGATGGGGTTATGTTAAATGGCAATTGAAATTTTTTAGTCACTATCCAATGATGGGGGTATGTTGAATGGTCATTGAAATTTTTGTTGAAGGCTTTCCAGAAACATATGACATGCCCCCATTTTGTGGTGATTGATAAGTTTTAGTAGCCACAATGAGTGGCAACAAAAGATTTTTGATCATCAAAAGCAAGGGGCACATGTAATATCATTTTTGAAAAAAAAAATCCCCACTTACCTTCTTGGGCAACTAAAAAAAATTAGTCACCATCTAATGGTGAAGGTGTATCAACTGGTGATCAAAAAATTTTGGTTGTCATTTGACACACCCCATTATCCATTGGTGACCAAATTTCGTCAATCACCAAAAAAAAGGGCATGTCGTATGTTTATGGAAACCCTTCGTTATAAAGAAGGGTGTTTGAAAAAATTTGGGTTCTTGTAAGGTTGATGACCGAAAATTATTGGTTGTTGTGAGATTGAAAATTTTCAATCATCGCCAAATTGGCGACCAAAATCCATTTCAATCACCATTTATAATGAAGGTTGCCTGAGTGTCAATATATATTTTTTATGTCTATCTTAATAGACTTGATGGACACGACAGACGTGTCAAGACAAACGCTAACATGACGCCTAACACTAAATGGTTGTGTCATGTCAATTTTGACAACCTTGATTTAAACTTCAACTCATGTTGACTAACTTATCAATATGTTTTACATATTATTTTTAAAACATTTGTTAATACATATTTTAACATATAAAAATATATAACTTTGATGGAAACATTATTTCCAACTTTATGGCAATATATCCTTTGACAACCACCGTAACAAAATCTTTGTTTTAAATTCATCAAATGGTTGACTATGTTGGAACTATGAAAATTATATGAAAATTTGTACACTAATGTGCAATCTATGCATGAAGGCTCAAATCCTATCTACCTTACCAAGGAAAAGTGTAATCATGTACATTGAAAAGCATCCACAACCCTAAACCCATAACTTAAGAAAAGTATGTTGATGGCTCAAACAAGTTTGAGGGTATCATTTCAAAAAAAAAATTGTACAAATGAATATTAATTACTTGTGGATAGGGTTTATGATTAGATAAATGGAAAAGAATAATCTCAAAATGATATACACATTGAAATTTTCATTTATAACAATGACTCCACTATCTATTCACATTAATGAAAATTTTAGATGTTAAATACTTTTGAAGCTTTTTTGTTTCTTCATAGCCTGTTTAAAGGAAAAAACTTCCTCTCTTAAAGTTCTCTTCAAAAAAATCAAAAGATTTGCTCATTCAAAAGAAATTTTCTTTTTGGAATTTCAAGATTCACTTTAAAATGGACCAAATGTTTTTCAATAAAATAAATTTTCTTTTTAAAATTTCATTGTTAGAACTTGGGACTAGGGAATGGGAGACTAAACATTTTTAGTGACTTTGTGTAAACTATTGTAAGTGAGGAGTTTTCTAAACCCCCTCAGACTTCATTAGACTTCTCTCTTTTGTTTATTATATTACATTTTTTTTTCTCATACACTCATTGTATTGTTTTCACATTTTTTCAATTACACATTTTTTCCTTCTATGCGTTTAGGGCACTTGGACCACCATGGCTACATTAAAAAAAATGTTGAAAATAACATTGAGGTCATGTAAGATGGTAACTTAGAATGTTTATATTAAAGGGATTTCACTCAAATTACATTATAGATAGTGCAAGTTGCTAAGTGCTATCCCAATATTTTGTTTGAGTTTTTGCATTGCACTATTAGACACAACTCAACATGCATGTAAGTTAGTAGTATCACTAGCCTATAACCAAATATGTGGAGATGATAAAATCAATGGAAAAAGTTGTGTAACTAAAATTTGATTGGGAAGATTCAAAGGTTGATTATTTTTCAAAAAAAATTCATAGTAGTTGATTATTTCGAGAAGAGATTATCTCAAATGTACATTTAGGTACATATGACTAGATAAATTATTGCATCCTCGATGATTCAAAACTCTAGCTTGACAAATGAGAATAGGGTTTACTTTATAACAATGAACTTTTACATTTTATCATTCTAAATGTTCAAAAACACCTTCTCATGTGAAAATGTTTGAATTGTAATACTTGACAAAATAATCATTACATAAAAAAACAAACTGAAATTCATGAGGCATTCAAAGTTTCACATTCAATGACCACATAATTAAACATTAAAGCATCAATGTTGTGAATGACATAATCAATCTTTGAACCGCCCTATTGTTTATTGGTGGCCCTAAACAAATGAAAAAGATTGTCATTGTTCATATTACTAGTTTTTATGATTCATTGAAAACTAGTTTTTCTCTCTTGTGTATTTCTTCTCCCATGTTCCTTAGTTCATATTTGGGAAATTTCTTTTTGACATGAAAAGGAAAATAGAACATTTGATTCAAACTAAGGTTATGAAAAGTGTTGATACCCAGCTTGAGAATGCTTATTTAGTAGATTTTTAGGACTAGTGAACTAGAATGTTAAAACAAATGTTGAAGTTTCATCCATGGGATGAAAATAATTAACCTTGATGAAAATGTAGACACATCCATCAACTAGGCTATTAACTCGTGGGGTGGAAAAAGAATTTGGGGACTAAGAGCATTAGTGGACACATACACACACAACATGTGGCTACTTTCTTATGTGAAAAAGAGAATGCATTGCATAGTCATCTTTTGGAGTGCATTCATTTTTTCCATCTTCAAAGGTCTTGGGAAAAAAATTGACATGCCCCATGTTTCACAACCTTGCTTCCCACTTGTAATTTATTCCTTTATCTAAAGAGTTTTTTTCTTTGACTTGGAAAAGAGAAACAAATCCGCTAATTCTGGATTGCTTTGAAACATGAGTGTGAAGATTTCTCAAGTCTAGTGAGAGTTATTATAAAACTTGTGTGTAATTTGCTTGAGGTTGTTCGCGGTACTAAATTGGTTAAATATTTTCAAATCATGAATTTAGGAACTTGTCAATTGGAAGACAATCTCAACCATTGCATAAGGAAAACATGATTTTCATTTCTGGTCAAGAGGTTGAAGGTAAGCTTTGTTTGAATGAGTAAAGCAATATTATTGACATAATGCAATTTTCTATAAGTTGGTTATGTTCCAAGTCGTTTAGAGGTTTTTTCGTTTTTTGGTGGAAAGTGGGGGGCGTTCCTGAAAATTTCTGGTTCGCCACAATCTCGAATAAGAATCTGCAAAGTGTGGTGCAAACAAAAGGGTCCAAATTTTCAACAGAAAGTAAAAACCCCATGAATTTCAGAGGTTTGCGGCGCTCCGGCGGTTTGGACTCATCATCTAGAAAACACGCAACTGGTGCAATGGATGCAACTCTGCAAACACCTACCAACGCCACCAACGCCGCGTGCGCTGAGAGAGAGAGAGAGAGAAGACCCGACTGAACGCCGGGTTTTGTACCAACTGTCGTCGGTAAGTGCCCTGTGAATCCCGTGGGTTTGACATGCCGAGTCAGCTGCTGCCACCCTTTTACACAGTCCCCGTAAGAACTCTGGACTACCATTTAAAGAACATGTTCTAGAACACTGGGAACGTGACAACTGGGAGGTGTAGAGGTTTGGGTACTTGATTTGTTCCCATTCCCTTGCGATTTGCCCTCTTTGGAGGTTTCTTTGTTTGCCAGGAGTTGGGTCCTTCCATCTTGTACCTTTTTCTTCCCTTTTGTTGCCAGGTGCTTTGTTTTATTGATGATTGGCAGGTTTTCCTCACACTCTTTAGGTATACCATAGCCTAGGGTCAATTTTCACATTGACAAAACAAATAACTATTTTTAGTATATATATTATTATTATTATTTTAAATTTAATTATTGAATTTTTCATTCTCTATTATGATATTGTCCCATGAGTAGTGAAATTATTCAGAGTGTAGCCTATGAGAAATTTCAACATGTCAACTTCATATTTTCACAAAAATTCATTTCACTATTTTGAGGATTATTTAATGATGAAACTAACCTTAGGGTAAAGTGTATGAACACCCACCATCACACATGGACTTCAAACATGAAGTTCAATTTTATTAAGGGCAAAAAAGACTTTCTGTTGGTCCCCATGCCTGCAAATTTGAGTTTGAAGATTTGCTTATCAACAAACCTAGTGAAACCAAAATATGAATGTCCATCCTACCTTTGGCAGCTAAATTGACACTAATTATATTTGGGCTCCATGCTGGTTTGCGCTACCAGTGACAATGATTAAATTATTTTGCATGGTTAATAATTTTGTTGTAATCAATTTTGTTTTATTTAAAAATAAAATTTTGTAAACTACATGTCATTTTGTTCCATTAATATTTTTTTACATTCCTGATTTGCTAAGCGTAAGGTCAACTAAAGTCTGATTCATTAAAAAAGTTGACAATAAAATACAAACAGACCCCCAAAAAAAAAACATTGAAAAGATGTAAAACAAATAACAAGATACAAACAAACAAAAACATTGAAAAGGTGTAAAACAAATAACAAGATACAAACAAACAAAAGAAAAAAGAAAAACATTCTAGAATAATATTTGATCTATGACAAATTATAATTTGAAATGACTCTGAAATTATCATAGTGATGATCACCAAAATACCCATCCTAAATAAACCAGTTTTGATTAAACATGGTCGCTGGAATTATTTTGTTGAAATGATGAAATTTTCATTGAAAAACTAGTTTTTTTCAAAGAACAGAATTTTGTGAAGGGAAGATAAAAAAGTTTTTGAAATGATCATGAATTTATTTTTTTCAACATGGAACCCTTAAAATTAATTAATTATTTGATAGACGTGTGTTCAAGCTGTCCCCCTTCTACTATGGTACCTGAACAAAAAAACGAGCCCTCCCCTCCAACAAACCCTACACCCCCCCCCCCCCCCCCCACAAAAAATAAATAAATAAATAAAAACCAAACAAAACAAAACCTTGTTTAGCTGTGGGTAGGTATTCATTTAACTGTCTTGCAAAGTTGTAGGGAACATATGAAACCTTGTTCCCCACTTCTAGAACGACGTTGTTTTCTGGTCAATCTGTCACCCTTTTAGTGGGATACAAAGAGGTGGACGCACGCAACTTGCTTCGTTCGAGCTTTGCTTGGACGCTATGTCGTCGAGACGCACTCTCGTGATTTCTGGAGATCCTTGCTCTGCACATCCGTGTCAATTCTTTCGTCGCCGTTGCTGAAATAAATAAATAAGTAAGCGCCGGAAGCGAGGAACAGCTGCGGTTTCTCTGATATAGATTTTTATTTTTATTTTTTTGTGAAACTTTTTTTTGTATAATTTGTTCTTTTTGCGGGCGAGGAGAGACAAACGAAGAGACGGCAGAAAGTTTTGTGTGTGGAGAGCGCGGGGGAGAAGAAAACAAGCGGTCAAGATGGTGTTCCGGACGAAGTTCAATGCTCCGAAACTGTTAGTATCTTCATCTATGTTTTGGTTCTGTTTTTTATTGGAAGCAATTTGCCTTTTGGAATCGTTATTGCCGCATTTCTTTTCGGATATTAAATTGCCATAGTTCGGAGGAGAGAGAGAGAGAGAGAGTATGGGAATTTTGTTCGCATGAATTTGTAGCATCTCGTGTCTTCGTCGTTCTAATTATCCAGGTTTAGGTTCAGGCAGTGTTGTTGAGCTTGCAATTACAAGAAGATTCGGATCGCTTGCGATTCACGAGTTGTGAATTTAGGGGAAAAAAATTCATTTGCGTAGATCTCGATCAGGTAGTGAGTGTATCGACCTCAGATAATTGATTTGTTGAGGATTTGGACTTTTGAGAGAGAAAAAAAGAAGGGGAAACAGATCGATGTTTGCAACAGGTCCATAAGCAAGCCTCTGAATTGCAAGATTGCATGTCTTTTTCATCACCTAGTCGTTGTGTCAGTTGCTTCAGTTGAAAGAGAATATTTTTTCTTTTTTCTTCTCATGGTCAGGGTTTCCATCATAGACCACTTAGTGATGGAAACAAGAACAAACGGTGTGGTGGAAAAACCTGGTGAGTTAGGTATCTGTATAATTCTTAGTCTGTGAACTTGAATTGTTTGGACATCACAGTTATCTGCGAAGTGATGCCCAGTTCAGACTCCAATTTGACCCCTCATCACCAATCTGAACACTAGTTTGAGGTTATCCCTTATGGGCAAAAATTGGGACAAACTCATAAAAGACCAAATGACTTAATGTGACTGATGAGGGTGTGCTGGCAGGCAGAGGAAGGTTGCATGCCTCAAGATTTGCCTTGGGCACAGCAGTCAGGATCAAACTAGTTTGAGTCAAAGGTGACTCAAACTAGTTTGATCCTGACTGTCATGCCCAAGGCAGGTAAATGTCGGGATTTAATGTTTGCCTAACTTTTCAACCCTAGTTGGACCCCTTATGAGCAGTTTCATCCCCTGTCCAGCACACTTTACTACCGACAACTCAATTGACTCTTCCCTGTTTCATCTCTTTCAGGGCAGCATGTAGCAGTGCCTAGAGGTATAATTGTGAATGGTGTAAATCAGAAAACCCCAAGTCCAGTTTTTGGCAATTTTCCATCTATTATTGACTTTGAAATTTTGCTTGTTGTATAGTAAAACATCATTGCGAATGGCAATGTCCCGAATAAAGCTGCTGAAAAATAAGCGGGACAACCAACTGAAGGTTTTACGCAAGGAGATTGCTCAGCTGTTGAGCAGTGGCCAGGATACCAGTGCGGCCATCAGAGTAATATTATGCCCTCAAGTCCCCTCAATGTCTTTTCCATTTCAGCTCTTTCATTCTTTCAGTCCATTTTTGTGTTGCATCTAGAATTGTTGGTCCTCTATCCAACAACACATTTGGTATTTTTGTCCATCTCCCATGAGACAGGCCTTTTGCCAATCTTTGGACTCATCTTCTGTACTCAATAAGAAACTTTTTAACATTTCTCTGTACCTATGGTCTACTGATGGTTCAATGAGCCTCAATTTATCAATTTCTCCCTAACACAAGTAGTAAGGTTCCTCTGGTCCGTATACCATACTGTAATCTGAAAAAGAATCAATTTAATTCACCTGGATGGAGCCTTTCATTTAGGCAAGCATACATGGTAAGCTGGATCCACAGTTGAGATCAACCAAACCATTGTTTTCAATCAGATATTCATGCTCATATCTGTAATTCTCAACTAGGAGTGTTCAAGAGAGGGAGTGTTCAATGGTAATCCCTCAATACCATTTGACATTCCTGTCAAACATCTTATCAATTTGGACTCATGTGCTATTTAATACCTGATAACTAAGGGGGATGCTGTTTTGACTGGACAGGTAGAGCATGTAATGAGGGAGCAAAATATAATTACAGCTTATGAGTTTATTGAGTTGTATAGTGAGCTATTGGTTGTCCGCCTTCCTATCATTGAAAAACAAAGGTATGTTTCTATCCTTTACAGGTTTGAGATTTTCTTTTTTAAAGAAATAGACATGTGCACATATTAGAGAAATTTTCTTTCTCCATCATTCTTCTTTCTCAAGCTGTTGATCAAGAAGTACGTGTCTAACCAATATACTCAGATTTGCCTGACTCTTGTTTTCATTTGTGCTGTTCCCACATGTGTATTTTTCAGTGCTCCTTATTGTGAAGTGTATCATCTTACTTCTGTGGGAGCCATGAAAAGACACAAGAATCTGGGAATCACTAGTAAAATCTTGCCTGATATCCAGTATCCTGACTGGGATGGTTGATGTATTAGCGAGTGCCCCCTGGATCTGAGAGAGGCGATTTCAAGTTTGATATATGCTGCCCCACGATGTGCTGATGTGGAGGAACTCGGTCAAGTTCGTGCCATATTGGCTGCCAAATATGGGAAGGAATTTGTGGCAGCAGCAGCAGAATTGCGACCTGACTGTGGGGTGAGCCGAAATGTAAGCACATTCACACCTTTTTAAGGCTGGATGGAATTTTAGCTCATGAATTTTCACATTCTGTGAGGTATGAATTAAGAATTGTAGATTGGTTGACAAGCCATTGTGCAACATAGATCTGTTAGATCCACAAAAAATTCACATCTGCATTGTGCAAGTCTTCTTGTTCTCCCACGGTAAAAACACCCGGCCATCTGAGGTTAAAGACCATTGTTCATGGCATGAAACCATTCATCTTTTGCATGCCAGCTCTCATCCAGTACTGTTTGTTAAGACCCAGCAATTGGAAGATAAGTAACCAAGGGTATTGTTTCCCATGTAAAGCAATTTTCACTGGTATATCCTCACTTCCATCCCCAGGTGTCCATGAGTCTCATCTCAGCCATTCACATCCTGTATAATCTAGAAGAAAGAGGAACATGTAGGAAGCAATCATATGTTCTTTGAGAATTGTCCACCTACTGACCATTGCTATGCACTGTTGCTTGCTTGGATTATATTTTCTTGTAGCTTATAGAGAAACTTTCAGCTAGAGCACCGTCAGGGAAGGCCAAAATAGGAGTGCTGAAGGAAATTGCAAAGGAACATAATGTGGACTGGGATTCTACATCTTTGGAAAATGCTCTCACTAAAGCTCCAGAAGATCTACTTGTAAGGCTCTTCCATTTTTAGAAGTGCTGAAAATTGTAATCACATTTGTCTGCAAATCTGTGTCCCAAAGTGGTTTTTGAGAGTTATTGATGTAAGCTGGTGCTAGAGATTTCTGAGATATGAAGCAGTTAATATCTTGGTGGCTGGTCTACTGGTTAGTTGATTCTTGGCCTCTTAAAAAGTACATTTGAACGTACAGGATGGATCAAGACAATTCCAGAGTTCAAATGATGTCCCAATTCTGAGGCGGCATAATGAGGACCTTCCATCCCTACCTGTGGAAACAATCAGCAAAGGGTCCTCAACCAACATACAATCACCATCGAGCACCAATCGTCCTAGCACTGTAGCACAGGCCTCAGAGGTGAAACCATACATACATCAGGCAAGGATTCCACCACCCAGTACAGTTGCTCCTTCCCAGCAGCAGTCAAAAACATTGGCCTCTCAAGCAATTCAGTCTCAGAATCAGAAGCCTGCAGGTGATGATTTCCATCAACATTCTTACTCTGGCCCTGGGAGCATGGGGACCAACTACAATGGAGGTCCCAATCAACCTGTTAAAGCTTCAAGAAACCAAGAGTTTCATGAAAGAACACAGATTCCACAAGATCCAAGGTCTGGTAAGGAGAACACAAGACAGGCATCTACAGTCATGCCACAACTTGGTGAAAGTTCTCTGCCCAGAGCAGAAGGAATGGACTTCAAGGATGTTAAAGTGGCCGCAGTGGCAGCTTCTGCTTCAGCTGACCGGGCAGTAGCTGCTGCTCAGGCTGCTGCCCAGCTTGCTACAAACAAGTATCACAGTTTAAAGTCAACTGCTGCCAATGAAAACTTCTCGAAAGTTGTCCAGCGGCTTAGTGTGAAGCCTGTCAGTGATGATGACATTGTTGATGATGATGACATGGTGAACAATGAGCCCAACAGTTCTGATGAAGATGTCAATAGAATATCTAATCACAAAGGTGGAGAGCAGATGGATGGAAAGCAGCACATTAATCAGTTTTGGGACCACAAATCTTATGTGCATCCAATGTATGATGAGGAGGACAAGGAGGCCCTTCCCAGGAAACCAGTGAGTCATGGGAGCTTTGATGGAAAGACATGGCTCACAAATGATCATGAAGAGTACCCAAGGAGGGAGTCTCATAGTCTTTCTGGATCCAAAAGCAGCAATGCCAAACAGGCACCTCATTGGAGTGGAGGAGCCAAGACAAAGCTGAAGAATGATATGCCTCTACATAGTGAGGTTTATGATGCTGAGGAAGAGGATGCTCATGGGAGGAGATTGGAAGATGACTTTTATAAAGAGTCTACTCGCATTACAGAGCTCAGGGGTGGTGACCTTCATCAGTCAGATGGATATGAAGGCAACAAGAACAGTAGTATGTCACATCTGCAGGGATCTAATTATGAGGCTGCTGAAAAGTCACCTGGGAGGAAAACAACTGGCAAGGCAAACTTTGAGGAAGAAGAATTGGGGAATTCTCCCCGCTCTTACAAGAACAGTGACACAGAAGAGTGTCATGTGCATCGATCTGAGGACATTTTTTCTGAAGAGACAACTGCCAGTAGGGGGCCTGCCAAGACAAAGTTGAAAGGCAATGACACCTGGAAGAGTGAGTCCCATACATTTTATAATTCATCTGGGTCAGATGATGGTGACACTCACGAGCCACCGCATTGGCTGGCTCCTGGTAAGATGATTCCAAAGCCCCTTGGACAGTCTGTTTATGAGACTCGGGAGTCAGATGATAGAGATCATAGTTTCAAGGACTGGGACATTGCTTACATGGTGGAGACAAAAGAGGGCACTCCAGGCATGGGTGTCAGTGGTACCAGGAACACAATAGCTGAGCATTTGAGTGACAACTACAAGAGAGGTTCATTACATTGGTCTCACAGAGTTGATGAGTATCCCTTGTCACCCCAAGAGGAAGGCAGCTATCATAGGAGGATAAATAGTCCTCCACTTGAAGACAGTGAGAAGAATAAGCCTCTGAAGGCTTTTGCTGCATCTACTGTTCTTAATGAACCAAGCAACACGTCTTACCGTGGCGATATCACTTCTGAAAAGTCTCCAAGTGGATCACATACAGGTAAGCTGAAGTGGCAGTCCAGGGATAGTAAACAGGGATCAGAATCTCATGTTCGTGATGTTGTGGCAAAGCCAGTGTTGCCTGGTGGAAGAGATCCAACCCAGTTAGATGATTACCCTTCATCAGACGACGACTTCTACATTCCGAAGTCCAAGATGACTACTACAGCTCTTCCACAGATGAAACCAGGGCATATCAATGATGCTCATAATCTCAAGAAACTGGATAGGCATCTTGATGAGAATGATTCACAGAGTATAAAGCTCTTGGACAGTCAAAGATCAACCAGGCAGGTCCAATTGCCACTGAAGGTTGATGAGTCAAAAGTTACACATCACTCATGGAAGGTTCCTTCACTTGATGTTAAACTACCTGTGGAGCAACAGCAAAAATCCCTCAGCCCTTCTACTTCAGGTTTTGATTCTTCCCCTTTTTTGAGAAATACTAGTTCTGGCTCACCAATTTCTGGAAAACCTTCGAAATTCATGAGCAGGTCTGGATCCAATAACCCTTCAGTGAGCATTGAGGCTAGTGAAATGCCTGTGAAGGTCGATAATCAGTCAGATTCCACCGTGGACAATACTCATTTGAGTCCTGGGTCTTTATATAAGGGATCAACATCTAAAAAAAGTTTTAAAATGGATGGTGTGAAAACAAATTTAGTCGACTCCAAAGCTAGTTCAGAGTCCTGGGTTCAGCAAAAAGTACCTGTGAAGGATTATCGGAAGACACAGTCTATTCCCACAGAGCAAGTTCCAAAGCCCCAGAAGTTCAAAATGATCCGACCTCCAGATATTGATGACATTGAGGCAATGTTGGGACGAAAGCTTTAGTCACTGGCTGTGAATACTAGGTTTCTTTAGCATCTGTGGCAATGATTATAGTTTATTAAGTCATGCACCATTGGGTTTAACTCAGTGGTCTTAGGCTTTAATGGTGTTGGAATTTCCAGTTCCATCTTTTGTTTGTTCTTATAGTGTTTCATGAGCCTAGGTGTCAGAAGAGCTACAACGTTTCTCTTACCTCAGCAAAAGTTTTGCATATGAGTCATAGATTATTGTTTAATCTACAGAATATGTGTGACTAAGTGAGGAAAATAATACTGTTATATCGACATTGTGCAGAATGCAACAATCAAAAGCCAGAGTTTCATGATTCTAGCTCAAATGGTGTTTGTTGTGTTCTTGTGATGGACTGACTGCTTTTAGTACTCAAGTTTGTGAGAAATACGATCAGTAGAGGTCTGTGAAAAGGGGCCACCACAACTCTGAGACTTTGGGGAGCACTTCAGACGGCCAAATATCTGTAAGTTGCATGTTTACCACAATATCACTTGTTGACATCACCTTCTTTGTTGACAATGTAATAGAGTTATCAGTAAAGTAACCCTGTCTTCATCCTGTCTTTGGGCCTCCTTTCACCTCCTATCCCCGCTTTCAGTGGTATCAACAAACAAAAGACATTTTATTAAATCTCAGTACTAAACTCAGCATTTGATGCACGAGGTTCCAGACTAATCATACTAATTTTAGTTAGGAGCAGTGAAAATATATGTAGCAGCAATGGAGGCGAGGCGCTCAGGAAAAAGGAAAGACTGTATGAAAACTCAGTCTACTGTATCACCAAAATTGATGGTTTTCTGAGTTTGATCCCCCATTCAATGCTAATGTACTTTTTTTCAGGTTTTTTTTTAATCTCACCCTGTGTATGACCAAACTCAGGGTTCTGGTACTGTGTTTTTTCTTACTTTACGGATAAGTCTAATATTTCAAATGTTTTCAAACTAGAAATCCGGTTCATGTCAATCTCTTGGAAGCTTTTAACCTCAAATGCAATACCTAAATTTGATAATAGATAAAATGGTTTTAATTGTTTGAAATTTTAAATCGGTTTATAATCAAACAACAGAAATTTTCAGTTTTGATTTGAATGGGTGTATAGTGAAAAGCCACAAAAATTCCCCCTTTTGCTTGATTTATTCAATTGGGAAAAATAATTCCCACCAAAATATGTTTTACCATAATATTCAAGATATGTTTTACCATAAATACTCAATGGTTACAACTCATGGCTAGAATGCATGTGAAAAACCATGACATTTGTGCACATGAGAAAATTTGAAATAATTTGTTGTGTGAATGTTAATTGTATTGAAAAGGATGATGTCAACAATTTTTTTCAAAAAAATTAAAAGTTGGCAAGGACATATTAAGTTCAAGAAATATTAAGTTCATAAGCATGAAGCTCTTAATATATTCCATCCAATGTAAATGTTGCATCCAATAGAAAAGTATATTTGAGGTTTATCTTTACCCAACATCATTAGCCATATTGACTTATTTGAGACGTAAACGAACTAATGGTTGGCATTGGTGATTGACTTCAACTTGTAGTCCCCTTGCTCTGGGAATGCCCCCATTTGTAGGGCCTTACCCTACAATTAGTGTGTCTATCCTAGAGCTCCTTAACAAGATATGGATGAAAACAAAATGAAACCACTAAATGGCATCATGTTCCATGGATGAAAGCAAGATAGAGCGAATTGGAACCAAATCAATGACCCTAATAATCTCCCTCACGTACTATTATGCCAAATAACCCATTACATTGGATTGTAATTTAGTTGTCCAAAAAGAATGATGATGGATGCGACTGACCTTTTCCATTAGGCCTATCTCAAGAAAGGAAAGAGTCAAAAATACTTGCAAGATCGTCAAGACATTATTCACTCCTCGCTCGCATCAGCTCTACACCATCATCATATTTGGCCAAGGAGTATGCCAATAGGTAGTAGGGTGTTCTTTGCAAGGGGTATTGGCCCAGGCCAAAAATGGTGAGGAACTCTTGTGGAAAGAGAAATTTCATGCAGCCAATAGGAAGGCCCAAGCATGCACTCAAGGCAATTTGATTCTTTTTTCTTAAAGTTTGGGTGAGGGGGAGGATTTTTTTTCATTTTTCCCTAGTTCCCAATGTGTTCTCACCATGTTCCCTTGAAGTTCCCAATGTGTTCCCCAACATGTTCTTCAAAGCACCTCACTTTTATCCCATATGCTTTGGCAAATGTTGTCCTGCTTTCACCTATGTAGGTGGGCCAAAGGTAAGGAACTGTATACTTCAAAATAGAACCTTCTATTTTGGGGAGCTTCCATAGTTTCAGTTTTTTTTAGTGATGGGCCAATCAAATTGGCTCATTGAAAAAAAAAAAAAAAAAAAGCCAACTTGGGAGGCACCTCACCTAATTAATAGGAGACGTGAATAGGATAGGGATTTGATAGGTAGGAACAGTGTTTTTTTGGCCCAAACGTTTTGTTTTCTGTAATGGACAGTGAGCAATCACCTGTACTCAATCTTCCTTCACAAATTATTAACTATTGTTTGGTTTTTCAAGGACAAACAAGCAACATTCCAACGCAGAATTTATTGAAAACTGGGGAAAAAAACAAACCGTGAGAACACCAAACTACACAGTTGATGGGTTCCAAAATACCTAATGGACAATAAATTTAATTGAAAGGGAGGTTTCTATGTAGGGTAGCAACCCAGGAGCAGGCTGTTCCAGAAATAAGCACTCGCTCCAAGTAGAGGCAAGGGGCACTTCCTTCAGGAATGCCCAGCTCCAAGGGATTATTTCCTTACATAAAGCATAGACACTTTTTTTTCTTTGTATTTTCAAGTCATTCCTCAACTTGAATCTGTCATGTTTGACTTTCTTTCACTTATCTTCACTCATTTGAGATTTCTTTTTATTTTATTGAATTTTTTGAAATCTGAAAGGTTCAATAGAACCTGTATCAAAGCTTTCAAATTTTAAAAGATCCAGTTTTATGATTAGTCATTTCAAAAAACAAAAACAAAAAAGTATCGTTGTTTTATGCAGGGGAAGGTCCTGTTATGAGGGCCTTCCAAATTTTTGCCCTCCCAAGGCCAATAATCTCAAATCTGGAAGGCCCCCATAGGGTGGGACCTTCTCCTATACACGTTGGTTCCTTGAGTGAGGGAATTGGATGGGAGCATGGAGTCCTGAAGTAGGGGAACCCACCTGACCCAAAACTTCTTCTACTTGCATAAAGATGAGGTAGAATTCCCCTGTACCCAACTTCATCCTTCCAGCTTTCTTTAAAGCTTTCTGGCACTTCATATTTACAGCTGCATTATTTTCTAGGTAGGCTAGCACTTCATGTCTTTTGGTTTGGTGTATTTCTTGCTAGCTGTCTTGTTGTTCACTTTAGAGCACAGATCAACAACACCCCCACCACCATTGACCTGATCATATGGGGGTAGTGTACAGTTATGAGGGCCTTTCTACCTACCTATATTAAACAATCAGAAGCATAAATGAATTCTGAAAGGTTGGGTCTTCTGCCCAATAACTGCAAAACTCAAAACCTGTTCTAGAGCTAAGCAGGTTTTCTACCAGACCCACTCCATAGTATGTAACCAGTTTGGGTGTCCCATTCAGACACAGTCATCTGCTGGTTCCATTTTTGGTGGGGTTAGTTTCACATGTAATGTGAATCCATCGTTGAGAAGACATTGAGATGTGAATGAATGGTGGGGAAAACCCATTCCACTCTGCACAAGGAGACTTTGATAAGACCCATTACCACTGAATGGAACAGCAGCTCATGCTACTAGGTTTGTTGTGTGTTCTTAGCCATACTAGGCCCAGTTACATGTAACAGGTTGGGGTGTCCAATTCTTTCAGTTTTTCATCCATTTTCTTATGTGGGACAGGCAGCCACCTGTTGGTCTCTGGTTTTGATGTAGTCAGTTTGACTTATAATGGTGAGGGATGAGATGTCATTTCATTGGTTGGTAATGGGTTCTACCAGCAACTATTCCAAAGTACAACTGGTCTTCTCCATCTATGGGGAAAACCAGTTATGCTCTGCTGGTAGAACCAACCACCAAAATGACATCTCATCCTACCAGCCTTGCCCGTAATGGCCTCCCCATGTTCGTAGATTGAATAGGCCCTACCATAGTATGTAAACAATTTGGGAAAAACATTCATCTCTTATTTTAGTGTGTTTATAAGTGTGAACTACGTGGGGTTAGGTTCACAGATGTGTAACCCACTGCCCAGCCTAGCAAACGGGGCTTATTGTGTCATCCATCTTTTCACTCTAGCACAGGAGTTTCTTTCAAATTCTTTACACTGGGTAAGGCACTGTGACATGCCCTTTGGCTTGGGTTAACCCAAGCATGGTGGGCCTCACACCAAGACCACCATGGTGGTGTGGGAGGTTTAGGTCAAAGTGATGGCTATGGGGTTCGACTCCTCAAGCCACCAAACACCACTCAAGCAATAAGGGCTTGAGTGGTCAATGTAAATAAGCGAAAGCTTATTCAAGCCAAGGGGACAACTAGGGGTTGTGTCCAGGAGTGTGGCATCCGGGGTGCCGTTTCACTGAAACCCTCACTAGACAATCAAGGGTTGTCTAGGGACAACATTAGGTGTCACTGCATTTCGAGAATGAGAAGGCATTTCCAAGGCAACTCCAAATTAGACTAAATTGTAGTCTCGTTAGCAAGTCTAAGTCCTTAATCAAGTCCATTCCAAAAAGCCAGAGCCTTAGACTAACCAAGCATGTTATAAGATGTGCATGTAATTAAGAGTTAGGGAAACAAGCAATGTGAAAAATTCATCACTCCGCATGGAGCATAAAAGGACATTGCACTCTGTCCTTGGGGGCTTCACAGGTTTTCACCCTTGTGACCTCGAGCTGCTCCTTCACAAAGGGGGGGCTCAGGGGGGCTTAAACCTGTGACACCTCAAAGGCAATGCCTTACCCTACACCTAACTCTCCAAGACCTCCACTGAGTGTGGCCTCAAAATTGGATCTAGAGGGAAGTATGCTGGTTATGTAGAACCCACTGAACTCATCAATGATCCAGGACCCTGTAACAAATCATTCAAGCTCCTTAATCTTATTCACTGCAAAAGTAAAAGGCTAAGAGCATCTCCAGCGGTGCTGAGGATGTGTCCCTGCAAAAATATCTCTCACCGCAATCAAGTTTAGTTATAGAATGAAAACCACAAATAGGTGCGAGACCACTAATAGCAAACTACCTTGACCAATCTTTATGATTGGCAAATGAGAAACAGGGATCCAAATCGTATCATATTTATTACACTCTTCTCTGGCAGGTGTGAGACTTTGCTGGGCCTTTCACCAGCCTCCACAAACTGTGTAAAACCTGCCAAAACGATTTTGCTGAACCAAACTGGCATTTCTTAAAATTTCTTCCTCAAATGCTAATTTGGAGAGTCACATTCTGAGCATCAGTGGAGTTGCTCCTGACATGTCTCTATAACTTACTGTCCACTTTTATATCACCCACAAAGAAATTGTCGTGGTTGATTGTCTTCCGCACTTAAAGTGCTAGCCAACGCCTCCTCTCCACTTTTAAAATTCAAAAGCCAGAAAAATCATGTAAAAGAAAAGTGAGCATGTTCTCAAAGCGGCCCATTTGGATGAGAAAACCTCAACATGAGTAGGAAGAACAGCTTGCAAATTCAATGACTGCTAGTAGATGTGTTCTCCCCCAAACCCAACCCTCTTTCTCAGCAAAACTGATTGTCCCTGTTGCTGAGCTGATTGAGTCGTCGTCACCGCAGGTAGTTTCTGTGGGAAGATATGCTGGAACAGGCGCTGGTAGAACCAGTTACGACAGGACAGAATTGCATCTCACGCCACCAGACTGTGTTTTGTTCGTATGTGGAACAGGATGTTATCACACTGATGCAACCGTCTCCAAAGTGGAACAGGCCCTACTGGGCTTGTTCCATACAGTATGAAACCAGTTGGAGTGTCCTATTCAGGTACTTTCCCAGCCTTTTTCTGAGTCAGGACAGGCGGCCACAATGAACCAGCACCCACCAGGGCACCATCATCCACTAGATGCCTGTTATTACTCAGTTGTGGATGAACCTCAACTGAGTTAGTACATGGTTTCATCTTGATATGAAATAGGTCTCTTGTCTAGGTAGATAGGTAGGAAAATAGATAACTACTAGGTAAGTAGACGGTGTATATAAAGGTTAGCACTGGTTTTACTACCTACCTACTAACAACCTGCTTGTGGGTCTTTTAGTAGGTAGGTTGTTTTAAAAAAGCAACTGAGCTAACCGCCATGGTTAGCTAATGAACTGGAACCCAACAGAGAACCGTTTCCTGATCACTTATCATTCATCTTTCATGGTGCGCTGCTAGGTGCTGGTTCAATGTGGACCTGGAGGAACCTGTTACCACAAAACAAAAACAGCAGCTCTTATACTGGACTTGCTGCAATCCAGTAAAAAATGTAAAATCTTAACATTTTTGACTCTCTCTGCTTGGTGGATGGGCCTATGCCATAGTGTGTAAAGATCAAAAACAGATCTCCCAAATGCCTCACATCATTTTATTTTTTCGCTGGTAAACCCTAACCCAACAAGGAAAAACGAGAAATAAAAATAAAAATCATCAATTTTTACACCATGTAAATTGCCTACACCCACAAGCATTACCAGAATTGGGCCCACCTTGACTCCGCCTTGCACAGGCCCTTATTCCAGTCACACCCACAGCCTCAGGCCTTATCCTACACATAAAAACTTGCCGGAGTTTATTAATGTATTTTGATTCACCTTGTCAAGCATAATGGGTTCAACCACTATTAGAGAAATCTCATTTTGCGACTTGTTTTAGATGACTAAAAATATCACTTATTATTATTTTGAGTATCTAAAACAAGTCATGTATTCAAATTAGTCATAAATAATATTTTTAATAAATTCAAACAAGTCACAAAATGAGATTTTTCTACTAGTGAAAAAATGATGGGAACCTTACACCTATACATAATGTGAATACGGCATATACGACTATACATGTACGTACATAGCCCCCAGAGCTACAATTGCTGGATACGTACATACACGGACGAGAGCCAGCGGGCGACGCTGGAGCTGCCGCTGTGAGAGAAGGCGAAAGGAGTGGGTATCGTGCTCTTTGGAGATCGTTCTCTCTTCGACTTTCGCTCGCTAGATCTCTTCTGAGTTCTGTTTTCCCAAGGTCTGTTTTTTTGAATCTTGTCTCTTTGATTTTTTTCTGTCTTTCCTTTGGGTTTTTCATTTTCGAGATTGGGTGAAGAAGGATGACCGTTTGGTGAATCAGCTCCTCTTGGGCTTTCTTTCTGGCTGGGCTGCATTCTGTTTTCTTTCTTTTTTTTCTTTTGAATCTGTTCGGTTGTCTCTCTGTTTTTTCCTTTCGTGGACTCGAGGAGTGCGCTAGATTTCTTTTTTCCCTTCCAAGGGTCTTTGCTCTGCGATCGTTGGAAAGGTGTTGCAAGGTGAGAGCTGCTCTGAAGGTTGTTGTTGTTGCTGTTGGTGGTGTGTGCGTGATTTCGGGGCCGGACGTAGATTTGGGTATTTTATTTTCTTCGGTTCGGGAATTCTTTGGCCTTCTCACAGTTGATCGGCCGGAGTTCCTGTTGTTAGCTCAGATGCAGAAGAAGAATTCCAGTAATGTTTTCTGGCACTTTTTTTCACGTTCCTAGTTGTCGCTGAGATGCCGCACCAGCGGTTCTACCGTCGCTTCTGTTTTCCCTCTAGGATTCGTCGCGTCCTGCGGTTGTCGTCGAGTCTCTCATTGGGAAGTGTAAAAAGGAAATTACTCGAGTGCAATCGCAGCAGCTCTTTGAACGAATTTCCTTTTCCTCTCTTTCTATGACGACTGAATCAAATCTTTTCTTGTAGTGATTGCAAACCAGGCTGTGGATACTCACGTTTGTGACCTTCTTAGTGCATGAACAGAAGAAGCTTGCAAACAGACGAATCTCTGAGACAAAAGAGACAGGACCGAGAGAAAACACAATGGGTTCCGGCACGACCACCACCACTCCCTACGCCACTCTGAGCGATTTGCCGAGGTTCGAGAAACGAGGCCACGCCACATCCGCCCCCTGGATGAAGGAACAAGCTACTCCCCACAATAGCCGAGGTTCCAACCACGAGCCTTACGTCCCCTCTAACTCGCAAACTGCTCCTTTTGCTACGTTCCACAATCAACCTCTTCCTCGTCAGGTCTGGATCCTTTTCTGCAAACCCATCTCTCTAGAGAACTCTTTTATTTGGACCTTTTTGTGAAGCTTCTTGATGGGGTTTGAAGCTGCTATTGCTGCTCAGTAGTGGGGAGGGAGTCTTAGCTGTAGTAGTTCAACATGCAATTCTTTCACTGTTCCTTCAGGATGTTTTGTGGAAGATAATGCATCTCATGAGGATTGCATCATTGCCCACATACATGCTAACCAGTTTCAAATCCACGGTGCAAACCCACATCCTAAATTCATCATGCACATGAGATATATACATCGTTCATGGATTGGATGCAAGAACACAGATCAGGGGACACAGGGGGGCTTCTATCCCCTGAAACCACACAAACTTTGCAACCTCTGAAATCATTGCACAAGTCAAAGAGCAGTGTGTAATTTGATATGGACAAATTGTGCACATAGTTTATGCTGCTGACATGATGGCAATCATGTAGCTGAACTGACCTAATTTGCATTTGGAAGCAGAATTAAGCATTGAGGATTGAGAATGCTGCTGCTACTGCTGCTGCTGCTGGATGATTCATATGTTCCTTGAAATCTGTGATATGCTTGGCATTTTCCTCTAGTTTTCTGAGTCTTTTGAACAAGATGGAAGAGAAGCAGCAGTCAAAAAATAGGGATTGGTATTTTTCAAAATGCCAGGTTTATCATTTGGTGGGTTCAGTGCCATCCTCGGAAGAAGTAAAATTGTCCTGAACATGTTTCATTGTCACCTTCTCATACTGACATACGGAACTTTTGATAACTGTGTCATCCAGAAGAACCTTAGATGCCTCCTAGGACAGTATTGCCCTCATCTCTCCCCCAGCATGGAATTGTGAATGGGTGTGTTGACAACCTACTTGTAGGCTTGAATCTGTAAGAATCTGAGGGTTTAGGTCCCTTGTCCTGGAAGAAGAATTTTGAGCTCCTAAACCCATTTCTTTTCTACTTGTTCTAGCTTTCATGCCTGTTGTTGATTCAACATTTTATAGGCATCTTTGGAGTTTTTTGAACACCTGTGTTATTTGGTAACAAAGGTGGTGTTTCTATAATGCTTTCATGGTTTTGATGCGAGGTGTAAAACTGAATATTGAAGTTTGACATAGGCTCTTGCAGCAACAGCCAGTTCCTGAATTGGAGGACCCTGAACTGGACTGTCAATCTGTGAGGGTGCTGAAGAGAGCAATTATGGGGATTTGGTTTTTGACAGGCAAATAAGCCGAAAGTGCAGCAAGCACCCTGGGATCGTGGTGAACCGCATCCTAGCAAGGTGCAACCCCATAACATTGATTTCTCTCCTATGCATGTTTTCTCTCATTACAGTGGGTAATTTTCTTTCTACGAGGCATCAACCAACACTTTCACCTCTCATGCACCACACTCCATTTTCTTGTATATTTTCTATAGGTGTTACCTGAACTCAACTTATAGAATAATGGTTTTTCTGTGTACCTTATAGTTTCAGATTTTGCAGCCACATCTCACCTATCTCATCATGTCCTCAGAGTGAATGCATAGTTCCTTCCTAAAGGCATGAGAAGCAGTATTTATCTGTCCAAAGCCAGTCAATGACAAGATACCTGATGGTGCTCTTTACAGTAACCTTGTTGTGGTGGTTGTGCCATCTCTCCTCTTTCATTTGATGTATGTGCCAGTACTGCAGTTAGTAATTGCAGGTGTGTAATCCTGACTAGATGAGCTAGGCATCTGGTGTTCCTTCTTTATCCATCATAATATGGGGGTTGCATCTAGTACTACTTCCTGTATTATTTGCATGTTATGCTCCAAATGCAGATGATAATTTCACACTGAGAGAAGTACTCATTTATGGGCTGACTTGCACAGGTGCCTATTCATCAGATTCCCAGTCCTGCTCCATTTGCGACTGAGCCAAGAAATTCTTCACACAAGGGTCTGTGCCTAATCCTCTAACTTGATACCTACGCATGTATGTATACAAGTCAGTTTCTATATGATAGAGTAGTTGCATTCACATATGGTAAAATTTCACCAGATATACTGAAATAAAAATGGCTCTCTGACACAAGGCAGCAACCTTTTCAACATCTTCCAGTGTCAGAATAAACACGTGATAATATGTTGGTTCATTATTTGAAGTGGCACTCAGCATTTTTCTTAGAGAAAGGAATTGTCACCTTGAGCAAATCACTTTATCTGCCTAATGATTTTTATGACTGCTCACAGGCAAATGATGGCAGGGAGATTGAAGTTGGAACTGGATATGAAGTTGGTACTACTTCAGTGATTGCAATTTCTGCCTACCCTCCCCCAACAGAGACTGACCTCAAACTTTTTGGTCAGAATTTGACATGGATCATGCCCCTGCACTTATGATTCACAAATTTTTATCAAATATTCCCATGTGTATGTAACAGTATCTTCCTAGAGCAAAGTACAATCATAAAATCTTATGTAAAGATATAGTTTGCAAGGAGGCATAGGTTCTTTCATACTAGATTTTATGTGAAAATGAATCTCAGCTTTTCTACTGAAGTGGTCTTTACATCAGTACAAAGTTGTGAAGTGTTTTTAAATTAGCATTGGTGATTACAAATTGCTACATATTCACTTTCCAAGTAAAGAAATTCTGTCCACATGCATTGTATACTGAATTGTCCACAATTGTTTAAATATGGGCTGATTTATGGTTTAAATACTGGATATTTATTCTTCACACATTCCATTCAACCTAAAAACCTGTGAGATTTTATTTAGGTGTGTTTGGAAGTACAATTACAAAATGTAAAATCTTGTGGGGCATTTTGGAAAATGGAATGCTTGTGGGTGTTCCAATTTCTGAAATGCCCCCATTGGTTTGCTACAGGGTATTACGGAAAAAAGGTTAAAAAATAATAAATCAAATAAATTTTCACACTCAGTAATGCCCTTGGGGGTGGAGTGGAGTTCAGGGAGTAAGCACCCACCTGAGGTGGAACCACCCCTCAGCTCCACCTGGGTTGGGTGCTTACTTCCAGAACTCTCCACTCCTCTGATGGTATTGTACACAAAAGGAGTTCGAAGCATCCATTTCAGAACCCTTCTTAAACAGAGTGTAGATGTGTCACATTCAGACCCCAAAAACAGACTTCTTGAGAAATGGTTTTGGTGAATTTCACCTCACCCTCTTAATCAGGTATTGGTACACAACAAACTTATATGACCCCATTCAAACAGAGAACATTTGAAGTATTCAAACAGGAAGGCTTCCATTTATGTAAGTTGTGTTTGTTGCAACGGGAAACAGCAACTTTCTAATACATGCACAATAGTTACATTATACAAGAGCTCTAGCTTTCTCAGTATGGAGAGTTCTCAATAAGAGGAGAAAAAGGCAGTTTTAGATAATGGATTTTTCCTGATGCTAAGTGAGATGGAACAAACCAAAATCCATAGGAAAAGCACATTAGATTTGTATATTTAACTGTAACAAGGAGGAGAAACCACACCTTCTCACTCCTGGCATATACTTAGCCATAACAACGAATGGGGTCGGTGCACATTTTAGCAGCCGACTGCCCTTTTCCTCGTCCACCACCCTTCTCAAGATACTGCTGATGATATTCTTCAGCCATGTAGAATGGGCCAGCTGGTAAAATTTCTGTTGCAATCTTCGTTCCAAGATGTGCCTCATAATCTTTCATTGATGCAATTGCCTCCTCCTTCTGCTCCTGTGTATGGTAGTAAATTCCAGATCGGTATTGTGATCCAACATCATTTCCCTGTACATTGCAAATATGTCAGGACCTGTCAGAAACTTAGCCAAGCAATTCAGTTCATGAAACAGATGTACAGGAAAAGCTGAAGGAGAAAAGAAGTTTTTGCAAGCAAATCGTTCAAAGACAGCAGGAACAAAATATATTTGCATTCATTGAATAGGATCTCAGACATTGAAAGATATGACTGGAGCTTTAGAAGACATGAAGGAAAATGACTTACTTGGCGATTAACCTGAGTAGGATCGTGTTTCTTCCAGAAAACATCTAGCAGTTGTTTGTAAGAGACCTCCGCGGGGTCATATTCAAGTTGTACGGCTTCTGCATGCCCTGTTTTGCCGGTGCACACTTGGCGGTATGTTGGATCCACAGTCTTGCCCATTGTATAACCGACTGCTGTCTGCTCACACCGGAAGCACAATGTCACGATCAGAAACCCCGCTTATTTCTAGCTCGTAACACGCCGTCACTGTAAAAACTTCTCGAGTACGATACACAAACATCGAGAATCTTTTGAAACTAAAAAACATCATTATGGAATGGTTGCCACAAGAGCATATGGATAGGACTTTTCCATTTACGAACAGCAGAACGAGGATCTGTTGAGCTATTACTCAACGAGAAGCTTTGGAATCTTGACGACGAAGCTCAAAAGTTCGTCCCGAAAGCAAATAGAAACAAAGCAAAACAAGAAAAAAAAACTGCGGCAGCTTCAAACTTGAAAGCTGAACAGAATTTCCCTGCAAAAAGTAGAGAAGAGACCGGGGGGGGGGGATCAAAACCTTGGTGACACCAGGAACACGCTGGTACGCCAATTCCACGCTCCAGAAACACCCGGCCGCAAATGTCGCCTTCTGTGTCGTCATTGCCATTCTAAAATTTCCTCTCCAAACAAAGTCCTAAAACTCCCTTCTTCGCAGGAACACTCCTCTCTACACAGAAAAAAACTTTCCACGAGTCTCCCGTACTCCTCCAAAAACCACAATCTCAAAAAAAAGGACTCGACGGCAAAAATCTCACACGCAACAGCTCGTTTCTGCACCAGCCGAAAACAGAAAGAGAGAGAGAGAGAGAAAGAAAGAAAGAAATCGCTCAAAAGCAGATAAACTCGAATTGCAAGCAACTGAAATGAATACAAATTGCAGAAGCGGACGAGAATATATACGCAAGCGCGAGAGGGGATAAAGAGAAAAATCCAGAAAGGAAGAAGGAGCCCAAGAAAGGCACGCAAGAGCGAGAGAGAGGAGAAAAACAAGCTTCCAAAATAGCAACCCGAAGGACCCCGCGCGGGTCGTCGACACGCGGCAAGACGACGACGGACGGGGAAAGAAATCAGCCTTTTCCTTACCGGCGAAATTTTTTTGCCAAAATACAAAGTCAAAAATCAAAATGCGGAAATGAAACTGATTTTCGGGATTTTAATTGCCAGAACTCGAAAATTAATAATAATAATAATAGTTGCCAGATTTCTGTTCATTGTCCAAGTAGGTAGCCAAAAGTATAGAAGGATATTTTAACTTTATTTTTCCTACTTTCATATCTGTTTGTTTATAGCTAAATTTGGCTGAATCTTCTTCATGGAGACGATCGCCAGTTAGGCTATAACACAAAATTGATATTAGAAAACACAGAAAGAAATGGCGCAAAAGAAGGAAATACGGTACGTACTCCGCGGGTACGAAGGCACCTCATCAGTCTTTTCTGTTCACACTTGGAATTTTCACCACTCTGTCTTTTTTCAATGGGTTGCGTGCTTTTGATTGGGTGCCCTGTAAAGACACGAGGAAGAACATGGCATTGACTAATTTGAGATCCCAAATCAAAAAGCGCCGCCTTGAGACCTCAAAATCATCATGCATCGTGCACCCCTCCCTCCGCCTTTCGATGGAGTAAGGCCTAATTTGAGGTCTCATTGCTTGATCCTTCACATGTCTTGGGACCTCAAATCATGTACCCTAAACTCCCTTTCCTTCCCTCTGAGTAAGGCCTAATTTGAGGTTTCAAGTTTTGACCCTTAATCTCCTTGGGACCTCACATTATGCACCTCTCCTGATTTGCTTTCCTTCCCTTTGCGTGCCTTACCTTACACAAAACACCAAGTGGGCCTCTAAGCAGAGAAGCACCTTAGGTTTCATAAGGTGCTATCCATTGGTCAAGAGGTAAACCCCCCTCTAAATGTGGAAGCACCTTACACCTAATAGGTGGCACTGCAAACAACTCCCTTTTTATTTCTTGTGTGTATTTTGAGGGATCTCCCCCAGCAGAAGAACCCTAAAGCGTTATGCCTTGGGAGCTCCCTCAATTTTATATGTTCCCATGTTCCCATGGAAAAAAAAAATTCTATGAACAGAGAAAGAAGGGAGGAAACAAGCGGCTCGGCCACGAGATGCTTTGTCCTGAAAATAAGGCATTACATTTAATGTTCTACTATGAACTCAAGTTATATTGGATGAAAGTTTGTTGGCTTTATAAAAAACATCATTTTTAAAAAAATCACATTTGTAATAAAAATTAAAGTTTTCTAACCATCTTAGAATTCATTGTGCATATTTAGAAATTGAAACCATAGTTCCATTGTCTTTTCTTTAAACATACAAATGCATATAAAGTTGTAAATAACTTTCTTCTTTTTTTTAAATCCAGGTTTTTCAAACTTGGATAATGTACATAATTTTTAGCAATGTGCATAAGGTATTTTGATGTTTGAAACAAATATCAATATTGAATGGATATAATTTACATGGGCAAAAAATTATTTTTAATCTCATTTTCATTTTGAAGTTTGAGAAATTGGCAATTCTTATATTTGTTTTTGACCCATTTTGGGTTTAGGTTTTCCATGAAAGGTGTTTTGTTATGATGTTTGATGGGTGTACGTGTGGATAAAAAATTGTTCAAATTTTCTTTTGTCTTGGGTTTTATAGTTATGATTTCTTTTTGCACATGGTCCATGAAAAAAATGTATAAAAACAAATTCAAGCCACATGTGCCAACATTTTGGGAATAATTAATTAGGTGGAAAATGGAACATTTACATGCATACTTTCACAAATGCTACACTTTAAATAAATGGAGACATTAATATTTTTTTGTTATACATTGGAAGTGTGTTTGGTAATTTGAATGCAATATAAATTGGTTTGTGAAAATTTGACCAATATGCTTCTGTTACACCAAATTGGCATTCATTTCCAAGGACATTTGCCCATGTAATGTCTAGTTGAAATCCAACTTTTATGGTGCTTTCATTAAATTGTGATTTTGATTGGAATTTATCCATGAAATATAATAGTTCTTGTTTTCTTTTGGTTGGTTATTGTCTTTTAAAATGTCAACATTAAAATCTCGCATAATGATTATTGGACAATGTTTGAGAGATTCTTGAATTATAGTTTGAAAATTGTTTAGAAATGTAAAAATTGAACATGAATGAGCTTTATACAAACATACAATATGTATTGCTTTTCATGCATTAATATTAAAAGTTGTTGCTATATATTTTAAACCATCACTAATTATTGTATTGAAGGAATCCAAGTGCATGTGTATGTCATACATCATCATTAACCCACGACCATCATGGATTGAAATATATGAATATTTTGATGAATTTATGAATTTGTGCACATATGTTGATGCATGGTGTATTCTTGTTTCTATAAGACATAAAATATGAAACATTTGAAGGTTATGATCATGATTAATGTCTTCGTAAGGTTAGCATAAAGAAGTTGTATTCAAGGCTTGAATAATTACATTAAAATTGTGTAACTTTTTTAATTAAAGAATTGATGGTATCCAAGTTGTAATTGTTTTTAGTCTATTCATTTCTACATGTACTCTTGGATCCACATGAAAAATTTCATGTTGGAGAGGAGCTAACAAAAATATTTTTTCTTTTGTTCAAATGTGGGATAACGTTGTATATATTAACCCATGTTTTTTAACATTAATGGGATCAAAAACCAATTCATCTAGTGATCATCTCTGAGATCAATGAATGGTTCTTACTGTTGCAAGTTGAATTAGACATTGAATCCTTATTATGATAAATGATTGGGATTTACCAACTTTTATGTCTTTGATGATAGGTGCAATTGCTGCCTATTTTGATTCAATGTTGTTGTCATAATAATGATTATATATTTTTCTTCTTAGTGTTCCAATTTTAGAATTCTAAAACATTATCCATATAATGGTTTTTTTCACAATATGTTGTTGACACTTTAAAAATGCCATCAATTCCATTCACAAGACCATCAAATAATGCATAGTTACTAGCACATAATTCAACCAACATATTTTTTTATTGTGTATTTGGGACTTCTATTAGGATTTGTGGAAAATCTAACACCTTTGTGTTTAAGAGGCATGAGTAGATTCAGTTGTAGTGGGAAATTAGTAAAGGAGTTGAAGGTAGCAATAATTAAATTCGTTTGTCTATAGTATTTGGTTTCTACAAGGTTTGGGTATTGGGTTTACATGGATCTTATTTGTTGGATTACCCACAACTAGTAAGTCACGATAACCCACATAGAGAGGAGATATGGAGTGAGTTGATATGTTGAAGGTCTATAAAAAAAGGTCTTGTTATAGTGTTGTTATTGTGTCTAGGTTTGGTCAAATGAATGTTCTCATCTTCTAGTGTTGATGTACCGAATACTTATTGCTGAAATTTTACTTTGATGTTAGAGCATAGGCACATTTAGGTGAGTCCCCACTTTTTGGTATCAAAGCATGTTGGTCAGAATAGGACCATACATATAGAAGTTGATATCAAATTAGTTCAAGTTCTTGAGATGTATAGAAGATGTTAGAGTCTAGTGACAGTGGACATGATCAAAATCTTACTACCCAAAAATTGTGTGAGCATTAGATTATATGTAGGTTTGACAATCCATGCATAAAACAAAATCCATCTATGGGATCACTAATAATGTGTTTGCATGGCTTTAATGTGGTGAGAATTATGGGGATTGATCCTAGGGAAGTTAAGGTTGGAGATATGGAGGCCAAAATACATTACAAAGGGTTTGACACACATGCGCAAGTATGGATCAAAATTCGTGATGAACCAAAGAGTGGGTCAGCATTGCACAATTCTAGTGTAGGTTTTTCTTCATTTCTTACATTCCCTAGCATTAATGTTTCAAGGTTTGAGGAAAGAAGCGAGGTTCCCAAGGTTGGGGATATCTAGATACCCAAGGCCTATATTTCTCCTTATTGCTTTATTAAAATTTTCATACCAAGAATTGAAAAATTGCTCCAAGTAGGAGACATGATTTTAAAAATGGACACTAAAGGAGGTATCTCCATACCCATAAGTTGGAAACTTTGTTCAAAATCAAATCAAGGACTTAAATGGCAATTGGAGGGGGCGGATGAACAATCATATGCCATTCATGTTTTTTAACATTTTCAGTCCCATGGTTGAAGGAAGACAAACCGACTTTTTTTCATAAAATGCTCCAACAAGAGTAATTGACTATGTTGATGATGAGACATGAGTGAAAGGACCTAGTTTAGGGTTTCAACTTTTGATGAGGTGGAGTTTCCTACAGTACCAAATACAAGGACAATAATATTAAGGGTTACCGGATTTGCAAGTATCATAGTTGTAGGGTTTGATCTAACAACTATAAAAATCAATGATATTACAATACAGGTTATACATGTTGGCTTCTTTATGAAAATAACTCTTTGGTTGAAAACCCGTTCAAACCTTAATGGGTGACATTGGTCCATCCGTTAAACTTCAAAAACTAGGTTTTTCTTCACAAGCCCTTGGCCCTTTGAAACATCTTAAGGTTCAATGGGTAATTAGGAAGAAAATTATTGCAGTACCTAGGGTACAAGATATTTGGATTCCAAATAGATACTAGTATAGAAATTTGTTGTGCACAATTTTAAAAATTAGAATTAAATAATAGGATCAAGGCAAGAGACCGCATTTTGAGAATTACTTATTTTGGTAAGGATTCTCATATGCTTTGTTGGTTTTATTGCACTGATATATGGGGACGTCTATTTTGGAAATACATTGGTAAAAGTGATATGGATTATAACATAAAAGTAGGTAGCAATAGATTACAATATGTGGAATTTGAAGAAAAGGGATATGAGGTTATATTAAGAGATTAGAATTATTAATTAGGTGTGTGGATAACCTTTAGTAGATAGGATGATTAGTCCAAAAGGTATGGACGAACTCTTTTGGGGCAAGGACATGGAGGACGTTTTTTGTTGGATGGAAAGGCTTCAAATGGTTGCAAAGGTCAAGGAACTAAATGAAAACAAGTTCTCCAAAATTGCCAAGTTTAACCTGAAAGGCACGACCTAAGATTAGTATTGTCAACTTAGGTTATGTTGCACCTAAAGTATGGTGTATATGATGAGGATGAATTGAGAATGAATATGGATGTAATTTGTCAAGAACCCAAGTAAATAGTTCAATTGTATTATGATAGGTTGGAAAGGCTTTTTGTCAAGGGCAGAATTCCGAATGTAAAGAAGCAAAGGCAATTTTTGGCTAGACTAAGGCCAGAATTAAGGAAATTGTTGGTATAAAAGCGTATTAAGACATGGACAAACTATTAGTAGTTGCAATTGAGGTGGAGAAAGTCTTGGGTGAAATAGGAAAGACTCCATATGAACCTCTGCAGGAAAAAAGGGAGGAAGAATTGGCATTGGGAGATATTAGCACTAACAAACATTTACAAGTGTTGAATGAAACCTTGGTGAACTATTTTGGGAGAGGGATAGATGGCAAGATGGTACCTACCTTGGGAAAGAACAACACCATCCAATGTCAACTTTGCAAATAAAAAAAATTATCACTTTTGCATGCCTTAAGTTCACTAATTTAAGGCCAAAACGTGCCAAATGTGGTGGGGGCCATAAGACAGAGAATTGTGGATTGAAATGTTCTTTTTGTTCAGGCATGGGGCACACAAAAGATAGGTGTTGGAAAAAAATGGTAAAGGTCCATCTACTTCTACAAACTTTTAAAAAATAATGGTAAATGATGAAGAGGCTATTTTAGCATAGTTGAATCGTGTGTCGAACAAAACACAACATTTTCTCTAAGGTTAGGATGCCTAAAAGAAGGTTGACCATACAAGCATCCACATCTGGTGTGGGAGCAAAAGAAACACTTGAAGACAAAGGCAAAGAAGTGGGAAATGAAGGAATTAATGGAAACATGAAATCAAAAATCTTGTCCCATTTTGTTAAGGGAATTTTTTCTTTAACAACTATGGAAACCATCTTAATTGTCCATAGTGAATTGGAGTATTTGGAAGGCCTTGTTAAGTTGGCCAGGAAAAAAAAATGTTGAAGCAAGATAATCTTAGGTGGCTACTACCATACCTACCACCACTATCAGAAGGGTTTGCATCAACAAAACAAACCGGAGTAAGACTCTCCATCTTGTTGTTAAGACTAATCAAGCATTGTTTGAAGGCCTAGTTGATATCAACGCATCAATGTTGGTAATGGTTGCAAGTGTGGTAAGAAAACTTGGAATCATGCATTTGGTTTCTAGGCATGAAACATATAAAACAACTTTCGGGATGGTGATTCAGGCATTTGGAGGAATCATCAACATTCTTGTGATTGTGGGTAGGGTGGTATGCCAAATGGTCTTCCTTGTGGTTGATACTAACAACTATGACATGTTGTTGGGACTGGATTTCCTTATGAATATTGGAGTTGTGGTTGATGTTGAAAAAGGTGTAATACAAATATAGAATGGTCCAAGTGTTGCAGTGGAAATGTTGTTTTTCAACATTGTGGATATGATGCAATTGGTTATGAAACTAAAGGAAACAGACATTGACAAATTAAACAACCTAAGTTTGGAGCATCTGCATACATGAGAAACAAGAACCCATAATTTCCAATTTTTTGGTTCTAATGATTATTGTGATGACTCTTTTTTTTAAGATGAAACGAGTGAATCAAAAAACAATGTAAATGATAATCCCAAGAGGATTTTGCCATTGGAAGTTAATCGAATTAAAGAGCTGAACAATGATGGGATGAACCAGGTTTTGGATGAAAAAACACCAATGCAAATATTCAATTTGGCACTATAGGAATAATAACAGAGTTTGTTTGAAAAACAATATGCAGTTGATGATGATTATTCCAATTAAATATTTTACGTTCGAGCAAAAGAAAAATAAAGGTTCCAGAGATTTACAAACAAGACTTTGGACCCTATGTCTCATCTTTTTCCTGTAATGATGCAAGAAGGAAGCACATCTTAATATCTACCTAATAGGTGGATTGAAATCAAGTCTAAGATTAAATTGGGTAATGTTCCGAAAGAAGAACAAACTAGGGAAATATGGGATATATTGGAGGAATTACATGACATCTTTGCATGGCACAAAGGTGAGTTAGGTCATTGCACCATTGGTGAACATGTAATTGACACACAAGGGCTTCCTCCTTGTCAAATGACCATTGGAAGATTGTCATACTAGGAGGAGATTAAAGGAAACAAGCAAATATAATCATTAGTGGAGTTGGGTAAGATGCGTAAGAGCTCATCAAAATACACTTACAAAGTGACATGACTAGTTAAGAAAGATGGCAGTAGCAAATTCTATGGTGATTACAGGCCACTTAATGCACATACTAGACGAGATTCATTTCCCATGCCACTAATTGATGATGTCTTGGATCAGTTGGGAGAATCCGCATGGTTTACCACCTTGGATTTCTAATCTGGGTTTTGGCAAATTTCGATGGCACTTGAAAACATGAAAAAATTACATTCATCATGAAATCAAGTTTTTATGAATGGAATGTTATGCCATTTGGATTGAAGAATGCCACCAACATATTTTTTAAGGATAGTGGTTGAGGTGTTCAAGGATTGGAACAATCAGTTCCTCAAGGTTTTTGTTGATGATGTCAACGTACACAATTTGAACTAGAAGGATCACCTATAGCATATCAAGCTAGTGTTACAAAGATTCAAAGATGTCCATTTAAAATTAAATCCTACCAAATGTTGATTTAGTGCTCAAAACATTACCTTTTTAGATTATGTTGTGAGTGTAAAAGGTTCAAATCCTAACCCTAAAAAGGTTGTTGTGGAAGGTTTTCCAATTCCCAAATTTGTTACAAATGTGAGGGCACTCCTAGGACTCACAAGGTATTACAAAAGATTCATCCCTAGGTATGCTAAGATTGTAGAACCGTTGTTCAACCTGACAAAAAATGATTGTATGTTTGTGTGGACACCCATCTATTAAGGTGCTTTTGTGACTTTAAAAAAAAGGCTCATGGAATCTCATGTTTGGACTAGGCTTGATTTTTCACAAGCTTTCATTCTGGATGTGGACTGGTCTATCAAAAGTGTAGTGCCCATTCTGTCACAAAAATTGGAAAAACATGAACAAAGGATAGTCCCCCATATAGAAGCGATTTCATCCTATGGAAGGAGAATGTTACGCCCTTGTTTAGGGCATAATGCACTTCCTATAGTATTTTCATCAAATGTTTTTTCTATTAATAATGAACCACAAACCCTTATAGTGGCTTATTACAATTTCAAATGCATATGGACAAAATGGGAGGTGGATATCAATGCTACAAAACTTTCATTTTAAAATTGTCCATCGTGCTGGTGCTAAGCACTCCAATGTGGATGCGTTGGACAAAAATCTAGTGGGAAGGTATGCAGCTAATGAAGATTTTGGCATTGAAATTCAAGACTTAAGTGACACTAATCAAGAAATTCCCAAATCACATGTTGCCAAGAAAGCTAAAACTATTATTAATGTGTTCATTGTTATGGAAACAAATGTGGGAAATTGTAGTGAGGAAGTCATAGAAAGAAAAAAAAAATTGGTGTTTTGCTCGAGTGATGGACAAAGGAAACAAGAGACTGACAAAGGAAAAGTGGATCTTCAGCAAAATTGTTGGGATCTGGTATATGAGGCACATCCTTTGGTTGATCAAACTAAAACCCAAAGGGTATGGAAGCAAAAAGAAGATGAATAGGACCATCATTTGGACATATGGGAGGATCTATTGAGCATGAAGTTGTCCACTAGCGGTATCTTGTAATTGAATGAACATCCTCTTACTGATGTGGAAAGAACAAAAAGGAAGGTGATGCGATATCACTGGCAAGCAGATGTATTATACTTACAGTACCTTGTAGTTCCAAGACCAGAGGACAAACTACATATCATAAGAAAGATGCAAATGAAATAGGGCATTTTGGTGAAGCCCATACACTTTTTGAAGTTAAATGACATTTTTTTTGGCATGACAGGATAGACTTTATTAAAGAGTTTGTTAAAACTTATGACAAGTGTCAACTTGCTAAGAGGACTAATAACTTATGGTCTAAAATGGAAGATATGAAGAGCATACTGATATGTGACTTGTTTTATCCAGTTGCATTTGACGCAACAAGACCTTTGCCAAAGACACTCAATGGAAATAAATACATGCCGGTGGCCATATAACACTATTTTAAATGGTGTGAAATAAGGCTAGTAAAAAGTCATGATGTAGTGATTTCAATTAGATTTCTTGAGGAAGAAGTTGTCTATTGCTTTGGTCTGCCCAAATATGTCCTCACTAATAATGGTAGTGAATGGATGAAATAATTTGATGCTTTGTCTCAAGATTATCGGATAGTGCATCGGTTTTCTATATCGATGTGGCCACATTGTAATGGTATGTTAGAACATTTGATATAGACCTCAAACATGGTTTGATAGTGATGTCTTCAAGGTAGAACGCTTGATACAAACCATCAAGCATGGATTGATAGTCATGTCTTCAATAAACACACAAAGTTGGGATGACCAGTTGCCAAGGGTGTTATTTGCATATCGATGTGGCATATAGTCCAACACCAAATATTCTCCATATATGGTATTGATTAGATGCAGCCTACACCTTATTGTTGACAATAGTTTGAATGGATTATGTGCTATTGTGGATGAATAGGTGGGGCATGAAGCTATGGCTAAACAGATGATTAACAAGATGCAATTGGTTGTAAACATTCACAAGACTTTGATGGAAAATGTTGAGCAAGTTCAAAAGAAACAACAAAAGGTATATGCTACCTGAAAAGGGTTACAATTGTTTGAAGGGTTTGAAGAAGGGGATATGAAAGTTAAGATGCATAAATCAGGCAAGAAAGAAATTTGATGGGGAGTTGGGAAGGACCATATGACTTTGTAAGCTACAAGGATGGAAAGGGATGTCAAAAACAAAATGAGGGCAATAAAACTTGCATAATAAAAAATTTGGACAAGAATTGTTGGGAGAGGGCAAGAAAAGATCTGTAGATTTACCATTCAACATCTTGATGAACCAATCTATGAAGACATAGATTTTTAAGAAGGGAGTGGTGACACATGTGACTTGGACCTATGTCAACAAATTCATTTATGACTTAACCCTGATTTGACAAAACCTTAAACTAAAGGATGATTTATTACATCGAATGTGACTAACAGAAAGTGCCAAAAGAGGACACAGTTGGTATCATGGACGTTAAAAGAAGTTTTTTCTACTTTTTGATGTTTTGTTATTTTTCTTGTGTTTTTATTGTTTGTAGCTTATGAATTTTGGTTTGTGTTTTTCATGGAATGCCAACACCCATATCAAGAACTAACAATGAAACTTTATTTCTAGAATTATCTTTTATTATGAAGATGAGGATGAGGCAAAAAGATTGGCATTTGTTTGGTGGTCGACGGAAATAAATACCACAAGGGGGAGAAAGTTAAGCACTCTTGGATTTAGATCTTTTTTCTTTGATTTTATGTTTTTGGTTTTACTATTGTGAGTTTTTGGAAAAATGCTTAAGTTTGATCATGTAGATGTTTTGCCTTTTAGCTTCATAAACTCTGTTACACCGAGGTTAGTGGGTAGAACATTTTATGTCAATGAATCAATAGAAACCTAATACGAAGATGATGAAAGGCTCAAAGGGTCAGTGGGTTGGTGTGGCATACTACTTTAGTATAGTGTATTTGGGATTTCTATTGGGAGTTGTGAAGAATCTAGCACCTTTGTGTCTAGGAGGCATGAGTAGATTCAATTGTATTGGGAAATTATTGAGGGAGTTGAAGGTAGCAATAGCCGAATTTGTTTGTTTGTAATATTTGGTTTCTACAAGGTTTGGGTATTGGTTTTACATGGAGCTTCTTTGTTGGATTGCCCACAACTAGTAGGTCATGATAAACCACATAGAGAGGAGATACAAAGTGAGTTGATCTGTCAAAGGTCTATAGAAATAGGTATTTTCTAGTGTTGTTATCGTGTTTAGGTTTGGTCAAATGAGTGTTCTCATCTTCTAGTGTTGATGTACCAAATACTTAATTGTGAAATTTTACTTTGATCTCAAAGCATAGGCACACTTAGGTGAGTCCCTTTTTTTTGGTGACACCCTATTGGTGTGGACCTTTCTTTCCTTAATATTTGATCATAAAAAACAATTACGAAGGCCAAGTACAAATTTTGGAGTTCCTTTAGCACTCCTAGAAGCTAAATTGCCATTTTACTTTCAAATTAGCATTGAGATAATGCGTTTTCTACTAGAATAGCCAAAAGATCGGTCATCCTAGCATTTAAGTGTTAATATAAAATGCTTCCTTGATATGGTACTTGGGTACAATATGTACATAGAGCATATAATAATGGGTTCCTTTCCATATATGATCATAATTTGTTTTGTGTCTAATGGAATGATTTCATCTTGCCTACTGACATGTGTTTGATTCTCAATAGGTGTGTGATTTTTGAACCTTTATGTGTAACTTGGTTTTGCATCTTTTTTGGTTTCATTTATTGCAACATAGTTCATCCATTTATTGAAATTCCTGTTTTGTACAATACTTATACATGCTTAAGATGTTTTCTTTTTCTCTAATATTGGGATCTCTAATATTTGAAATTGGTTTTAATCTGTTACATTCTAAAAATCACATTGCAATGAATTATCCCATGTTGGATTGAGATTTGAAGTTGTAATATATCATCCACATAATTGATCATGTTTACAAGGAATGATAAACACTTGAAACTTTATTGATTTATGCGTCCTGTAGTAGAGTAAAACTAGAAATGCAATGGAGTCATAACAAATCCACATTTTAAATTTAATTTGCAAAATTACTGAGTAGATATATATTAGACTTGTGATTCCATTGGCCACGTGAATGTAAACTACACACACTTGAATTTCTGTTAGTATGAATTTCTACTAGTATAACTTGCATGTTATTTAACCCATGAGTTTTAAGAAGATTCCCAAGCTTCCAAATATATACCATTATTATGGAGTTTTCTTTAGCAACAACATACATTAGTTATGTATTTGAATTCAGCACATTAGATTGAACACAATACAATTTTTAGAAGACATGTTTTCAAGAAAATACCTAGTATAGGACAATTCAACTTTATTGGTAAAATTTGTTTTTGAAGGAATGACTTTCCCTAGAGTTCATTTCCAGTGATGAAAATGGCTCAAAATCCAAAACCTCCACCACCTCAGGTCTAAAAGTTATGATTTAGTTTTGATCTTTTTCAATTTTCTTTGAAAAAATTGTTCAATATTCAACAGCTCTTGCTGGGTAGGTCTATGAACTACCAAACCACCTTGGTGCACCCCGATTCATTGAGGGCTTTCCAAGGCGGCCAAGAGCATGATGGGGTCACCATGGTTTGGGAGATCTCAATGTGACAAACAAAACAAACAAACTACCTTCCTTAATAGAGGGATGTTTACTAACATAATTTAACCAATTCAAGGTGAGAAAACCATAGTATGGTTCAGTTTCCCAGACAAGTATGTCAGTTGAGGCAAACCCATGCAAATATTCAAAGCAAATCCTTCATGTGCTAACATGCTTCATTGTTTCAATATCAAGAGCAAACCAACTCACAATTGTTGTACAGATCACAATATGACTTACTTCCGTTGTGGCATACATTGCTCTAGTTGGGTTTGAATTAGTTGGCGGTCCCATCCCCCAAGGTTGGATCTTGTAAAAACTCTTGGAGAGTCACCTGGAAATGTTTGCTCCCAGTTTGGATGTTCCAATAAGTATGCATACATTCTGAAAAATACAGACATCACAAACCTTTGTTACAATGAAGCTCATGCCATGGATTTTGTAAATGAAGCGGCATGCATCTGAAAGATCACAAATTGCTGTCACAAGGTTCAATATCTGTAAAGTTCACCCAACTGCAATGTGATTTGTTTTCTGCATTTAAAAAGGATCTCAGTCCTTAAGGGCTGGTCAAATATTTGACAGGATTCAACATGTTATAACTAGCATCTAACTACAAATCAAGAACTAGGGTTGCATGTGATCAGTATGCAGACCCATTGTTTTTTATGCATTGTATCAATTGAACTGCTACGGACAATCCCAAAAATATTTTATTAATAAATCATTTCCCCCTTTGACAAGCTGATAACACAATTCATGTGATAGCAATCCCCTAGAGGACCAAGTACAGACTTAATGCCTGCATAGACAGAGAAGATGAACTGACCTTCGAGAAGAGGTTAAGAAATCAGGGCCTTCAGCATATGGGGATGTGGAAGTCTTTTCCAAGAACCATGAATCTTCCTGTTCCAGTGCATACTCCGCAAACTGCACATGATTGTCACTCCTGTATGCAAATAGAAATGTCAGGGCGACAATTGCAGTGGAAATATGGCAATAACAGTGATGATCTTATGTGCTGAAAATATAGACCGAAGGAGTAATTGGAGCACATGAAAAGAAGTCCTATCATCTGAAACAAATCCTCTGAACACATCTTCATAAATTGGACAGGGCTGAAGGCCACACACACACCATCTTGTAGGACCAATTGCAAAAGAATCTTCAGATGTCTTGTAAGGTGTCATCAGTTCAGCTCCATAATTGGGATTGGAGGATATAGTGAGAAGACACAAGGAACGAACAACACCATCTGGACACCTGGCATCAATATGAAAGGTGGCTGGAGCAAGATGACCAATTTTGCTTTCAACCTGCATGCAGCAAAATATTAGTGACAGCATGACATGTTCATAACATCCCAGGTGTGTGCAACATGTATTGACCAATCTATTTGATCTCCACACTAGGCTCCTTCACACATCATGTAACCCTCAATTTTACAGGCTTCACATTTCCACATCCAGAAAGCATAATGCATTCTGTAAGGGAGAATGTTGGGAGATCAGAATTTTCAAGCTCTTCAAGACCAGACTACTTACATCCTTACCTACAATCACCAAGATGAGTCCACAGGAACTTTTGTCTATTGCGATATTCAAGACCTCCTTCCTTCACTGACCCAGACCATCATTATACTATGCAGTCTCAAGTGGTCTGTCAGAGCATTTGAAGGTCCATACCCAGCCCTATCAACACCCATGATGCCTGATTCTTATCCTGCCACCTTTGAACTTTCCTCTTCCTATCTACCTTTCAAGGGCATCCTATTCTCTCTTCCAGTTCCTATTGCAGTATTCTATTGTGGAGCATACAAAGGTACCACCATAGCCACCAGGCCTACAGCCTTCTCTGTCCACATCTTGGCAAGAAATGTGCTGGTGAAGAACTTTCACTCGAGGTTGGATAGGCCTACCACAAAACCGTATGCAATGGGATGCGCAAAGCCATTTGATCCAACAGCGGTATTGTGTTGAAGAATGCAGAGAGTCTGCAAATTGAAATTGCAGGATGAGGACTGCAATTCCTCAAGGATCCTCCTTGCAAGGGGCCGTGAGTACCCTTCTGGCTTTTTTGGGTCCTTACTGCTACGTCTGCGCTTTCCTGTAAGACCCACACACCCTGTCCAAGTTCAATACCTTTCAACAGTCAACTCTGAAATGCAAGACAAGGCAGGAAAAGACCAGAATCCATGAGCACCCTTTTGCAAGAGCACATTACTGATTCAGGGTCATGAATGTTCCTTGAGGACAAATCATCTTTCATGACAAATGGTTCAGTTATACCTGATGATGCGAACATCGAGAATTTCTTCTTTCTATCTACAAGGTCATCAAATCCTCCAACGAGATGTGCCTGGCAACCCATTACTTAAGCTTCAATTCTGCATCCAGATTCTCCATTTGCAACCCTTTCAAATTGACATCTTTCATCATACAAATCCAGAGCTAGTGCGCGAAGAGACAAAATCAAGCAAGCACTGAAGCATGTGCCAGAACCAGAGGGACCAGATGAGCAACTAACCTCAAGAAGACAGGAGCTAGTTGGGGAAACTGAACCAGTCATTTGGTTAATACCCAGCTTCACACCATTCACAAAATCCAAGTGCCCAACACATGTTCTGTCAAACAATACACTTAGGAATATCAAATTTTTTGAAGCGTCTTTCCGTCCTAAAATAAACATCTTCCAGTGACAAACCAATTTTCAAATCCAGGCAGACCAATTGTGCCCATTGGCAGACAGCTATCACACAGATCTATTTGTTTGCTTGACAAGGATATCATATATTAATTTTGTGCACCTAAGACATGATGTACCTGAGCAGTACACTCATTCATTCATTTGATCCCCACCATACATTATCTTTAGCATTAACTCATTATAGAAAGTCATCCCTGGCATAAGGCTGCCTGTGACCACAGACATGATGTTGCCAAGCACAGCCCAGATGATAAATTTCAGATACTTGCATTCCTGAAGATGGACACAATAAATCCAATGCCAATCTCACACTTAATAGCAACACAACTTATTGTCAAGAGTGAGAAGAGGGTAAAAGAGACATACAAGCCTGATTGGGGATTTCGAATGACAACTCCAATACATGTGGTGGCATCATCTGTTCCAATAAACTGTATCCAGTCACACCCCAACAGTGCCTTTTTTAATGAGACAAAAAAACCCATCGACAACTGACATGCTGTGCAGACCTAATCCATATTCTCCTGAGCATGATGAGCAGTTCCAAAGTTTCAATCATCCAGCCTACATGCTCCCACAAGAACCACTTTCTGGTGTACTGCTGCTGCCATCATATCCCTCCTTACAGAACTCATCAAAAGGAGAGCTGACATGAAGCAGTATCGAGTATATGAAAGTGGCTATGTGTTCCGGTTTCCACATATCTACACAAACTTGCTGCAATTGAAGACCTAATAAACAAGAGAACAAACAATTCAAATCATCATCACAAAACCTCAATGAATGCACCCTGAATGCACATTTACCTCAACAACATCAGGATCTACAGTTGCACATTCCCTTTGACCCACATAGACAAACTTCCTGTGCTCTCTTCTGTGTCCATCTGTAGATACTCCATTCTCATCTGGAGGCGGCTGTATCTGTTGTCCGGGTAGTGCTACAAATGCTGCTGCTGATGATACTAACACTGGGTGCTCCAGGAGCTCATGGAGGATATCTTGTCCCTGCACACAAAAACCAAAGGAAAAAAGAAGATTGAACCAAGAATCTCTATCTCACTTTCTCTATCTGTAGTAGTTTTCCATCTTTGTGATTCAAAAAAAAAAAAACCGTAAGTAACCTGCTGCAGCAAATCAGAGACTTTCTGCTACTTCATTGTTTGGAGGAGACACTTCTTTTCTAATAGAAAAAGGAAAAGAGGACATAGGAGCAATGCAAACCAATTCTTGCTTAAGGGACAGAAACTACATGCTACATGCATGTGGTGTAACAGATGGGACAAAAATTGCTTCTACCTCTGCAATCTGCTTGCCTCCCACCAGAATCATGATGATGCTGTTATTGTTCTCTCTATCTGCATCGCAAAGACCAGCATGATTCAGAAAATGTTCAGCCACCCTCCAATAGAAGAAGAAGAAGAAGCTTGATGAGGTTGCAGAGAAATCTCCACAACAACAATTATAGGTGACACGACAATGAGTGCAGTCATAACCTCATGAGAGTCGCTCACAAAGTGACAGACCATCACCTTCATCACGAACGGCAGTGACAAGCTGCCATGAAGAAGAAGAAGAAGAAGCATAGATCACTGGACAAGTGATAACTCGAACGGAAAATAGTGTAATTGTTGGAAGGAAAGAGATAAGCAAAGAAAGAACTGTTTCCAAAAGAGAATGTGTGTGTGTGTGTGTGTGTGTGTGTGTGTAACTCGAACGGAAAATAGTATTATTGTTGGAAGGAAAGAGATAAGCAAAGAAAGAAGTGTTTCCGAACGAAAGAGAAAGGAGGAAGAAGCAGATGCAAACCCTTGAAAATCGAGAACAGACTGCACAAGAAATCGTTCGGATGGTTCAGGATCGCAAGTGAGCGGAGAGGACATTTCGAGAGAAGAGCAAACGAGCAAACCTCCTTGTGCCCCGACAATCTCCTTCACGATCCGATAATCTTTTCAGTGTCCTGGAAGCTGCTCTTCAAGTGTCCGTGCAGCAGCAGCAGAGAACAAAGCAGCCATTTCTTTTGCCGGCTATCTATAATAGTCAGAAAGCTGTATTTAATAAATAAATAAAATCGCTAAAATCAAGTTTTATTTAAAAGATTTTCAATAGCCATAAATTCAAAAATAAATCTGGAAAATTCACCAGACTTTATCTATACATGGCTGGCTTCAAGTGTATATGCAGCAGAGTAGAACAAAGCAGTCTTTTTTTCGCTGGCTATATATGATAGCCAGAAAGCTGTATTTCAAGAAAATAAAAGCGCTAAAACCAAGTGTTTTTTTTTGAGATTTTCAATAGCCAAAACTTTAACCAAAATTTTGGAAAACTCGCCAGATTTTTTTTATACATGGCTTCAAGTGTCTGTGCAGCAGCTTAGAACAGAGCAGCCGTTTTATTTGCCGGCTAAATATAATAGCAAGAGAGCTGTATTTTTTATAAAATAAAAGCTCTAAAATCAAGTGCTTTTTGAGATTTTCAACACCCAGAAATTCAACCAAA
>Ga0209208_10000707_pt1 | contig 44905 bp, 48 predicted proteins | sample S1TSphfallax_3_FD_187694 | JGI IMG/M metagenome (GOLD analysis project Ga0209208, IMG submission 187694) | Host-associated microbial communities from peat moss isolated from Minnesota, USA - S1T2_Fd - Sphagnum fallax MG (SPAdes) (version 2) | ecosystem: Host-associated > Plants > Peat moss >...
AGCGATGAAAATGGAGCACGCGTTGCTCGCACCATTCGCGGGCACGGTCACGAACCTGGCCGTGGTCGTCGGGGATCTCGTGACCGAGGATCAGGTGCTCGCGCGCATCGTCAAAGAGGCGTAATCCGCGCCGTCCCTCACTGTTCCTCGCGCAGCGCCACATAACCCGCACAACGAAAAGAGCGGGCCGAAGCCCGCTCTTTCCTGACATCGCCGTTGTGCCGGGGCTTGCAGCCCGGGCCGCAGGTCTTACATGTCCATACCGCCCATGCCACCCATGCCGCCGCCCGGAGCGCCATGTGCATGCTCCTCTTCCTTCGGCGATTCCGCGATCATGACTTCCGTCGTCAGCAACAGGCCCGAGACAGAAGCCGCGTTCTGCAGAGCCAGACGCGTGACCTTGGTCGGATCCAGGATGCCGAGTTCGATCATGTCGCCATACTCGCCGGTCGCCGCGTTGTAGCCGAAGGTGCCCTTGCCCTCGCGGACCCGGTTCAGCACGACCGCCGCGTCTTCGCCGGCGTTGGTGACGATCTGACGCAGCGGCTCTTCGATCGCGCGCGCCAGGATCTTGATGCCGGTGGTCTGATCTTCATTCGCACCGACGAGCTTCTCGATCGCCTTCAAGGCGCGGACCAGGGCGACGCCGCCGCCGGGGACCACACCCTCTTCGACGGCCGCACGCGTGGCGTGCAGGGCGTCCTCGACGCGGGCCTTCTTCTCCTTCATCTCGATCTCGGTCGCCGCACCGACCTTGATCACGGCAACGCCGCCGGAGAGCTTCGCAACGCGCTCCTGGAGCTTTTCCTTGTCATAGTCGGAGGTCGCTTCCTCGATTTGCGCGCGAATGCTCTCGACGCGGCCCTTGATGTCGGCCGCCTTGCCGGCGCCGTCGATGATCGTGGTGTTTTCCTTCTCCACGAGGATCTTCTTGGCTTCGCCGAGATCGTTCAACGTGGCCTTCTCCAAAGACAGGCCGACTTCGTCGGAGATCACCGTTCCGCCCGTGAGCACCGCGATGTCCTGCAGCATCGCCTTGCGACGATCGCCGAAGCCCGGCGCCTTGACGGCGGCGACCTTGACGATGCCGCGGATCGTGTTGACGACGAGCGTCGCCAGGGCTTCGCCCTCGACATCTTCGGCGACGATCAGCAGCTGACGCCCGCCCTTCGCGATCGCTTCCAGCAAGGGCAGCAATTCACGAATGTTGGAGATCTTCTTGTCGACGAGGAGAATCAGCGGCTTGTCGAGCTCGGCGCTCTGGCTCTGCTGATTGTTGATGAAATACGGCGACAGGTAGCCGCGGTCGAACTGCATGCCTTCGACGACTTCGAGTTCGTTCTGCAGGCCGGAACCTTCCTCGACGGTGATCACGCCTTCCTTGCCAACCTTCGCCATCGCGTCCGCGATCGTCTTGCCGATGCTCTCATCGGAATTGGCGGAAATCGTGCCGACCTGTGCGATCGCCTTCGGATCCTTGCAGGGCTTGGAGAGCTTCTTCAGTTCCTCGGTCGCGGCGGCCACGGCCTGGTCGATGCCGCGCTTCAGGTCCATCGGGTTGATGCCCGCGGCGACGGCCTTGAGACCCTCGCGGATGATCGCCTGCGCCAGCACGGTCGCGGTCGTCGTGCCGTCACCGGCTTCGTCCGACGTGTTCGAGGCCACTTCCTTGACCATTTGCGCGCCCATATTCTCGAACTTGTCCTTCAGTTCGATTTCTTTGGCCACCGATACGCCGTCCTTGGTGACGGTCGGTGCACCGAAGCTCTTGTCGAGCACGGCGTTACGGCCCTTGGGACCGAGCGTGACCTTGACGGCATTCGCCAGGATATTCACGCCCTTGAACATGCGTTGCCGAGCGTCGTCGCTGAAGCGTACGTCTTTTGCTGCCATTTGCTGATACCTCTAAAAAAATAAATTGATTAGCTAGAAATTCACGGGAAGCGGATCGGCCTCGCGGGCTTACTTGCCCTCGACCACGGCCATCACGTCTTCTTCGCGCATGACAACCAGCTCCTCACCATCCATCTTGACTTCGGTACCGCTGTACTTGCCGAACAGAATTTTGTCGCCGACCTTGAGATCGAGCGGGCGGATTTCACCGTTCTCCAAGATCTTGCCTTTGCCGACGGCGACGACTTTGCCGAAGATCGGCTTTTCCGTGGCGGTGTCCGGGATCACGATACCGCCGGGGGACTTGCGCTCCTCCTCTTCGCGTTTAACGATCACACGGTCATGAAGGGGACGAATCTTCATAGAACAAGACTCCTAAAGCGTTTGAAAAAGAATTATTCAGCCGAGCGGAGCGTTTGTTAGCACTCTCTCCTCGTGGCTGCTAATCATAGCGGCGAAATTCTGTGTTTCAAGTCCGCTTTAGGGACAAATTTTTGCTGCATCGCAATATGCCGGGGTGCGTTACAGTGCCGTGATGGAAAAGTTTGGGTTGCCGCGCTTGCGCCTTGCCGCCTTGGTCCTAGCGACCGTGACGCTCGCGGGCCTCGCTGTGGCCAAGCCGTGGTGGATGCGGGGCGCCGCGTCGAACGACCAGGATTTCCTACCCCCGGAGGTCGCGTTCCGCGTCGGCGCCCAGGTCGACGGCGACGCGGTGCGGGTCCGCTGGATCATCGCCGACGGCTACTATCTGTACCGCGCCAAAATCGAGATTTCAGCGGAAAGCCCCGATTCCACGGTCGGCACCGCGGAATTGCCGCCCGGCATCCGCCTGAACGATCCGACTTTCGGCATCCAACAGGTCTACCGTCAGCAAGTCGAGGTGAGCGCGCCGGTAACCCGCAGCGACTATGGCGCGCACCCACTGCAGATCAAGGTCAAATATCAAGGCTGCGCCGACCGCGGACTCTGTTACCCGCCGATGAGCAAGGTTCTGTTCCCGCAGGCGCCGCCGCCAGCCGCAACCCAGCTCGCCGCGCAGCCGGACGGCGCCTGGACCGGCGCCGCGATCATCGGTGGCTGCCTCGCCTTTTTGCTCGCCGGCCTTGTCCTGCGCAAGCAGCGTCATCTGCCGACGCCCGCGCCATGAAACCCGTGGTTCGCGCGAGCGCGGCGGTTCTCGTCGCGCTGCTCGCCGGCTGGGCTGGCGAACGGGTTTATTCGGCGCTGACGCGGACGGGATCGACGCAGGGTTCTGCGCTTGGCTCCGCCGGACCCGGGGGGGCGCGCGCTGCGGCGGCCGGTCGCAGCAGGGTGCCAGCGGACGATGCACCAGCAGATGATGCGGAATCGGCCTACCTGCCGCCGATCAAGATCCCGGAGCGCCTGCCGGCCTTCACACTCGCAGACCGCAACGGCAAGCCGACTTCGATCGAGAACTGGCAGGGAAAGTCGCTGATTTTGAACTTCTGGGCGACGTGGTGCGCTCCCTGCCGGCGGGAAATTCCCCTGCTGTCTGAGCTGAGCCAACAGTCGGGCCCCGATTTTGCGGTGATCGGCGTAGCAGTGGATCATCGCGACCAGGTCATCGCCTTCGCCGAGCAATTCCACATCCGGTACCCCTTGTTGATCGGCGAGCAAGATGCCCTGGACGCCGCAGGCGCGCTGGGCGTCGAGTCGCCGCTGTTTCCCTTCACGGTGTTCACCGATCGTCGCGGTGAGGTGGTCGCGGTATTCGTGGGCGAACTGCACCGGCCGCAGGTGGACCTCATACTTGAGGTCGTGCGCTCGCTCGATGCACATCGAGTCGCCTTGACCGTGGCGCGCCAGGAGATCAGCGACGGACTGCGTGGGCAGACGAGAGATACGGGCGGTTAGCACTCCGTGCGAGCGCCTTACCGCCGAGCTTTGGCGAAGTTCGCCGCCAAAGCTTGCCATTTCCATCCAAATTCTGGTTATTATCGCGGACCTTTTTACGCGACGGCGCTGTTCCCAAGTCCGCATGGCTCGAATTCTGTTGCTCAATGGACCCAATTTGAACTTGCTCGGCCGACGCGAGCCCGGAATTTATGGTTGCGCCACGCTACAAGAGATCGAATCGGGCCTCGGAATCAGCGCGCGGGCGGCCGGCCATGAGCTCATTTGCCTGCAAAGCAATGCGGAACACGAGCTGATTGCCAAGATTCACGCCATTCCCGCGGACGGGGTCGCGTTCGTCATCTTCAACCCCGGCGCCTTCACACACACGAGTATTGCGTTGCGAGACGCCTTGACCGGCGTCGCCGTGCCGTTCATCGAGGTGCACCTCAGCAACGTGTTTGCGCGCGAGGAATTCCGCCATCACTCATTTTTTTCCGATATCGCGGTCGGCTGCATCGTCGGGCTCGGAGCGCAGGGCTACGAGCTCGCGCTCGCGGCGGCCGCTGCCCGCCTTGCAGGCACCCATTAACGCTTCGTTGCAAGGAGTCCGCGGATGGATATTCGCAAGGTAAAGAAATTGATCGAGCTGCTCGAGGAGTCTGGTATTTCCGAGCTGGAAATATCCGAGGGCGAGGAGTCGGTGCGCATCAGCCGCCACCCGCGCGGCAGCCATGCAGTGGGCGCGCCTCAGCCAGCCGCCCCCGTGAGCTATGCCGCGCCGACGCCGCCCCCCGTCGCCCCGGCCGCGCCGGCGACCTCGGCCGGCGAGCACAAGCCCCGCAACGACGAGCACATGGTCACCTCGCCGATGGTCGGCACTTACTATGCATCGCCGTCGCCGGGAGCGAAGGCCTTCGTCGAAATCGGCAGTGAAATCAAGATCGGCCAGATTCTCTGCATCATCGAAGCGATGAAGATGATGAATCAAATTGAATCGGACAAAGCCGGCCGAGTGACCGCGATCCTCGCCAAGAACGGCGACCCGGTCGAGTTCGGCCAGCCCCTCTTCACCATCGAATAGTCGTGATGATCGAAAAAGTCGTCATCGCCAATCGGGGCGAGATCGCCCTTCGCATTCTGCGCGCGTGCCGGGAACTCGGGATCAAGACTGTCGCAGTGCATTCGACCGCCGATTTCAACACCAAGCACGTCCTCCTCGCCGACGAAACCGTTTGTATCGGACCGCCACAATCGGCGCTTTCCTACCTCAACATGCCGGCGATCATCAGCGCGGCGGAGGTTACCGATTCGGTTGCGATCCATCCGGGCTACGGATTTCTGTCGGAGAACGCCGATTTCGCCGAACGCGTCGAGAAAAGCGGGTTCATTTTCGTGGGGCCCAGAGCCGAGACCATCCGACTCATGGGCGACAAGGTCTCCGCAATCAAGGTCATGAAAGCCTCCGGCGTGCCCTGCGTACCGGGATCGGATGGCCCGCTTGGGCAGGATCCGGACGAGAATTTCCGTATCGCCAAGGACATCGGCTACCCCGTGATCATCAAGGCTTCGGGCGGCGGCGGCGGCCGCGGCATGCGCGTCGTGCATACCGACGCCTCGCTGTTGAACGCCATCAGCGTGACGAAGTCCGAGGCACTTGCCGCTTTCGGCAACGGCGAAGTGTACATGGAGAAATTTCTCGAACGTCCGCGGCACATCGAGTTCCAGGTGCTTGCCGACAATTACGGCAACGTCGTGCACCTGGGCGAGCGCGACTGCTCGATGCAACGCCGTCATCAGAAAGTCATCGAGGAGGCGCCGGCGCCGGGGCTCACGGCAAAGCAGCGCAAGACCATGGGGGAGCGCTGTGCCCGCGCCTGTCGCGAAGTCGGCTACCGCAACGCGGGTACGCTCGAATTCCTCTATCAAGACAATGAATTCTATTTCATCGAAATGAACACGCGCGTGCAGGTCGAACACCCGGTCACGGAACTCGTCACGGGCATCGACATCGTCAGGGCGCAACTGCTGATCGCGGCGGGCGAACCGTTGCCCTATGCCCAGGGCGACATTCAGATCCGCGGCCATGCGGTCGAGTGCCGCATCAATGCCGAGGACCCGAAGAACTTCACCCCGTCGCCGGGTCCGATCCGCCTCTGGCACGCGCCGGGCGGCCCCGGGATTCGCGTCGACAGCCACGTCTACACCGGCTACAACGTGCCGCCGTTCTACGATTCGATGATCGGCAAGGTGATCGCTTACGGTGACACGCGCGAGACGGCCATCGCGCGCATGCGCAACGCGCTCGCAGAAATGGTGGTCGAGGGCATCAAGACCAACATCCCGCTGCATCAGGAGATCTTCAACCACTCGGCGTTCCGTCAAGGCGGCACCGACATCCACTACCTCGAGCGTCGTCTCGGCTTGAAGTGAGATCGGACTTCGGAGCGAACGCATGCCGTTCTATGAGATCGAGTTCCCGCTCGCGAATTTGAGCAGCGAGGCGATCGAGGCGGCGCTGCACGACCTGGGAGCCCAGTCGATCACCTATGTTGACCGTGGCGACGAACCGGTGCTCGAGCCGCGGCCCGGCGAAGTCAGGCTTTGGAGCGACACGCTCGTGCGCGCCTTGTTCGACACTGCGACGGACCCGGCGCAAACCTTGGGCGGCCTCGCGGCGCGATTGGGAACGGCGGCACTCGGCGCGGCGCGGCTGCGCCCGGTCGCCGATCAGGCCTGGGAACGGGCCTGGCTGGTCGATTGGAAATCCATGCGTTTCGGCCCGCGACTCTGGGTATGCCCGACGACGGCCGCGGCCCCGCCGGACGCCGATGCGGTCGTCGTGCGCCTCGATCCGGGGCTCGCCTTCGGCACGGGTACCCACCCGACGACGGCGCTCTGTCTCGAGGCGCTCGCAAGAATCGAACTCAAGGCGAAGTCCGTCGTCGACTACGGTTGTGGGTCCGGTCTGCTCGCAATCGCCGCCCTGAAGCTCGGCGCCGCCATCGTCACCGCGGTCGACCTCGACCCGCAGGCACTGACGGCCTCGCGCGAAAATGCCAAGCGCAACGACGTCGATGCCGCGCTCCTGACACAGTCGCCGGATGCACCGATCGCGCCTGCCGACTGCGTGGTCGCGAACATCCTCGCCGGCACGCTGATCGAGTTGCGCCCCGTGCTGACCGCGGCCTGTAGAGCCGGCGCGCAATTGCTGCTGTCGGGCATCCTGCAGACCCAGGCGGCCGAAGTCGCCAAGGTCTATGCGCCGTGGTTTGATATGGTGACGACTGAAACGCGGGACGACTGGTGCTGCCTACACGCGCGGCGTCGTGGGTCGCAAGGACCGCCGGAGTGACTTAAGTTGTTCACGCAGTGCTCGAAATGCGAGACGATCTTCAAGCTGTCGCCCGACGTGCTGCGCACCGCCGGCGGCCAGGTGCGTTGCGGCCGCTGCGGCGAGGTGTTCAATGCCCTGGCGCGTCTCGCCGAACAACCGAGCGCTTTTGCCGTCGGCGAGTCGCCGCTCGAACTGGAAGCCCGGGCGGATCGCATCCTGGAGTCGCCGCCGCCGCCCGAGCGCGGCACCGCGGACGATGTCGAGATCGGCGCGCCGCCCGGCGTCGAATTGGCACGACTCGAGGTTACCGATTGGCCGAGCGAGGACGCCGAAGACCCTTCGCTCGAGTTCACGCTTCCCCCCGGCGAACTCGACCGGATCTTCGTGGCGAACAAATCGCGCCGGACCGGAGCGGTAGAACTCGGGGCGGAGAATGTGACCGCGGCCGGCGGGGCGTCGCCGCCCGAAGTGCCTGCCGTGATCGGCCTCGAGGTCTCGGAGACCGCGCAGCGCGCACTGCTCGAGGCACGCGCGGAACCGGAGGAGCCGCCCGATGACATACCGCGCATCGATCTTGCACCGCCGGCCGCGCCACGACGACCCATCGCAGTGTGGATCGCTGCCGCCGTGTTGCTCGCACTGCTGCTCGCCGTTCAAGTGATCCACCAGAACCGGGAGTGGCTGGTCAGCAACACGGGACTCGCGGGTCCGCTGCGCGCCGTCTATGCCAAGCTGGGCAGCCCCCTGCCGGTGCCGGCGGACCTCGGCGCTTATCAATTGCGCCAATGGGGCGTGACCGGCGACCCCGACGCGAGCGGCGCGCTGCACGTGCGCGCCAGCATCCTCAACACGGCCGCCGACTTCCAACCCTATCCCTTGTTGCGCGTGACTTTGGCCGACCGGTTCGGCCATCGGATCGGCATGCGCGAATTCGCCGCGCCCGAATACCTCGGCAGGCCCACGACGGGTCTGCTGGCGCCGGGCGAGCGCGCCGACGCCACGATCAACATCCTCGATCCGGGCAAGGATGCGGAAGGCTTCGAAATCGACGTTTGTCTGCGCACCGCGGATCACCGCATGGCGTGCGCGAACGACCTTGCGGTGCACGCGAAATGACGGCAGGCGGCGCGACGCTGCGGATCGGGCCGTACATGCTGCCGTCGCGAGTCGTGCTTGCGCCCATGGCCGGGGTCACGGACCGGCCGTTTCGCATGCTGTGCCGGCGCTTCGGCGCAGGCCTCGCCGCTTCGGAAATGCTCAGTGCCGATGCGAGGCTCTGGGATACACCGAAATCGCGGCGACGCAGGGACCACGCGGGCGAGCCGTCGCCGCGCGTCGTGCAGATTGCGGGTTACGATCCGGCGATGATGGCCGATGCGGCACGGCGCAACGTCGACGCCGGTGCCGAAATCATCGACATCAACATGGGCTGTCCCGCGAAGAAAGTTTGTAACCGGCTGGCCGGATCCGCGCTGCTGCAAGATGAAACGCTGGTCGCAAACATCTTGGCCGCCGTCGTCGCTGCGGTCGCGGTTCCGGTCACGCTCAAGACGCGCACCGGCTGGGATCCAGCCCACAAGAACGGCATCCGCATTGCGCTGCTCGCCGAAGCCGCGGGCATTCAGGCACTCGCGATCCACGGTCGCACCCGCGCCGACATGTATCGCGGCGACGCAGAACACGAAACGGTGCGCGCGATCAAGGAATCGGTGAAGATTCCCGTCTTCGCGAACGGCGACATCGATACGCCGGAGCGCGCGCGCGCAATTCTGTCAGCCACTGGATGCGACGGCATCATGATCGGCCGCGCGGCGCAGGGGCGGCCATGGATCTTCGACGAAGTCAATTATTTCCTCGCGAGCAACGAATTACGCGCCGATCTTCCACTGGAAAAAGTCCGTGATATTATGCGCGCCCACCTCGAAGACCTGTACGCGTTCTATGGCGATGCAACTGGTGTGCGGGTGGCGCGAAAACACTTGATCTGGTATTGCCAGCAACACCCGGGAAAGGATTCCTTGCGCGCAGCGTTGGTGACATGCGAAACGCCGCGGGAACAGTTGTTTGCGATCGAGTCGCTTTGCGAGGCGGATGCAGTCGAAGCAGCAGTTTGATTCGTAAATAAGAACGAGCGGATGGGACCCCAGAGAAGTTTTATGCCCGCCAAAAAGAAAACGCGAACTCGAAAAGAAACCACGCCGACGTTCAACGGGCGCGACTTGAAGGTCAACGGCAAGGGCGTGCCGCTGCGCTCCCAGGCGGAGGAAGCATTGCAGTCGTACTTCGAAGCCTTGAACGGCCACAAGCCCGCCCATTTGTACGAGCTCGTGATGCGCGAGGTCGAGGAACCGCTGTTCAAGGTCGTCATGGACCATGTCCAGGGCAACCAGAGCCGCGCCGCGACGATACTCGGCATCAACCGCGGCACTTTGCGCAAGAAACTCAAAGAGTTCGGCATCCACGGGTGAGCGGCAGCGTGCTGAACCCCGTCCGCCGCGCGCTGCTGAGTGTTTCCGACAAGACCGGTATCGTCGAATTCGCGCGTGAATTGCGCGAGCGAGGAACGCAACTCCTCTCGACGGGGGGGACCGCCAAGCTGCTGATGCGGCACGGGATTCAGGTTTCGGAAGTCGCGGATTACACGGGCTATCCTGAGATCATGGATGGCCGCGTGAAGACGCTGCACCCGAAGATACACGGGGGTTTGCTCGGCCGCCGCGGTATCGACGAGGCTGTGATGCGCGAGAACGCAATCGAACCGATCGATCTCCTCGCCGTGAATCTGTATCCGTTTGCCGCAACCGTCGCACGTGCCGATTGCAGTTACGAGGATGCGGTCGAAAACATCGACATCGGCGGTCCGGCGATGGTGCGCGCCGCGGCGAAGAACCATGCCTTCGTGACCGTGCTCGTCGACCCGGCGGACTATCGTGCGCTGCTCGATGAACTCGCCGTCAACCAAGGGCGCACCGATCTGCCGCTGCGCCAGCGGCTTGCGGCCAAGGCCTTCGCACACACTGCGCAGTACGATGCAATGGTCTCGGCCTATTTCACGAGCACGATCGGCGGCGAATCGGAGAGTTTCGCAGACGATCTGAACTTGTCGTTTCGCAAGCGCTTGGATCTGCGCTACGGCGAGAATCCGCACCAGCAGGCTGCGTTCTATTCCGATCCGCGTGCGATCGGCGCCTCGGTGACCTCGGGGTCCCAAATCCAGGGCAAGGAACTCTCGTTCAACAACATCGCCGACGCCGATACGGCGCTCGAATGCGTGCGCCAGTTCGCAGAGCCCGCGTGCGTCATCGTCAAGCATGCGAATCCGTCGGGGGTCGCGCTCGCGGCAAGCATCGGCGCCGCTTACGATCACGCCTATCGCACCGATCCCACATCGGCTTTCGGCGGCATCATCGCCTTCAATCGTGAACTCGACGCCAACACGGCCGGGATCATCGTCGCACGGCAGTTCGTCGAGGTCATCCTCGCTCCCACGGTCAGCGATGACGCACGCGCAGTCCTCGCCGGTCGGGAGAACGTGCGCGTGCTCGCGACCGGGGAACTTGCCCGGCCGATATTGCAACGCCTCGAATACAAGAGCGTGACCGGCGGATTGCTCGTACAGACCCGCGACGATGGCGTCGTGCGCGCTCCGGAGCTGCGTGTGGTCACGCGTCGACAGCCCACGGCGGCCGAGTTGCAGGATTTGCTCGTTGCCTGGCGGGTTGCCAAATATGTCAAGTCGAACGCCATCGTCTGCGTCAAGGATGCCGTCACGGTCGGCATCGGTGCGGGCCAGATGAGCCGCGTCGTCAGCAGCAAGATTGCCGCGATGAAGGCCGAGGACGCGGGACTGTCCTGTCGCGGCGCCGCGATGGCCTCGGACGCCTTCCTGCCATTTCGCGACGGCCTCGACGCCGTCGCCGCGTTCGGAATCGGTTCGGTGATCCAGCCCGGAGGTTCGAAGCGCGACGCCGAAGTCATTGCCGCGGCCGATGAACACGGCATCGCCATGGTATTCACCGGGATGCGCCACTTCCGCCACTAGGAGCCTGTCTGCGCATGAAGGTTCTGATAGTCGGCGGCGGCGGCCGCGAACATGCGCTTGCCTGGAAGTGCGCGCAATCGGCGCGTGTGACCCGGGTGTTCGTCGCGCCGGGCAACGCGGGTACGGCGCGGGAACCGAAAACCGTGAATGTGGCGATCGCTGCGGACGACATCACGGCGCTGCTTGAATTCGCCGCGCGCGAAGCGATCGACCTGACGATCATCGGGCCCGAAGGGCCCCTGGTCGCCGGCATCGTCGATCGTTTCGGTGCCGCGGGCTTGCGCTGTTTCGGGCCGAGTCGCGCGGCTGCGCGCCTGGAGGGATCCAAGGCCCACACGAAGGAGTTTCTCGTCCGCCACGGCATTCCGAGCGCGCGGCATGCAACGTTCACGCGTGCGAACTTCTCCGCCGACTACGTGCGCGCGCAGCGGCTGCCCGTGGTCGTCAAGGCCGACGGCTTGGCCGCCGGCAAGGGTGTCGTCATCTGCGAGACGCACGAGGCCGCACTCGCCAGCTGTCTCGCCATGCTCGCGGGCGACTTCGGCGCCGCCGGCGAGACCATCGTGGTCGAGGAGTTTCTGTCCGGCGAAGAGGTCAGCTTCATCGTCATCGCCCACGATCAGCAGGTGCTGCCGCTGGCGACCTCGCAGGACCACAAACGGCGCGACGACGGCGACCGCGGCCCGAATACCGGCGGCATGGGCGCGTATTCGCCGGCGCCGATCGTCGACGCCGCCCTGCATGCGCGCATCATGCGTGAGGTGATCGAACCGACCTTGCGAGGTCTGCGTGCCGACGGCAACCCGTACACGGGATTCTTATATGCGGGCCTCATGATCGCGCCGGACGGCACGCCGAACGTCCTTGAGTTCAATTGTCGCTTCGGCGATCCGGAGACACAGCCCATCATGATGCGCTTGCGCAGCGACCTGACCAGGCTTTGCGAAGCCGCAATCGACGGCGAACTCGATACGGTGCATGCGCAGTGGGACGAGCAGGCGGCGCTCGGTGTCGTCATGGCCGCCGCCGGCTATCCGGACTCGTTCCGCAAGGGCGAGCCCATCGCAGGTCTCGATGCGGCCGCGCGGCTGCCCGGAAAAGTGTTCCACGCAGGCACACTCGCACGCGGCACCGAAATCGTCACGAACGGCGGCCGTGTGCTCTGCGCCGTGGGACTCGGGGTCGACATCGTCGCCGCGCAACGTCAAGCCTATGATCTCGTCGCGGCGATCCACTGGAACCTCGTGCAGTATCGGCGCGACATCGGCCACCGCGCCGTCGCACGTGAACTCGGCGGCGAATCGCTTACGGGCGTCTGAGCGCCCGTCTAATCGCGCGCAGCGGGGAACATCGGCCAGCGGCGATAGGCCGCGAAGTCATGGTTGGGCCACAATTCAGCCCGCTCGCTTCGCGCCAGGCGCTTGAGTTTGCGGATGCTCGCGAGCGCGAGCGTCTCGTCGTCCTGCCAACAAAGTCCCGGCGCGATCTCCTCGTCGAGATTTTCCTGCAGATCGGCCGCATCGCCGCAGAGGATGACGGGCGATCCTGCCGGCAACTCGACGAACAAGGACATGTGGCCGGCCGTATGCCCGGGGCTCGCGATCGCCCGCACGCCCGGCGCGAGGTCGTATTCGCCGGACTGCACGCGCCATGCGGCACTGCCGGCGAGTTCGTCGGGAAACACGGCGGCATCCTGCCCCGATCGCGCGGCCGCCAATTCGTCGCGGTGCACGTGGACCTCGCAGCCGGGCAGGTCGCAGAGTCCGCCGGCATGATCCCAGTGCAAGTGCCCCAGGAACACGAGATCGATGTCGGCGACGCCGAGACCCAATCGCGCGAGATAGCGCGGAATCCGCTGTTCCTCGGACATTTCCGGTGGATCCATCACAGGTCGCTTGGCATCGAACCATTGCGCGCGCAGTTCGCTCCTCGTGAGCTTGCGGTAGTCGCAGCCGACGTCGTAGAGGATGCGGCCGTTCGGCGTCTCGATCAAATAGGCCAGGATCGGCGCCTGCACGTAGATGCCGTGGCCGCGATTGCGCGTCGAAACGAGCTTCTCGTAGCGTTGAGTCGCGGTCAACAAAGGCCAGAGTCGCAGCGCACGTGACATTCGACGAAGCCTACCCGAAACTGCAGCGCTCATGAACCCGACCAGCGAACAGAAGCCCGAGCCCGAACTGACACCCGAGCCCGGACAGGCGACCGGGCCGGAACAAAAGCCGGAGCGCCTCAACACCAAGGCGGCCGGCATCATCGGTCTCGCGGTCATGTGCAGCAGGTTGCTCGGCCTACTGCGCGAGCAGGTGTTCGCCGCGCTGTTCGGCGCCGGCGCCGCGATGGACGCGTTCACGGTCGCGTTTCGCATCCCGAATCTGCTCCGCGACCTGTTCGCGGAAGGCGCCCTTTCGACGGCGTTCGTGACGGTGTTCAGCAAGACGATCGCGCGCAGCAACGATGCGGCGGCCTGGCGATTGGCGAACAAGGTCGCGACGCTGACGATCATCGTGCTCGGACTCATCTGCGTGGTCGGCATCGTGTTCGCGCCCGCACTCGTCGCCTTGCTCGCGCCCGGCTTCGACCCCGCGAAAGCGGCCTTGACCGTGACCCTCACGCGCATCATGTTCCCGTTCATCCTGTTGGTGTCGCTTGCCGCGCTGGTCATGGGCATGCTGAATGCCAAGAACGTCTTCGGGATACCGGCGATGGCGTCGAGCTTCTTCAATGCGGGCTCGGTACTCGGCGGCGTGTCGCTGGGCTTCCTGATCGACCCTCACTTCGGGCCGCGGGCGCTGGTCGGCATCGCGGTCGGCACTCTGTTCGGCGGGGCGCTGCAGCTGCTCGTGCAATTGCCCCCGCTGTTCGGCAAGGGCTATCGCTTACGTCCCGATGTTCACTGGCGGGATCCGGGCGTCGTTGCGATCTTCGGCTTGATGGGACCGTCGGTCATCGCCGCGAGCTCGACGCAGATCAACGTGCTCGTCAATTCGGTGTTCGCATCGCAGCTCGGCAACGGACCGATCTTCTGGCTCGCGATGGCCTTCCGAATCATGCAGCTGCCCCTGGGACTGTTCGGCGTTGCGCTCGGCACGGTGTCCCTGCCGCTGCTCTCGCGGCTGGTCGTCGCCGGACGCCTCGACGCGTTTCGCAGCGAGCTCTCGCGCGCGCTGCGGATCGGCTTCCTGCTCACCCTGCCGGCAACCGCCGGGCTCATGGTGCTCGCGGATCCGATCATGTCGGTGCTCTACCAGCACGGCAAGGTGACCGCCGCGCAGACCCTCGCAGCCGCGGGGGCGCTGCGCTTTTATGCGGTCGGCCTTGCCGGCTACGCGGCGCTCAAGGTGCTCGTCCCCGCGTTTTACGCTCTCGATCAGCGCAGGACGCCGATGTACGTGAGTTTCATGGCCGTAGGTCTCAATCTGGTCTTCAATTGGGTGTTCACGTTTCATTTCGGTTGGGGGGTAGAAGGCCTCGCCCTGTCGACGGGCTGCGTCGCGAGCTGTAATTTTCTGATCCTGTATGCGCTGATGCGACGCCACCTGCGGGGCCTGGACACGGACCTCATGGGCGTTCTGCTGCTCAAGGTCGCGGTCGCGACGGCCGCACTCGTGGCCGTCTGCCTCGCCGCGATGCATTGGCTGCTCGGCGGCTGGGCGACACAGGCCTTGCTGCCGAAGCTCGGTGAACTGCTGCTGACGGTGTCGGTCGCAATGATGGTGTTCGGCGCCGCCGCACACGTTCTGCACGTCGACGAACTGCACCGCTTCACGACGGCCCTGAGGCGGCGGCTGTCGCGTCCTCGATGAGGCGAGATGCTCGAACGCGATTCACCGACTTATGGTAGACATGAGCCGACACTTCTCTTTCGTCTTCAGGACCTTCGCGTGATCGCCACGTCAACCCCATCCAGCGGATTACAGCACGGCTTGAAACCCCGCCACATGACCATGATCGCGCTGGGCGGCGTCATCGGCGCGGGTCTGTTCGTCGGCAGCGGCGTAGTGATCCGGCAGGCGGGGCCCGCGACGGTCGTGTCGTTCGCGATCACCGGCGCGATCGTGCTGGCTGTCATGCGCATGCTCGGCGAGATGGCGGTCGCCATGCCGGCCCTCGGCTCCTTCTACGAGTATGCCCGCCTGGCATTCAACGAGCGGCCGGTCTCGGGCGAACTGGCCGGCTTCGTGACGGGCTGGATGTACTGGTATTTCTGGGTCATCGTCGTCGCCCAGGAAGCGGTCGCAGGCGCCGGTTTGCTGCGCTTCTGGCTGCCGAACGAGCCCGGTTGGCTGATCAGCCTGGGATTGCTGCTGTCCCTGACAGTCACCAACATCTTCTCGGTCCGTGTCTTCGGCGAATTCGAATTCTGGTTCTCCTCGGTCAAAGTCGCGGCGATCGTCGTGTTCCTCGCGCTCGCAACGCTGTTCGTGCTGGGTCTGTGGCCGGCAACGAGCTTCAACCTGTCGAACCTTACGGCACACGGCGGTTTCGCGCCGCACGGCATCCTGCCGGTGCTGACCGGAGCGGTGGCCGCAACCGGCTTTTATTTCGGCGCCGAGATCGTACCGATCGCGGCCGCGGAAACGGCCGAGCCGGCGAAGGCCGTGGCGCGGGCGATCAATTCGGTGATCAGCCGGGTCTTGTTCTTCTACCTCGGCTCGATTCTGCTGGTCGTATGTCTCGTGCCCTGGAACTCGGGCGGGATCGCGACGCCTTACGTGAGCGCGCTCGAGAGGATGGGCATTCCGGGCGGATCGCACATCATGAACGCCGTGGTCTTGACGGCCGTGCTCTCGGCCCTGAACTCGGGGCTCTATGCCTCGTCCCGCATGCTGTTCGCGCTGACCAAACGCGGCGATGCGCCCAAAGCGCTTGCTCACTTGAGTCGCCGCGGCGTGCCGGTGCGCGCCATACTGCTCGCCACGGTGTTCGGTTATGTCTCGGTGATCATGTCCTACGTGTCGCCGGACACGGTGTTCGCGTTCCTCGTCAACTCCTACGGCACGGTGGCGATCTTCGTTTACGTGATGATCGCCGTCTCGCAGTTGCGCCTGCGGGCGCGCCTCGAGCGCGATGCGCCCGGCCGGCTCGGCGTGCGCATGTGGGGTTATCCCTACCTGACCTACGTGACGATCGCCGCCATGCTCGGGATCCTGCTCGCAATGGCCTTCATCCCCGATCAGCGCACGCCGCTGTTGTTCGGCCTGATCAGCTTGGGAGTGCTGCTGCTTGCCTTCGCGGCCCGCCACCGCTTCGGCGCGAAGAACCGGATCGCGACGATCGCGGCCGAGCCGCACGGCTACGGGGAACTGTAACGGGGCAGCGGGCTAGCCGGCTGGCTTTCTCGCGATGCTCGTGACCATCGTGACGATCGAGGCGAGATCGGACAGGTTGGCCGGGATCACGAGCGTCGTGCCCGTCTGCGCTAGCTTGCCGAATTGTTTCACGTACTCCTCGCCGATGCGCAGCTGCATCGCCTCGATGCCGCCGCGATCGGTGAGCGCGATGCCCACCTGGCGCAGACCCTCGGCGGTCGCGGTGGCCACGGCGAGAATCGCCTGCGCCTGACCTTCCGCCTCGTTGATCTGCTGCTGCTTGTTCGCCTCCGACTGCTTGATCACGCGCTGCTTGTCGCCTTCGGCCGCGTTGATTTTCGCGTCGCGCTCGCCCTCGGATGCCAGCACGACCGCGCGCTTCTCGCGTTCCGCGCGCATCTGCTTTTCCATGGCCTGCAGCACGTCGCGCGGCGGGTTGATGTTCTTGATCTCGTAGCGCAGCACCTTGACGCCCCAGGGCGAGGAAGCCTTGTCGAGTTCGCTGACGACGTTGGCGTTGATCACGCCGCGCGCCTCGAAAGTCCGGTCGAGCTCGATCTTGCCGATTTCGCTGCGCAGGGTCGTCTGGGCGAGCTGCGTGATCGCAAACGTGTAATTGCTGATGCCGTAGGAGGCGAGATGCGCGTCGAGCACCTGCATGTACAGCACGCCGTCGACGCCCACCTGCACGTTGTCGCGGGTGATGCAAACCTGCTCCGGGATCTCGAGCGCCAGTTCCTTGAGGTTGTGGCGGTAGGCCACGGCCTCGACGAAGGGAATCAGGATGTGAAAACCGGCATGCAGCGTGCGGCTGTATTTGCCGAGGTATTCGACGACGAAGGCGCTCTGCTGTGGCACGACGGTCGCGGTCTTGGCGAGCATGATCACCACGACGATCGCGATCACGATCACGGCATAGCTGGCAAAACTGGAGAAAAAGTCCATGGCGCCTCCCGCTTCTACGGCTCCGCGTGCAACATCAGGGTGAGGCCGTCGACACGCGCGATCCGGGCGCGCGCTCCGGCCGCAATCGCCACAGCGCCGTCGTTGAGCGCACTCCAGGAACTGCCGCGGTACTCGAGCCGGCAGCTCTCGCCCGGCTGCAGCTCGAGCCCCAAAGTCAGGGTCTCACCCGCCGGGCCCGTGCGCATCGCCGGCAGCGAGCCGCGCATCCGCTCGTAGATGCGCCGGCGGAAGAAGAGCATCGAGATCACCGCGAGTGTCGCGAAGATCAGCCACTGCAACCAAACGGCGAGATCGAAGCCGAGCAAACGCAGCGAGCCCGTGATCAGCGCCGCTGCGCCGACGAAGACGAGATAGAACTGGGCATCGACGAACGCCAATTCCGCACCGAACAGAATCGCGCCTACCGCAATCCATGCCCACCAGTACATCGGTTCGCTCCGCTGTGCCGGGAGCCTAGCGCTTCATCGCGTCGAAGAAGTCGGTGTTGGTCTTCGTGTCCTTCATCTTGTCCAACAAGAACTCGATCGCCGCCAACTCGTCCATCGGATGCAGGAGTTTGCGCAGGATCCACATCTTGGACAGCTCCGCCGGATCCGTGATCAGCTCTTCCTTGCGGGTACCGGACCGGTTGATGTTGATCGACGGGAAGGTGCGCTTCTCGGCGATGCGGCGATCCAGATGTATTTCGGAATTACCCGTGCCCTTGAACTCCTCGAAAATCACGTCGTCCATCTTCGAGCCCGTGTCGACCAAGGCCGTCGCGAGGATCGTGAGACTCCCACCTTCCTCGATGTTGCGGGCCGCGCCGAAGAAACGTTTCGGTCGCTGCAGGGCGTTCGCATCGACGCCGCCCGTGAGCACCTTGCCGGAACTCGGCACGACCGTGTTATAGGCGCGCGCGAGACGCGTGATCGAATCGAGCAGGATGACGACGTCTTTCTTGTGCTCGACGAGCCGTTTGGCCTTCTCGATGACCATTTCGGCGACCTGCACATGCCGGCTCGCCGGCTCGTCGAAAGTCGAGGAGACGACCTCACCCTTGACGGTGCGCGCCATCTCGGTCACTTCCTCGGGCCGCTCGTCGATGAGCAGCACGATCAGATACACCTCGGGGTGGTTCGCCGTGATCGCGGTGGCGATGTTCTGCAGCAGCATCGTCTTGCCGGCCTTCGGCGGGGAGACGATCAAGCCGCGCTGGCCCTTGCCGATCGGCGCGACCAAGTCGATCGCACGCGCGGTCAAATCCTCGGTCGAGCCATTGCCTCGCTCGAGCTTGAGCCGCTCGGTCGGATGCAGGGGTGTGAGATTCTCGAACAAGACCTTGCCGCGCGAGCTCTCGGGCGAGTCGAAATTGATTTCGCCGACCTTGAGCAGCGCGAAATAGCGTTCGCCGTCCTTCGGCGGCCGGATCAATCCCGAGACGGAATCGCCGGTGCGCAGGTTGAAGCGGCGAATCTGGCTCGGTGATACGTAGATATCGTCCGGACCCGCGAGATAACTCGAGTCCGAGGAACGCAGAAAGCCGAAGCCGTCCTGCAGAATCTCGAGCACGCCGTCGCCGTAGATGTCCTCGCCCTTGCGGGCATGCGCCTTGAGGACACCGAAAATGATGTCCTGCTTGCGGGAGCGGCCCATGTTCTCGAGACCCATGGTCTCGGCGAGCTTGACGAGGTCGCTGATCGGGCGCTTCTTCAGCTCGGTCAGATTCATCGAGCTGCGGCTGCGCGCGAGGTCCGTCGGATCGATGATCTCTAGATCGTCGCCGCCCTCCGGCAGGTCGCCGTAATCCTCGTGCTGCGGTCTGCCGCCGTTCGTATTGCCGTTGCGGTTCTCGTTACGCGGCCGGTTGGACCGGTTCGACCGCCCGCCGCCCTGACCGCCGCCGCCTTGGCCGCCGCCGCCTTGGCCGCCGCCGCGCGACTGATTGCCCAAATAGCCTCTCACAGGTTGCTGTCCAGAAAGGCTGCGAGCTGTGATTTGGTCACGGCTCCGACTTTCTGGGCCTCCACGGTGCCGTTCTTGAACAGAATCAGCGTCGGGATACCCCGGATGTTGAACTTGGGCGGGGTGGCCGGATTCTCATCGATATTGAGTTTGGCGATCCGGACCTTGTCCTTATATTGCTTCGCGATTTCATCGAGGATCGGCGCAATCATCTTGCAGGGTCCGCACCACTCCGCCCAGAAATCGAGCAATACGGGTCGATCGGACTTCAGCACGTCCTTTTCGAAATTGGCGTCGCTGGTATGCAGGATGCTCGAATCAAGATTGGCGTCGCTGGCGGGGGCGATACTTGGGTTACTCACTGCGGACAGGCCTCCTTTTGGAGATTGATACGGGTTTGAACGGATGTTGTTCTTGAGGAAGAAATGCGCTTTCAGCTCGCGCGAAGTGACGATGCGCGGCCGTTCGGGCACAATACAGCGGCTTTAGCGGTGTTGATTACCTTAAAAGGGTACCGGTGATACGGTTGACGGGGCGGATGGACCGACTCCGAATTGGCTGTATTGTTAACCGGTCGCCCATCATTTTGCAAGTTTCTGCAATTCGCGAAGAGAAAATGTCAGACGCCCATCTCAGTCAGCTTACGTTCGACTCCCTGCAAATTCCCGATTCCTTGAAACGGGGTATCGCCGAACTGGGCTTTACGCGCTGCACGCCCATCCAGGCCCAGACACTGCCGGAGGCCCTGGCCGGCCACGATGTGGCCGGCCAGGCGCAGACGGGCACCGGCAAGACCGCCGCCTTCTTGGTCGCGCTGTTCAACCGTCTGTTGACGCAGCCGCAGAACCCGCATCCGCAAAATGCGCCGCGTGCAATCGTGATCGCGCCGACACGCGAATTGGCCGTGCAAATCCATTCCGACGCCGAAGCCATCGGCAAATATACGGGGCTCAAACTCGCCATCGTGTTCGGCGGCGTGGATTATGAAAAACAGCGTCGCGTCCTCGAGGAAGGCGTCGACGTGTTGATCGGCACGCCGGGGCGCATCATCGATTACTTCAAGCAGGGCGTGTTCGATCTGCGCCACGTGCAGGTCGCCGTCATGGACGAAGCGGATCGCATGTTCGATCTCGGCTTCATCAAGGATATCCGGTTCATCTTGCGGCGTCTGCCGCATCCGACGCTGCGCCTCACCATGTTGTTCTCGGCGACGCTGTCGCATCGCGTACTGGAACTCGCGTACGAGCACATGAACAACCCGAGCTTGATCCGCATCGAGCCCGACAAGATGACGGTCGACCGCGTACGCCAGGTGCTGTATTTCCCGTCGACCGAAGAGAAGATTCCCCTGCTCATGGGCCTGCTGCGACGCATAGATGCCGCACGCACGATGGTGTTCGTCAACACGCGGCGCATCGCGGAGGTCCTGGAACGGACGCTCACGGCGAACGGCTTCGTCGCGCAGGCGCTGTCCGGCGACGTACCGCAGAGCAAGCGTCTGAAAATGATGCGCGACTTTCACAGCGGGCACGTCGCCGTCTTGATCGCGACCGATGTCGCCTCGCGCGGGCTGCATATTCCGGACGTCAGCCACGTGTTCAATTTCGATCTGCCGAATGATGCCGAGGACTACGTCCATCGCATCGGCCGTACGGCACGCGCGGGCGCCGAGGGCGATGCGATCAGTTTCGGCTGCGAGGAGTATGCAATCTCCCTGCCCGACATCGAACGCTACATCGGCCACCAGATCCCGCGCGCGGCGATCGCCGCCGAGGACCTGGCAGCCGTGACGCCGCCACCGCCGGCGGCGTGGCGGGAACGCGCGCCGCGCCATCCGGCGCGCGGCGGCACTCGCCCCGGCACAGGCCGCAGCGCTGGCGGGCGCAACCCAAGCGGCGGCGGCCGTTCCGCCGGCTCGCGACCGCCACCGCGCGGCTCCGGTCGCGGACCTGCACCCGCAGCGCCGCGACCCGCGGTCGCAGCGGGCGCTGCACCGGACGGCGCCGCACCGGGCGCGGGCACGGGTGGCGACCCGGTCCCCGGCGAACCCCCACGCCGGCGCCGTCGGCGGCGTGGCGGCGGCGGTCGCGGCCCGAACGGCGGTACACCGAACCCCGGCGCCGGCAGCCCCGCGACCTAGCTCGGCGCGGCTCCCTCGCGCAGCCCAGGAATCGCGGGCGGCACAATTGCCTGGAGGAGCTCGGCAACGCGATCGACCGCGGGGAAGCCCGTCACTTCGTTCGCGGGTCGCGCCGAATCCGGCTGACGTACGGCCCGCAGCCAGGCGATGCCATGGCGCCGCGCCGACTCGAGCACAGCGACACTGTCGTCGACGATGAGCGTGCGCGCGGGATCGAAGGGCTCGTGCGCACGGAAGCGCGCCCAAAAGCGCGGATCCTCCTTCGGCACCGCGAAGCCGTGCGCCGAGTGGGTCGCGTCGAAATGCGCGCTGAGCGGCACGTGAGCGGTCTTGATTGCCAGAGTCTCGGGATGCGCATTGGTAACGAGCACACGACGCTTGCCCGTGGTCGCGAGCCGGCGCAGGAACTGCTCGGCTCCCGGCAGGAAGCGGACTTCGTGGCGCACCTCGCGCTTGAGCGCGGCGACATCGAGTTGCAATTCGTGCGACCAGTAGTCGAGGCAATACCAATTCATCGTGCCCATGACGGCGCGGAACTTCGACTCCAACAGTCGCCAAGCCGCCGCGGGGTCGAGGTCTCTCGCGCGGGCATAGTGCGCCGGGAGGTGCTCGCGCCAGAACCAATTATCGAAACGCAAATCGAGCACAGTGCCATCCATGTCGAGCAGCACGGTGTCGATCGCCGACCAGTCGACCGCAGCGGTGGAAGCTCCTGTGTCCATCCCTTGTATGATAGCAAGCCATGCGAGACATGAAGGCCCTGGCCGCCGCCCTGCTCCCGATCACCGCGCGCGCGGGCGCCGCGATCATGCGTGTTTACGGCGGCGATTTTGCGGTCGAACGCAAGAGCGACAACTCGCCGCTGACCCTCGCCGATCTGGAGTCGCAGCGCGTGATCCAGGAAGGCCTCGCACAACTGACTCCGGGAATCCCGGTGCTTTCCGAGGAATCCGTCCCGGCGCCGTGGAGCGAGCGGCGCGCCTGGAGGGAAATGTGGGTCGTCGACCCGCTCGACGGCACGCGCGAATTCGTCAAGCGCAACGGGGAATTCACGATCAACATCGCCTTGATCGTCGACCACGAGCCGTTACTCGGCGTGATCAGCGCACCGGCGATCGGCAGCGTCTACTGGGGCGCGGTCGGCGTCGGGGCTTTTCGCCGCCGGCCGGGCGAAGCACAGACCTCGATCGGGATCGCGAGTCCCGCGCAGCCCCTGCGTGTCGTCGGCAGCCGCTCACACGGAAGTCGCGAGACGGAAACGTTTCTCGGACGCGTCGGCAGCCACGTGCAGACCGCCGTCGGCAGCTCGCTGAAGTTTTGTCTGGTTGCCGAAGGCAGCGCCGATCTCTACCCCCGCTTCGGGCCAACGTCGGAATGGGATACCGCGGCGGGACAGGCCGTGCTCGAGGCGGCGGGCGGACACGTGACCCGTCTCGACGGCCACCGCTTGCGCTACAACTGCCGGGAGACCCTGGTCAACGGCGATTTCCTGGCCTTCGGTTACGCAAGCGTACTGCCGTGCTAGCGTCTCTCAGGCGTTGCCGACCGGCTCGCACAATTGCAGGGTCGCATCGAGCAAGGTGGGAATGTCGAAGACCACCTCGTCCGCCGCCACGGTCAAGCGCGCGACCCCGGCCGCCGCGATCAGGGCGGCGGGCACGTGGATCTGGTCGCGGCGGCGCGGCGTGGTCCAGGTACTGACGCGGGCATCGCCGAAGGCACGATTGAGCGCCGTCCACCGCAGTTGGGCAGCCCGGGCGACCGGGGTATCACCACCCCATTGGCGCCGCGCCACCCGCGAGGAGTTATCCACATCCGCACCCAGCATCGGGCTCGTCATCAAGGCATGGACGTACTGGACCATTTCCGCGGGATCGACTCTGACCGCCAAAATCGGCTGCATATTGATGTTCATGCTCCTCAGTATGGGGTGTCTTCGCAGAAAAACCAGACCGAAAAGTGCCGCCGCAGCAGTTGCGCACGCCGCCGACACCCATTTGCGATGCGGTAGCGGTAAGCTGCGCGCCATGAATGACGATCTCGTCTGGCTTATCGTGGTCGCGGCCCTGCTCGCCGGATCTTACAAGATCTGGCAATGGGCCATGGATGCGCGGGAAACGGCCAATCGGATCGCCCGGGAAACCTGCTCGCGGGCGGTCGTCCAACTGCTGGATGAAACCGTCGCCTTCGCCGGGTTTCGGCTGCGCCGCGACGCCCAAGGCCGCCGCCAGCTGCTGCGCACGTACACCTTCGACTACACGGGCGACGGCATCGCGCGTGCCCAGGGCTTCATCGTCCTGTCGCGCGGCCGGCTGGAGGCGGTCGGTCTCGCGGGCGGCGCCTCGTGAACGCTGAGCCGCGCATCGACCTGCATACGCATTCCAATTGTTCGGACGGCGCACTGACGCCGGAGGAACTGGTGACGCGCGCTGCGGCCGCTCGCATCGACGTGCTTGCGCTCACCGATCATGACACGATCGCCGGACTCGCCGACGCCGCGAGGCGCGCGGGCGTGCTCGGCGTGCAACTCGTGCCGGGTGTTGAGATTTCTGCGAGCTGGCGCTCGCAGGCGATTCACGTGCTGGGACTTTGGATCGATCCGGCGGACGCCGCCCTGCAACGCGCGCTCGCGGGCCAGGCGGCTCATCGCAGCCTGCGCATGCGGCGCATTTGTGCCCGGCTCTCGGCCGTCGGCCTGCCGGGCGAGCGGCTGCTCGCTGTCGTCGAGGCGAAGCCCGGTCTGCCGACGCGCGCACACCTCGCGGCGGCACTGGTCGCCGAGGGCATCGTGACGCGCGCGGACGAGGCTTTCCGCAAGTATCTGCGCCGCGGCCGCGCGGCGCACATCGCGGCCGAGTGGCCCGCACTCGACACCGTGGTCGCGTGGATCAAGGAGGCCGGCGGCATTGCCTCGCTCGCGCATCCAGCGCGCTACGCCATCTCGGCCGGCGCGCGGCGCCAACTGCTTGCCGATTTCGCGGCCGCAGGCGGCACGACCATCGAGGTCATCACCGGCGGCAATGCCGCACATCAGGTCGAAGCCTGCGCGCAATGGGCGATCAAAGCGGGCTTCGACGCGAGCGTGGGTTCCGATTTCCATGATCCGCAATACGCTTGGAATCCCTTGGGATCCTTAGCTAAGCTACCGCCTGGCGTCACCCCCGTCTGGCGCAGCCATGGCCTCTAGAACCAGAAAAGCAGTGACCCCGTGAGCGACGAAGACAGCAACGTCAATACCGATCTTTTCAAGAACATCGAGCGTTTGCGCCAGTTGCGCATCGAGCATCGGGACTTGGACGACATCATTTCCCGGCTCACGCTCGACTTCAAGGTCGACGAGCTGCAGATGAAGCGCCTGAAGAAGCGCAAGCTCATGCTCAAGGATCAAATCACGCGACTCGAGAGCCAGCTGATACCGGACCTGAACGCCTGATGGATGCCTGGACGCGGCTCGAACGGTGGTCGTCCGGCCTGCTCACGCGCGACGTTCTCGCCGAACTTTTCATCGTCGCGATCTGCCTGCTCGCGGGCTGGCTGCTGGCCGAGGCGCTGCGGCGGCGACCGCGTCGCCGCAATCTGCCGGCGCCTGCTGATCTGACCGGGCGGCGCTTCGCCGCCCACGGTGCCGTCGTGATCGCACCCGTGCTGCTCTCGACGCTGCTCGTACTGCTGGCGCGCAGCCTGCTCAAGACCGCGCCCTGGGACGTCGAGCTGCTCGACGTCGCGCTGCGCCTGATGATCTATTACGCAGTCGTGCGCGTCGCGGTGTTCGCGTTCGCCGCGACGCTGAGCGACAAGTCATGGATTCAACAATGGGAAACGCGGGCGACGTTCGTGATCTGGTTCGCTCTCGCCGCCCATCACCTCGGCTGGCTCGACCCGATCATCGAAACCCTGGAATCCGTGGGCGTCGCCGCCGGCGCACGGCGCATCACGCTCTGGTCGGTGCTGAAACTGCTGTTCATTCTGACCGTGTTCGTGCTCGCTGCGGCGTGGATCAGCCGCTGGATCGAGCATCGCCTCAGCAAGCTCTCCACGCTCGCAGCTTCGACGCGCATCGGCGTCGCCAAGTTCGCCAACGCGTTTCTGATCGGCCTGAGCGTGCTGCTCGGTCTCAACGCCGCGGGCGTCGATTTGACCGCGCTCACGGTGCTCACCGGCGCCATCGGCCTCGGCCTCGGGTTCGGCTTGCAGGCGATCGCCGCCAACTTCGTCAGCGGCTTCGTGCTGCTCATGGACCGTTCGATCAAACCGGGCGACGTGATCAGTTTCGCCGCGCAAAGCGGCACGAGCACGGAGAACTTCGGCTGGGTGCACGAATTGCGCGGCCGCTACGTCGTCGTGCGCGACCGCGACGGCATCGAAACCCTGGTACCGAACCAACAGCTGATCTCCAATCCGGTGATCAACTGGAGCTACACCGATCCGCGCATCCGCTTGAAGCTGCCGGTACGCATCAGCTATCGCGACGATCCTGAACTGGCGCTGACGCTGCTCGTGCAGGCTTGCGAGGGTCAAGGGCGCGTGTTGCAAGTGCCGGCGCCGGCGTCGAGGCTCATGCATTTCGGCGACAGCGGCATCGAACTCGAGCTGCGTTTCTGGATCTGCGACCCGCAGGAGGGCGTCAACAACGTGCGCTCGGAGGTGAACCGCGCGATCTGGCGCCTGTTCAAGCAGCACAGCGTCACGATGCCGATCGCCCAGCGTGAAGTGCACCTGCACGCCGCGCCGTTCGCGGCGCCCGGCCAACCGGATTGACCGCAGCGCCGTGCCGCTCAGCATCACCGGTGGGGTGCAGATTCCCGATGAGGACCTGGAGTGGAAATTCATCCGCGCCTCGGGTCCCGGCGGCCAGAACGTCAACAAGGTTTCGAGTGCGGTGCAGCTGCGCTTCCTGCTCGGCCAGAACACGACGCTCCCGGCCACCGTCAAGAATCGGCTGCGCCGCCTTGCGGGACAAAAGCTCAACGCCGATGGCAGTCTCCTGATCGCCGCGCGCAGCGAGCGGAGCCAGGACCAGAACCGCCGCGAGGCCCTCGCGCGCCTCGAGACACTGATCGCTGCGGCGCTCGTCGCCCCCAAGATCCGCAAGAAGACGCGGCCGACCCGGGGTTCGCAGGAACGGCGCATCGAGACGAAGAAACAGCGCGGCGACACCAAACGCGGACGCCGGGGCTCGTGGGATTGAAGCCGCGGGCGCGGTCACGTGAAATACTCGGACAGGCTCCTCAGCCCAGGGTCACCTGCAGGATGCTGTTGCGGATTTGTTCCGACAGGACCAATTGCGCGTCGGCGCCCACGGCAAGCATGGGCTCGCCGTAAACCAGCCTGTCGTCCGCCGCAAGCTGTACGACGCCGCGCCGTCGCAGCAGGTCGATGAAGTTGCTGAACAGACTCTTGTCGAAGAATTCCGGGGAATTGAACCCGTAGAGCAGCGACATGCGCTGCGCCATGAGGTGACAGCGCTCCTCCAGCGCCTGCGGCGCCATCGTACCGCTGCCGGCCTGCAGCAACAGCGCGACGACGAGGTAATAACGCTCGATCGTCTGGATGGTCGCCGCGGCGAGCAGCGACAGCCGCAGGGACTCGAACGAAGTTGCCGACGGCCGGCTCCATTCGCTGCGATCTGCATTCGCGGTGAGCAGCGCCAAGCCTGCGAAACTCTCGAGCATCTGATCGACGACGCCGGGCACCTCGGCCTCGCTCCAGCGCAGATGCAACTCGGCGCAGATGTAGGGGTACACGCGCCAGACGAGCCGCTGAATGTCGACGCGCCGCATGGTCGTATTGCTCGTGAAGCAGCAGGCAAGCAGCGAGGGCAGCGCGAAGAGGTGCAGGATGTTGTTGCGGTAATACGTGGTGAGGACGGCATTCTCGGCCGTCATGCGCAGGATGTCCCCGAGCGGATGACTTTGCCGTTCGAGCAGGCCCATGGCCTCCGTGTATTGGATGATCGCCTCGCCGCGCAGCGCCGGGCGTGTCACGAGCGGCGAATAGGGGCACTCGCGCAGCAATGCCTGGTAGAGGTCCATTTGCGCGGCGAGGTCGGTCTCCGGGATGGCCTGATTGGGCGTCGCGAGCACCGCCATCGCGACCAAGTTGACAGGCGTCACCGCCGCGGCCGAATTGATGCCCGCGATGATTTCACCTGCGAGCCCGTCGATCGCCTGTTTGATCCATGGCGCATTCGCCTCCTCAGCAGCGGCGGGATCGCGGCGCCAATCGGGCTCGTGGCGGTGGAGCAGCAGGTCGAGCAGGATCGGCTCGCCGAAATTGACGTGCACCTTGCCGAAGCGGCGGCGCAGCGCGGGCAGCGTGCGCAGCAGTCCGAAGATGCTCTCCTTTTTCTTCGGCCTGCCAGAGAGTTCACCAATGTAAGTCCGGGCCTCGACGATCCGTTCGTAACCGAAGTAGACGGGCAGGAAGACCACGGGGCGAGCCGGATCACGCAGGAAGCTGCGCACGGTCATGGACAGCATTCCGGTTCGCGGCTCGAGCAATCGGCCCGTGCGGCTGCGGCCGCCTTCGATGAAATACTCCAGACTGTGGCCGCGCGCCATCATCACGCTGAGATAGCGATTGAACACGGCGGCATACAAGGCATTGCCCTTGAACGAACGGCGCAGGAAAAACGCGCCGCCCTTGCGCAAGAAGCGTCCGATCACGGGCATGTTGAGGTTCACGCCCGCGGCGACGTGGGGAATCGCGAAGCCTTTGTGGTAGATCACGTAGGAGAGCAGCAGGTAGTCCATGTGGCTGCGGTGGCATGGCACGTAGATGATTTCTGCGCCGTCGCCGATGCCGCGCAACCGATCCACGTTTTCGATCTCGACGCCGTCGTAGAGCTGATTCCACAGCCGGCCCAGCGCGAGAGACATGAACGTGACGAAGGTCTGTGAATAGTTTGCGGCAATCTCGTCCGCATAGCGTTTCGCGGTCAGCAGCGCAGTCCGCCGGTTCTGGTTCTCGGCGCGCATCTCGAGGCGCACCGCGCGGCGCACGGCGTTGGTCCCCACCACCTGCGCGACGATCGTGCGCCGGTGCGACAGATCGGGACCGATCGTCGAGACGCGTTGCGCGGACAGCGTCGTGCGCAACTGGCGGGTGAGCCGCCGCACCTCGCGCGCCGTCGCAACGCCTGCGTGTGCAGCGGTTTGCGCAGGCGCCGGCGCAGCGCTGCCGCGTGCTTCCTGCAGCGCGTCGCGCAGGCGCAGCGGTTCGCCGAAGGACAGCAGTGTATTGCGGCCGTTCATGACGATGGTCAGCAAGCGTCGGAATCGTCCGACGAAGACCCAGTTGTCGGTGAACAGCAAGCGCCACCAACTCGGCGGCCGGTGTGCGGCCCGGCCCCAGAACACGATCACGGGTACGAGGTCGACGTCGTAGTCCGGATCGGCGAGCGCGGCGGTCACGAGATCGGTCAGGTAGACAGGGGGCCGCCGATCCGTACGCTGCCCAAACAGACCGATACTGCGCTCGAGCGCAAAATAGGCACGTTCCGCCCGCTTGCCGCCGACGAGGAGCCGCCGCGTCGGCCGCGGCATCCGCAGACGGCCGCAGGCATCGCCCAGTACGGCGAGGTCCGCCTGCGCCTCGTGCTCGAGGACGTAGCAAACGGGACGTGATCGCGCTGCGATGAGCTCCGCGGCATCGTCGGGCTTGATCGCCACCTTGACCCACACGCCGACCAGCTTGCGAACGATCCACTGCCGCGCCTGATCCGTCACGCTCATTGAAAACCTTTCAGATGCTGCGCAGGTCGATCGAAGCCGCCAGTGTACAATCCGCGCATATCAGTCGTCATCCGGGGTTAGCGCATGATTCGGTTCGCCACACTGTTGCTCCTCTGCGCCAATCTGCATGCCGCGACCCCGCCCGTCGAGGCCGGTGCGGTCAATATCGAGACTGCCGCGACAGTCTACGAGGCGGCGGCCGTGCGCGATCAGGTGCGTGCATCCCTGGACTCGATGCCGGCAAAGATCCGGCAGATGTTCGCCGCCGATTCCGCGGCGGGTCTGAACGCTGCGCAACTCGATGCGGTCACGGCGGCGGCGAAACGTGGCTTTCGCATCGTCGTGTTCGAGCCGTCGGCGCTCGCCGCATTCGCGAGCAACCTCGATCCGGCGACCGTCAAGAAGTCGCTCGCGTTTCTGGGCAGCGACTTGGGCCAGCGGATGGTGGCCGCCGACGTCGCCCTGGCGCGTCTCGACGAGAAGGACATCGACAAGGTCATGAGCGGTGAGATCAAATTGACTTCGACGCCCGAGCGCGATGCGCTGACGAGAAAATTGGAAGTGGAAACCGGCGCCACGGAATCGGCAGTCGAGGTATACCTGCGCATCGGTCGTGCACTCGCCGTCGGGACGGCGATCGGTTCGGGCATGGACCCGATCGCCGCCGGCGAGCGCGCCAGCAAGGCAGCCACGAGCGCCGAGGTTCAGGATTTGCGCAAGAATCTGCAGGAGCCGCTGCTGCGTTACCTCGCCTACGGTTATCGCGATCTCTCCGACGCTGATCTCGTTCACTTGTCGGAGTTCCTGGAATCACCCGCCGGAAAGCGCTACGTCCTCGCGTACAATGCTGCGATGAGCGCCGGCTTCGACGCGATGAGTCAGCGTTGCGGCGAACAGATCGGTGAGAGCTGGCGGGAACTTGCGAACGCCCAGCTACCGCCCCCGGCCGATGCGCCAACCTCGCTCGACTCGCAGGTTCCGCCCTCTCAGGAGCATTGATCGCTGCCGGGACCTCGTTCTAGCCGAGGGCTTCGAGAAAGCGCCGGAACACCGCCGCGATGTCCTCGATGCGATCTTGCAGGCGGTGATCCGACTCGAGCACGGTGAGCGCGGCGTGCTGCTCGCGCGCCCAGCGGATGCTGTTCTCGACCGGCACGACGTCATCGTTCCAGCCGTGCACGAGTGCGGCGGGACAGGGCACGTCGCGCGGCGTATACGCCTCGAATCCCGGCATGTAAAACGCCGGCGCGAGCAGAAACAATCCGCGTACCGGCAGCCGGGAGGCCGCCGCCGCCGCAACGTGCCCGCCCATGCTCGAGCCGATCAAGACCAGGGGGCCCGGGAGCCGCGCGCCTACGCCCGCCAACTTCTCGACGCGGTCCTGCGGATCATCGATGCCTTGATAATCGATCGATTCGACCGCCGCACCCAGTGCGCGCGCCACCGCGGCGAGCGCCACGATCTTCGCGCCCCAGGGACCGCTCTCCTTGCCATGGGAGAAAACACAGGTCTGGAAGGACCGCGACATGGGCCCTACGGTGCGGCCGGCCCGAGATCGTCGGCGAGCCGCTCGACCCAATAGGTGTCGATCGGGCTGCAGGCTTGCCGCGCCAGTCGATTGACGGTCACCGGCGCGATCTTGACGGCCAGTGGATGCTGCGTGAGGCGATGGACGTGAAACTCTCCGATTCGCTCGGCACCCAGCCCGATCAGCAACTGCAAACTCTGCGCTTCGCCACCGGCAGCTGGATTGACGCGCGCGTCGCAGATCACGAAGTAGGCGTCATCGGGGATGCGCTCACCGAACCGCGCCTCGGCGTGCAGCCGGTCGAGAAACGCGCGCACCTGGGCTTCGACCGCGGCCTGGACACTCGGATCGTGCGGCATCGTCGCCGCCCAGCGCGTGCCCGCGCTGATGCTCGCGAGCACCGACAGCGTGAAGCGGCGCGTGGCGAGATATTTCCAGTCGGGCGCGTTGGCGCCGCCAGGACTCAAGGTTCGTGACCGCAAGGGCCCGCGCAGCGCGGAGCGTACGGCATGCAAGGTGTTGACGCCGAGCGCTGCGAGCTTGATGCGCCGATCTTCGGGCACGAGACAGCTGGGCCGGTGACCGGGCCGCAGCACCGGCTCCTCGGTGGCGTCCGCGGCCCAGGCCGGTGCCGGCGCATCGCATCGCGAGAGCATCCCGGCGATCGCTCCCGACGGGGCGAAGGTCTCGAAGCGCCCCCGCAACTTGTCGTGCGCAAGAATGCGCGGAAAATACATGCAGGCATCCTCGCTCGTGAAGCCCCAAGAGCGGCTCCCGGCGAGGGCATCGTCGGCGGTTTGCCATTCCCGGGGCGGATCGACCAGCAGGATCGCCTGTCGTCCACGACAATAGCGCGCCGCGACGAGCAAGGTGCTGAAGCCAACGTCCTGATCACGCGAAATCGGCGGTATCGTCAGGAAACTGAAATGCTCAGCTGCTTCGAGGGCGAACAGTCCGGTACGCTCGCTCGCCGAGCCGATCAAGTCGTAGTCGGTCAGCGGCGCGCCATCATCGCCGTCGCAACTCGAGTGCACGTAGCCGGTGGCGAGGCCCGTGCCGGGGTCGACCGTACGATCGGGGCGCACGGAGGGCGCAGCCCCCCGCATGCGTACGAGCCGGGATCCCGCGAGCACCGAGCCGACATAGCGCGGGGCGTCGCGGCGGACCGAAAGCGCAGGATGGGATTCCTGGTCCTCGATACGCGGGTTCGTCTGCATGTGCACACGCTGCAGCGTCAAATTGAACTCGTCGGGGTCGTCGAGATTGTCGTAATCGACCGCGGCGCGCAAGAACTCGCGCGTACCGGGGCGCAAGGCCTGCAGCGCCAGAGCATGGGTGCCGGCCGTCAGCGTCAGCGTCGCGGCGCGCGCGCCGTTGACGACGCGCACGATCAGCGCTTCGCGCCCGCCGTTGTCGAAGAACTGCTCGACGGCGTAGCCCAACAGGCTCGGCTGCCACAGACCGCCGAAGACCTGTTGGAAATCACCGAAGCTGCGCACCAGGATGGGAGTGTTGGGGGGGCCGCGCAAGGTGCGCCCGACGAAGGCCGTGCGCGTCGAACCGAACCCTGCGAACCATCGGTCCAGGCCGGGTTCATCATGGACCTGGAATTCCAGGTTGCTCGGCATCGCCAATAGTTTCCCCTCGACGTCTCGCGGTCAATTTAACAAGAACTGCGATGAGCCGCCACCCTCAGTGCGCGAACAGTGCCACGTCGCGTCGTTTGAACACCACGACCAGCACCATCCCGGCGAGAAATCCGCCGATGTGTGCGCGAAAGGCCACGCCGGCGCCGCCGCCCTGCACGGCGAAATCGCTGATCAGCTGCACGGCGATCCACAGCAGCAGCAGCAGCATCGCCGGGATGCGCAACGTCGTGAAGAAAAACGGCAGCAACACGAGCGTCAGCACCTTGGCGCGCGGGAAGAGCATCAGATAAGCGCCGAGAACGCCGGAGATCGCGCCGCTTGCGCCGATGATGGGGTAGGCCGAATAGGTGTTCGGCAGGGACTGGGCAAACAGCGCAAACGAGCCGCAACAAACGTAAAAGCACAGGAACCGCAAATGTCCCATGCTGTTCTCGACCTTGTTGCCGTACACCCAGAGAAACAGCAGGTTGCCGAGCAGATGAGTCCATCCGCCGTGCAGAAACATCGAGGTGAGCACCGTTGCATAGCGGGGAATCCAGCGTAGATCGGCAGGTAACTGCGCCCTGCCGCTCAAGACCGCCGGAATCGCTCCGAGGGCCGCGACCGCGCGCCGACCCGCCGTCGGATCGAGCGATTGCTGCCAGGCGAACACGAGACTGCAGACCGCGATCAGCGCGATCGTCACCAGCGGGCGTAGCGCGGCCGGCGAATCATCCTTGAGCGGAATCACTCGAGGGAGCCTGCATCACTCTGCGTGGGCTCGGCCCGCTCTTCACCGCGCCGACGCCGCTCATCCTCGGCCTGCTCGGCCTCGGCCTTCTTGCGCGCGATCTCCTCGAGCATGACCTTGAGCCACTCGGTCGTCATCGTGAAGCTTGCATCCTCAGGTTCCTCAGGGTTTGACGAACGCTTCGATCGCGCGGGCGACGCGCGGATCGTACCCGCTGCGGGCGAGCGCGAACGTTCGGCGCGCGACAGCTGCGCCCGTGCGCGTCTTGACGAGGTCACGATAGAGCGGCACGACGAGATCGGCGCGGCCGCCGGCGCGCAGATACTGATCGAGGAGCGGAAAGGCGGCCTGGTAATCGTTGCGGATCGCAAGGGCCAGCCAACTCTGCAGGACGAGCGCGTTGCGCGACGCACTGAGATCGAAGGCTTTGTCGAGTTCGGCGAGTTGCACGGGCGTCAGCGGCGTCGACAGCCCGTCGAGGAAATAAACCCAAACGCGCGGGATCCAGCCATGCGTGTCGAGTTTCTTCGCGGCGACGGCACCCGAGCTCCATTGCGAGCGCGCGGCATCGACCGCAGCGAGCGCACCGGTCGTCGGCGTCACGGCTTCGGCCGGCAACCCGGGTGTGCGCAGCCAGTCATCGACTTGGGGCCCCGTGACGACGCCCGGAAAGCGCTCGAGCAGATTGCCGGCGAGGTAGGCGCAGAACTGCTCGGTGGAGACGGTTTCCCACGCGAAGTGATCGAAATATCCACGCAGGAATGCATCGAAACGTTCGCGTCCGAAATTCGTCTCGAGCCAGACGAGGAACAAGGCGCCCTTGGCTGCCGCGATATCGGAGCAGCCGGCGTCGAGGTCGCCGCCTTGGATCTCGCTCGTGAGGATCTGCTCGTCCGCATCGCAGCTAGCGAGCTTCGCCTGGAGCGCGGCGAAATCCAGAACCGCCTCGATTGCGGCGCGCGAGCCGCCCCACAGTTCCCCCGCGACGCGTTGCCCGAGATAGCGCGCGAACGCCTCGCTGAGCCAGCGGTCGCGCCAGCCGGCGGGACTGATCAGATCGCCCGCCCAGGTGGCGCCGACCCCGTCGGCTACGGGCGCGATCGAACTCTCGTCGTCGGTGAGCAGCGTCGGCGAGGCGAACAACAGGCGCGGGAAGCCGGCGGCGGCGACCGAAAACTCTGCGGGTAGCACGACCTCGTCGTAACGCTGCCACTGATAGCTGCCGAGAATTTTCTCGAGCGCCGCGAGCAGCGCTTCGGTCGCAGCGAAATCCTTGGCGGCGGCCTTCAGCTCCGGCTTTTCGGCATAGACGCCGGTGCGCGTTCCCGTCGGCCTGAATTCGATCTGCCCGACCGCGAGCGCGAGGGTGTAGGACGGCACTTCCTGGGACATCAGAAACGCGTACGTGCCGTTGTGCTTGGCCTTGGGGTCGTTGGCGGCGCCCATGACGGCAAGCGAGTCATCCGTCGTTCTGACCAGCACTTTGTAGGCCATACGGACCTGCGGCGTATCCTGCAGCGGGATCCAACTGCGCGCACCGATGCCGCCCGAAGCCGTGTACAGGTAGGCGTGGCCCTTTGCCTTCGGCCCTTCGGGGACGCGCCAATGCAGAGCCGTCGATTTGGGCGTCGTCTCGTATTCGATCTTGACGACCACGGTCGGCTCCTTCGATGCCGAGATCTCGATGAACAGGGGACTGCCCCGAACCGGATCAGCCTTACCGACTCGAAACGGCACGGTGTTCCAGATCGGCGCCAGCTTCTCGGTCGCGCCGTAGAAATTCTCCGACAGCTCGCTGACCGTGAGCACGTTCAAACCCTGCGTATCGAGCACGATCTCGGTCGACTTGGGATCCAGGCGTTTCATCTCGAGCACGGCCTCGCCGTCCAATTCCCGATTGTGGAAGTCGACGTCGAGAACTAGTTCGAGGTGAGTCGTGCGAAACTCGTCCACGTTCGCATAAGACTCGGCATCGGTATCGGCGCTGCCGAGCGTGACGGCAACGGCTGCGCAGCTCCAGCCGGAGAGGACCAAGACCGCCGTCGACAACACCAGCGCGCGCGAAATCGGGCTCGTCGTGCTCGACTGAGTATCGTGCCCGCGGCTCATTGTGCGCGGGTGATCGGTGGCGAGGCACTCGTTTGCGGCGGCGGGCTACGCCCGTCGAGCAGTTCCCGGAACGTATGCTCGTCGATCAGCAGGCCGGACTTGCCGTCCCAGTTGGACCCGGTGGGGATCGTATTCTCGACCAGGCGCGCGTCGGCGAGCACGGCCTCGAGCGGGGGCGAGCCGCTCGTGACCGCCACCGGCACGCCGCGGGGTTTGCGCGCCAGTTCTGCGACGCGCGCCCAGTCGATCTCCTGGTCGTGCGCGGCGATCCGCTTGCTCAAATGCGGCTTCAGCAGCCGGTCCAGCAAGGCTTTCCGGCCGCCGGCGGCCTCGCGTTTGTCGTCCTCGAGCACGGCGTACGCCTGTAAATAGAGCGTGCCGTCGCGCCATCCGAACAGATACGGCTGGTTGACCACGGTGACCTTCGTGCCGATCGGGATCAGATCGAAGAATACGGCGATGTCCTCCGGATAGAGCCGCATGCAGCCGTGGCTCGAGCGCATGCCGACGCCATAGGGCTTGTTCGTGCCATGGATCAAATAGCCGGGCCACTCGAGCCGGAATTCGTAGGCTCCGAGCGGATTATCGGGTCCGGCCGGAATCTTGGCCGGCAGCAGGTCGCCGTCCTGGGCATGTTCGGCGCGCACCGATTTCGGCGGCGTCCACACCGGATCCTTTTGCCGCGCGACGATCTTGGTCGTGCCTTCGGGCGTCTGCCAGCCGACCTTGCCGATGCCGATCGGATGGGTGTAGACGAGCTGTGGCTCGCCCTTCTTGTGCGGCGGAAAATAGAAGATGCGCATCGCCGCCACGTTGACGACGACGCCTGCGTGAGGTGCGGCCGGCAGGATGAATTGCGTCGGCACGACGACTTCGCGGCCGACGCCCGGCAGCCAGGGATCGACGCCCGGATTGGCGAGCAACATCTCCTCGTAGCCGACATCGAAGCGCCGCGCGATGTCCGGCAGCGTGTCCTCCTTGCCGACCACCGTCTTCTGTACGAGGCCTACGACCTCCGAATTCGCGTCGATTTGAAAGCGGTGAGTCGCGGTCGGCTTCGGCACGCTGGGTTTGGGTGCGAGGACGAGTTTCGGTGGCGCGGGCGGCGGCGGGGGCGGCTTGCGCGTCAGCGAACAAGCCGCGAGCGCGAGAACACCGCAAAGCAACATGGTGAGACGTGTCATCCCGACACTATTACAAGAAAGACGCCCGGCAGCAAAGTGGCGCCGACAAGGATCGGGGCACACCCGGTCCGGCGTGCGCGGCGGCGGCTGTGCTCACAACAGAGTCGGCCGGTCGGGCAATTCGTTGTGAGTGCTGCGCGCGGGCCGCGCCGGAAAATGCCGCGACAGCAGCGCACCGGCTGCGTCGACGCCGGCGACCGCACCCTGGCGAAAACGGCCCGCGCGAAAGTGCTCCTCCATGAGCCGACAGACGCCCTGCCACTCGGCCGGGCCCACGCGCGCGGCGAGACCGCGATCGGCCACGATCTCGACGCTGCGATCGGCCAGTTGCACGTAGATCAGCACACCATTGTTGAGTTCGGTGTCCCAGACCCCGAGGCTCGCGAACAACTCGAGAGCACGGGCGCGCGCGCCGACCTCGTTCAAGATCTGCAGCGGCGTCAGCGCGGTTTCGATCGCAAAATGAATTTGCCCGGCGTGGGTTCGTTCGGCGCGCCCTACCGCCTGTTCGATCGCATCGAGCGTCGCCCGCGGGAAACGCAAGCGTGTCCGCCAGTGCGTCGCGGCCACATGCCGCAGGAGTCTGACCGCCTGCATCACCATCCTCCCGAGGCGCCACCGCCGCTGAAGCCGCCGCCGCTGAAGCCACCGCGACCGCCGCCCCCACCGAACCCCCCGCCCCAGCCGCCACCACCCCAGCCGCCGCCGGCGGACCAGCCCGGCACCGCGCCGAAGAACAAGCCCAGCGCGAATCCGATGAGTCCCGCGAGCAGCCCGACGAGGAGCAGATGGGTCAGCAGCCAGACGGCCCCGCCCGCGACCAAGCCGGTCGCGATCGAACCGACCAGGCGCCCGAGCACGGTGCGCAGCACGCCGCTGACGATGACGATACCAAGCAGCACGATGGGCAGCAGATTACCGAGCGGCGCGGGTCGTTCCCACTGCTTGTCGGGCGCGGGCAGCGGCTCGCCGTTGACCACCGCGATCATCCGGTCGACTCCCGCCTCGACGCCGCCGTCGAAGTTGCCCTGTTTGAACAGCGGTGTGATCGTATCGCCGACGATGCGGCTCGCGATCACGTCCGGCAACGCGCCCTCGAGCCCTTTGCCGACTTCGATTCTTGCGCGCCGATCCTGTTTGGCGACCAGCAGGATCGCGCCGTCGTCGACGCCCTTGCGGCCGAGCCGCCAGTGGTCCGCAACGCGAATACCGAATTGCTCGATATCCTCCGGTTCGGTCGTCGGCACGATCAGGACGGCGAACTGAGTACCCTTCTTGGTTTCGAACTCGGCGAGCTTGCTCTCGATGCGGGCGACGGCCGCGCCTGACAGCGTGCCCGTGAGATCGACGACACGGCCCGTCAAGGCCGGCACCGCGACCTGCGCTACCGCCGGCTGGACGCCCAGCCCCCCGCCGAGACCGACGTCGAGCACGAGGGCGAGAACCGCCGCAAGCGCGGAACGCTTGGTGCGCGTGGTTCGCGTCACTGATGTGATGCGGAGGACGCCGGAGCCGGCGCGCTCGCACCACCGAAATCGACGCTCGGCGCCTTGGCGATCGCCGCCTCGTTATCCGCCGAGAAGTTCTCCTTCGGCTTGTAACCGAAGGCCATCGCGGTGAAATTGGACGGGACCGAGCGAATCGTCGTGTTGTAGGCCAGGACCGCCTGGACGTAGCGGTTGCGCGCCACCATCACCGCCCACAAGCCGGCCCGTCGCTTCGGTTTCGCTGGCATCCCACCCCTCCCTGGCGCTCCCCGGGATGGGCGCCTGCGCTCAAGTTTAGCGCACAAAAAAAAAGCCCCGAGTTTTTTAATCTCAGGGCTGAGGTGCGGACTTCGATGAAGGGAAGTAAAGCCCGCTAGGGGATCTTGCGTCGATGGGTCAGTGGAGCTGGTCCCACTGGAGCACTTGGATGTCGGTCTCCTCGAGGTCGAAGCTGTGCGCGAGCACCCGGGCGATCTCGCGGTCCTTCTGCACCGAACCCGACTCGCCGAGCAGTTCGACCACGCCGCGATATTCACTGTATTCCATGGCGCCTTTCAGATGCGCAATGAAGTGGGTGTAGTATTTGAGGCTCATGGGACCGGAGCTTAGGAAGCTTCAGGGTGTTCTGGCTGTGAACCGATGCTCAAAGGCACGTCTTTTGCCGGGAAGTCGGTCACAGTCCGGTCAATCGAGCCCGTCGAGAGCAAACGCAGCGTGTCCAGATACCGACCACCGACGAGTCCGGGCTCCCAGTACATCACCCCCGAGGGCGCTCGGCGCCTGCGCGACGAACTGCACCGCCTCTGGCATGAAGAGCGTCCGCGGGTCACGCAGGCTGTGTCGGAGGCGGCTGCCCAGGGGGACCGCAGCGAGAACGCGGAGTACACCTACGGCAAGAAACGGCTGCACGAAATCGACGCCCGCGTCCGGTTTCTGCGCAAGCGGCTCGACGGCATGACCATCGTCGACGCATCCGCCGCGGGTCAGCGGCGCGATCCGACGCGCGTGTACTTCGGTGCCTGGGTAAGACTGGAGCACGACAACGGGGAGCTGCGCTGGTATCGCATCGTCGGACCCGATGAGTTCGACATGGCGGACGACTACGTCAGCATGGACTCACCGCTCGGCAAGACTCTCGTCGGCAAACGGCTGGACGACGAATTGACCGTTGCGCTGCCCCAGGGACCGCAGCGTATGACGATTGTCGGCATACGCTACGGTCAGCGGCCCTGATGGGCCCGGCCCCAGTATTCCCGTCAAACCACGCGTACGTTCTTGAACTGCCAGGGATCGGCGGTATCCAGATCCTCGGCGAACAGCTCGCCGCGTTGGTGCAAGGGAGTCCAAGCCGTGTATTGCCCGAGCAATTTGCCGAGATAGGGACGGCAGATCTCCAGCGGCCGCTCGAAATCGATCTCGTCCGGTTCGACGATGCCGCGATCCGGATTCTCGATCGCCCAGATCATCCCGGAGAGCGCTGCGGAGGTCACCTGCAGGCTCGTCGCGCTGTTGAAGGGGGCGAGGTCCCGCGCCTCCTCGATCGACAACTGCGAGCCGAACCAATAGGCGTTCTTGGCGTGCCCGGCGAGCAAGACACCGAGCTCGTCGATACCCGCCGTGATCTCGTCGAGCATGATCCGCTTGTGGTCCTGCAAGTGCCAGTTGCGCCCCGCGAACTCGTGTACCGACAGCACCGCGGCATCGCTGGGGTGATAGGCGTAATGCGCGGTCGGACGGTAGACGGCGAGCCCCGTGCCCGCGTCCCGGACCGTGTAGTAATCGGCGAGGGAGATCGCCTCGGAGTGGGTGATCAAGAAGCCGTGAAAATAACCGGCTGCGGGCGTCCAGGTGCGCACGCGCGTGCTCGCGCCGGGTCGCCTGAGATAGATCGCGCAACCTGAGCCCTGTGAATGTCGGCCGCCGTCGACCGGGAAATGCTTCTCGTGGCTGCCCCAGCCCAGCTCCGCGGGCTGTGCGCCCTCGCTGACGAAACCGTCGACCGACCAAGTGTTGACGAATTCGTTCGCGAGCTTCGGTCTGTTCGCGACCTGGCTGTCGCGTTCTGCGATGTGGATGACCTTGATGCCGAGGGTTTGCGCAAGCTGCGCCCAGTCCTCGCGCTGCCGCGGCCGGCCGGCATCGACGCCGGTGTCACGCGCGATGTTCAGCAGGGCCTGCTTGACGAGATGCGAGACCAGTCCCGGATTCGCGCCGTGCGTGAGCACCGCGGTGGGGCCGCCGTCGGTCTCCTCCCGCAGCGCGAGTGCCTCTAGGCGCATTCGGTAGTTGCTGCGGCTCTCGACCGACAACTCGGGGTCGACATAACCGCCCGCCCAGGGCTCGATGCAGGTGTCCAAGTACAGAGCGCCGCGCTCGCGCGCCAGACGGATCAGAGCGACACTCGAGACGTCGACCGACAAGTTGAGCAAGAAATCCCCGCGGTCCAGCAGGGGCTCGAGAATCTGCCGGTAATTGCCCTGCGTCAGCGGCGACTGCACGAATTTCACGCCGAACTGCTCGGCTTCGCCTCGACCCTTGGCTTCGGCGGTGACGATCGTGATGCGGTCCGACGAAGTGCCTATGTGACGCAAGATCAGCGGCAGTACCCCCTGGCCGATGCTGCCGAAACCGACGAATACGATCTTGCCCGCAAAATTCACATGCACTTCGTGTTCGCTCATAACGTCATTCTCATCATGTTTTTGCCCCTCATGCTGCGTTCTCCTTGGGTTTAAAGACCTTCACGGTAGCCGCCCGCGGGCACAACTCTCAAGCTTCGCGCCAATGCGGGGGAACCGTACGCTGATAACCGGGGAGGGACTCGATGCGCTCGATCCAGCGCGCCAGGGCCGGATAATTACGTTCCATCGGCAGGAAACGCGCGCCGAGCTCAGCCGCGGCAGCGCGATCCAACGCGCGGCGGAGGACTTGAATCCACGGGAAAATGACCATGTCGGTCGCGGAATAATTTTCGCCCACGATCCAGCATTCCTTGCTGAGACGCCCTTCGATGGTGCGCGCCTCGCGCGCGACGACGTGCATCGCATCGGTCAACTCGTCGATCTGGGCGGCGACCTGGTCCGCGAAGATCGCGGCGGTGATTTTCGCCAGTGCGGGCTCGGCGTAGGCCTGGAATTCCAGGATGACGCGCATGATCACACCCGCCTCCTCGGGCGTGCGGCCGAAGATCGGCGCGTGTCGGTACTTGACGTCCAAATAATAGAGCACGGCGATCGATTCGAAGACGACGTAATCGCCGTCGCGCAGGACCGGCACGCGCCCGCGCGGATTGAGCTTGAGCATCTGCGGTGACTGGTGCTCCTGCTTGTCGAAATGCAGCAGCTGCGACTGGTACTCGAGCCCCTTGTGCTCGAGCGCGAGCAGCACCCGCCATGAGAACGGGCTGCCGCTACCCCAATAGAGAGTCATCGCCATACGCCGGATTGTAGCGGATGAAGTCGCGGCGGCACCGCGCTAAGCTAGAAACATGATGCTGACGACCCTCATCGATGCTCCTACCCTGGCGGCACGGCTGGGCAGCGCGTCGCTGGTCGTCGTCGATTGTCGTTTCGACCTTGCGGCGCCCGCGGCCGGGCGCACGGCCTACCTGCACTCACGCATTCCGCGTGCCGCCTACGCCGATCTGAATGTCGACCTCGCGGCACCGCCCGATACCCGGACGGGCCGCCATCCCCTGCCTGCGGCCGCGGATTTCGCCCGCTTGTTGCGGCGTCTCGGCGTGGGATCCACGACCGAACTGGTCGCTTACGATGGCGGTAATGGTGCGTTCGCAGCGCGTTTCTGGTGGCTGGCTCGCTGGCTGGGGCACAGCAAGGTTGCGGTGCTCGACGGCGGTTACGCCGCATGGCTGGCCCGCGGCGGCGCTATCGAGACCGGACCGCCGGGGTATGCCGAGGCGCGCGTCGCTACGCCGACCGCGGCGCGCGATGCGGAACCTGTGGCGGCACACGGCGCTGCAGCCGGCGCCGCCGCCTGGCTCAGCAGCGACGAGGTGACGGCGGCAATCGGCACGGGGCGGGCGTTGCTCGTCGATGCGCGCGCACCGGAACGCTACGCGGGCATGGTCGAGCCGCTCGACACGATCGCCGGCCACGTGCCGTCGGCGCGAAATTTTCCCTTCTCGCAAAACCTCGGGGCAGACGGTCGATTCCTGGCCAAGGACGCGCTGCGCGAGCGCTGGCTGGCCTTCCTCGACGGATTCCCCGCCGCGGCGGTGATCTCCATGTGCGGTTCCGGCGTGACCGCATGCCACAATCTCCTCGCCCTGGAACACGCCGGCCTGCACGGCGCCAAGCTCTATGCCGGCTCCTGGAGCGAATGGATCCGGGATCCGTCGCGCGGAGTCGCCACCGGCAGCGACCCCTGAGCGGCCGACATGCGCAAACCGTCATTTACTTGGCGCCGCAATTTGTTATCGTTCGCGCCACATGAACACACCCGCCCGCAAGCTGTCCGTCAGCCAGCCGTGGAAGATTGAAGACGCATTGGACTTGTACCAGGTAGAGGCCTGGGGCAAGGGTTATTTCGCGATCAATGCCGCCGGACACGTCGTGATCCGACCGAGCATGGACGCGGCGCGCGAGATCGACCTGTACGACGTCGTCCAAGGCCTCAAGGCGCGCGACCTGCACACGCCGGTCGTGATCCGCTTCTCCGACATCCTTGCGCATCGTCTGCGGCATCTCGCGGATGCCTTCAGCACGGCGATCACGGAGAACGATTACAAGAACCGGTACGCGGCTGTTTTTCCGATCAAGGTGAATCAGCAGCGCCTCGTCGTCGAGGAAGTCTACCGTTACGGCAAGGAGTTCGGGTTCGGACTCGAGGTCGGTTCGAAGCCGGAATTGCTCGCGGTGATGTCCTTGACCGAGGATGCGCCGGATCGTCTGGTCGTATGCAATGGCTTCAAGGACGACAGCTACATCGAAGCAGTGATCATCGCGACCAAGCTCGGCCGCTCGATCATTCCCGTCGTCGAGAACTTCGAAGAGATCCATTTGATCCTGAAGCATGCCGAGAAGTACGGCGTGCGACCGAAGCTCGGAGTCCGCGTGAAGCTCGCGAGCGAAGGCGCCGGGCGGTGGCGTGAATCCGCGGGCGAGAAGTCCAAGTTCGGCCTGTTCATCAGTGAGATTCTCGATCTGCACGCGCTGCTGAAGGAGCGCAACATGCTCGATTGCCTGCAGCTCGTGCACTGCCATCCGGGCAGCCAGCTGCAGGACATCCGCCGCGTCAAGGATGCGATCAACGAACTGGCGCACGTGTACGCGGAACTGAAGCTCATGGGCGCCGGGCTCAAGTACATCGACATCGGCGGCGGCCTCGGCGTCGACTACGACGGCAGCGGCACGAATTACGAGTCGTCGATGAATTACACGCTCAACGAATACGCGAGCGACGTCGTCTACCGCATCAAAAGTGTCTGCGACGCCCGCGACGTACCCCATCCGATGATCGTGAGCGAGTCCGGACGCGCGATTGCGGCGCACCATAGCGTGTTGGTCTTCGACATTCTCGGCTCGTCGAAATTGGACCGGTTCAACGTCACCGGCCGGCAGGAGGATGACTACCACGGCCGCGAGGAAGTGCCCCAACCCGTGCGCGACCTGTTCGACAGCTACCGCTCGGTCAACGAGCGCCGCCTCGTCGAGTGCTATCACGACGCCTTGCAGGCGCGGGAACAGGCGCTGCAGATGTTCAACCTCGGTTATCTGAGTCTGGAATTCCGCGGTCTGGCGGAGAAACTGTATTGGGCGACTTGCACGAAGATCCGCGAATTCTGCCGCAAGCTCGACAAGGTGCCCGAGGAGTTGGAGAACCTCGAAGCCATGCTCAGCGACATCTATTTCTGTAATTTCTCCGTTTTTCAGTCGCTGCCCGACAGCTGGGCGATCGGGCAGTTGTTTCCGATCATGCCGATCCAGCGGCTGGGCGAGCGGCCGAGCCGCAACGCCGTGCTCGCGGACATCACCTGCGACTCGGACGGGAAGATCGACCGCTTCGTGCATCCGCGCGAGACCAAGCGCACGCTCGAACTGCACGAGCTCCTGCCGCCCGACCCCTACTATCTCGCCGCATTTCTGGTCGGCGCCTACCAGGAGACCCTGGGCGACCTGCACAATCTGTTCGGCGATACGCACGTCGTGCACATCCGCCTGCAGGAGGAGGGAGGCTGGTGGATCGAGGAGATCGTCAAAGGCGACACCGCGAACAAGGTGCTCGAGTACATGGAGTACGACACGGACGAGCTCTACCCGCGCCTCGCCCGGGACTGCGAACGGGCCGTGCGCGATGGCCTCATGAGCCTCACCGAGGCGCAGGCCGTCAAACGCTTCTACGAGAACGAACTCAACGGATACGCCTACCTGGAAGTCGAATGATCGACGTCGTACGCCGGGAAGTCGGAGCCTTCCGACAGGCCTCGCGCCGTGCCGATGTTCGGTTTGCCAAGCAGAAATCCCTGGCGTAGCATCGGCTCGAAGGTTCGTTCCCTTGGGTCAACGCGGATTTTCTGTGATTGTCCAGCCGAAGTTGATCGGTGCACGGCCGGAGGTACAGGCCTTCGTCGCGGATTTCGCGGGTCGGTCTGCGTGTTGAAAACCGCGCGCGTACGGGAACCAGCCCGCACTTTGCGCGCACTGTCAGTGAGACCAGTTGAATGACGACGATTTACGTTGGCAATCTGCCATTCACCGCCACGGAAGACGAAGTGCGTAGCTTGTTCGAACGCTACGGCAAAGTCGACTCAGTCAAACTCATCAACGATCGCGAGACCGGACGCCCCCGGGGATTCGCCTTCGTCGACATGGCCGCCGGTGAAGCTCAAAACGCGATTCAGCAGACGAACGGCTTTCAGTTGGGGGGCCGACCTCTGCGGGTCAACGAAGCTCAAGAACGGGCGCCGCGATCGAAGCCTCCGGGTGGCGGCGGCGGTGGCGGCGGCGGGGGCCCGCGCCGCTGGTGAGACCCGCGTTGTGGG
>Ga0209208_10000708_pt1 | contig 44855 bp, 32 predicted proteins | sample S1TSphfallax_3_FD_187694 | JGI IMG/M metagenome (GOLD analysis project Ga0209208, IMG submission 187694) | Host-associated microbial communities from peat moss isolated from Minnesota, USA - S1T2_Fd - Sphagnum fallax MG (SPAdes) (version 2) | ecosystem: Host-associated > Plants > Peat moss >...
CATAAAAACAAAAAAAATGAAGATAGACAAAATAAGAATAGAAAAAATAAAAACATGAAACAAATAAAAAACTATAAAAAAGGAATGGAAACAAATGAAACAAGGAAAGGGAAATACAATAAAAAAATTTTAAAAGAAAAAAATTCCAAAAATGAAAAAACCAAATAAAGAGTAAAAAATAAGAAAAACCCTACTTGAAAAAAAATGAGGTGTGTCTTCTTTCTCCAAACTTCAAACTTGCATCCAAATAAAAATATATATAAAACAATAATAAAAATAGAAAATACATAAAAATAAAAATAAAAAAGTTAAAAGTTTCTAAAACATGAACCAAGGTGGCCGAAGGTCACGGGCACCCACTAGTATATTAAGAAATCTTCAATGCACTTCACTAAAAACTTCTTCATTTGATGATGCCTTATTTTTATTTTATTTTTTTATAATATTTTGACATATTATTTGAGTCCACATTTTTCATTTTTTCTATATGACAAACGTAGTGTTGTCATTTCAAAAGTCCATTACAAGTCCATATTCTTCTTAGAATTCAATCAAATTTTTTATGATGATTCCCATTCAAATCTATGACAACATGAATAATTAAAAAATTGAGAATGCTAATTTTGAATATGACTTTAAATTTTATGTTTGTACGTAATCGAGAAAAATTACAAGTGTGATAGTCCAAACTGTCCACCTATTTGTGCTTTCACTTAGCCAAAGGTTGTAGCGACTTGTTTTGGTGTGTGGGAAAAAAAAAATATAATATATACATATATGGTGATGGGAGAGGACCAACACATTTTCATGCATATATAGTTGAAACAAATAAGGTGGAAAATATTTCAGTCAAGTTTTGAATGTTTGATTATGGGTGTGTTTTGAAACAATTTAAGAAAACTATAAGTGATTTTTTCAAAGGCAATTTTGATTTAGGGGTGGGCTGGATTCATTATTACAAAACAACACCAACAAATCCAAAGACGGTGTTTGGTTATGGGGGTTTGTTTGTCACATTAAAGGGCATGCAATTGTTCATAAATTAACTCAAAACCCTAACAAGGATATCATACAAATTTTGTGACATTTGTTAAATATTTCAATATCTTAAGGAGAAAAGTCATGAACAACATAGTTTTAGAAGAAATTAGAGAAGGAAGTTAAAAGGAAAGGAAGGATCAACAATTGAAAAGAATAATAGATCTCATGATTGTAGTAAATCAAGCAACTCAAAGAGGTGATGAAAAATGCATAAGAGCATAATTTGTTGCAATGTGGACTTTAATAACTATAAGGTAAGTTGATGATAGATGGGAAGATTGACAATTGAAAAGAATAGTGCATCTTAGGATTGTAGTACATCAAACAACTCAAAGAATCGTTGAAAACTGCATTAAAACATTAATTGTTGCAACTTGGATTCTAATAATTATAAAGGAGGTGGGTGATAGATTTCACAAGAGCTTTCAAGCAGGCTTGTGAATAGGTCAGTGTAGGTACAACTTGAAGGACATGAAATTTGGATGCATAACATGGTTTTAAAGATAGGATAGACAATAAGCATGAAGGTGTTGAATAGCAAGGTTATTATCTTTTAATGATTAAGTAGAAGAATAAAGTAAAAGAATCTCAATCAAAATATAAGATGAACACAAGTAAGATAGTTGTAGAACACAAGATCACAATGACTAAAAGAAACACAAAACCATGATAATTAGGAGGAAAATAAAACCATAGTGATCAAGAACACAAAGACCATGATGATTGCAAAGAACATAAGACCATTATGATAAAGAGGAACACCAAGATCACATCCATAATAAAAAACATCATACCACAACTATTAGGCAAGTGTGATAGTTGGAATACGTTTGATTCAAAAATATTGATGTAATTGGTGAGGTAACAACCATTTAATGCTCACAAATTTTTAAAAAGTTGTATAAGGGTTTGGTAAATGAGATGATCTCATACCCAATACCATTTATTTTCAAGCCCTAAATTGGAGTAGATCTCAATTGTATGTTTAAAAATGAACAATTATTTTTAAAAAATTGGTTGCTACTTTTTTCAACCATCTCGATGATGATGAAAGTAGGTAGAGTCCATTGATTAGCATATGATTATTAGGTTTAAGGTGTAAAAATAACCTCTCATCAATTGCCATGTGTATGAAGGGAATTTTTTTGTTCATTTTGGACCACCCAAACTTTAAAAAGGGATATATTTTGAACAATTTAAAAGGTTATGAATGTGCCTTTTAATCCTCTAAACTTTATCTTCCAACCCCATAAAGAAAAAAGGTGGATTGACTGAGACGGAAATGATAAATACACTAAACATTAATCATCAACCTATTTATCTTACTAGGTAAGCAATGGATGACCCAAGATGCAAATAGTGATTTTGGTGACATGTCATCATTTGGAAAGCCATTATAATGTTTCAAATTGTTAGTATTGTTAAAGGTAGGCGTGTTTGGCATCTTATTGTTGAATACTTAATATTGTCTTTCCATAAGATTTTGGCAAATATGCTAAATCATAATTAATTTGAATTTTTTACTTATTAAGTACACCTTAATAATGTTTAATAAGCTTGCAAAAGTCCATAGTTTTTTTCCTGATAATTATTTGATTCTAAACCTACTTACCTACTATGATATTCTTGCATCAATTTGAAATTGTTGCATCAATTTTCTTGGTCCATTGTGACCTATGGTGCAACACTAATGTCTGGGCTTGCAATTAAACTACGGTTAGGGCAAGACCATGGAATCAAACTCAGACTAAAAAAGAAGAATGGCATGGGCCAAGAAGAATGATACACTCACAAGAACAAAGGTGGAAGTTTGTGGGAATTAGAAGGGGAACTCCTAGATTTGTAATGCTATGTACTTATAATTTGATAATTGAGGCTTCTTGAAATGTTTGAAGTGTCATTTAAGGGTCAAAACTTGTCTTTATTTAATGCTTTTGATCTCTTTAGAAACATCTCAAATTTCAATGAGGGCTGAAATATATTTGGCTTCTATGTCCAATTCTCTTGATATTGTAGGACCTAGGCTAGTCAGGCAGTAAGGTGTCTAATAATAATAGTTTTCTTTTTGTCAATTTCTTGACATTAAAAATAATAATGTTTTACAATTGGCCATTAAACCAAATATTGAAGCTAGTGTGCTTGAAAGATTTTTTCAGATTTTTGGTATGGTACGTAAGCATTTTCAGAATTTTTGGCAATTTTAAAATTAATTAATTAATTCCTAACCAGCCTAGGTACTAGGTAGTTATGAACATTTGAAAAGTCTATACACAAATTGCTAGAAATAATTCTGACCATTCCCAACATAGTTTGTCCAGAGTCATCTTTGGGGTGCTTTGAAAGGAACCCAGACTGAAGATTACAAAGTCCTAGAAATGTAAAGAAATTAGTTTTAGATACGCGTAATTTAATATAAGTGAATTTGAAAACATTTCAATGTTTCATAAACAATTTTGTATTTTGCACTAGTTTACATTTACATGTTTTCTATGTGCCTGATATAATACAAAACTAATTCTCATTTCATAGTCCTTATGCTCATGTGTATTCAAAAATTTCATTTTTCAAGCATTTATTAAGAAATTGAAAAATGAAGATGATAAATTTTTTAGGGCATATGATATTTATATATTTTTTCTATTTCTGGTTCAAATTTGGTGCAATTTGACATATTTTTATTTGTCTTGTTCACTATATTATATTATCGGTGATGTGACTTAGATACAAGTATATATTTCAAAAATCTTAAGGACATTAAAAATTGGCGATTCTTATGTATATTGCAACTTAGAAAACTTATTGGTCATACCACCACATTCAAAATATAATAATAATAATAATAATAAATAGTTCATTAGTTGAATTTTGTGAGTTGAAATCCTTGCCTGGTACAACATTCCTTTTGGGTATCTCAAGCACAACTATGCTTTGGAATGTCAAATTGTGGTTAATTGAAGAGTTCCATACAACATTGAAAAGATCTTGGGATAAATGTCTTAACTTTGAAAAGTGAAAATTGAGAATTTTATGATTTCAATGTAATTCTCACAAGGAGTTATAAAAAACTATTATATAAGAAAATAATGCTCCATACATTGGGTTGTGATGAATTCATATGAGTCCATGATCTTTGTTCAAGTCTTGGCTCAAATTACATTAGATGTTTTAAAAAAACAACTTAACACACAAATTGATTGATCAAAGGTTGTTAACAAAATGTTTTATCGGTTTAGCATCTTGAAGCTCTCATTACTTGGAAGTTGGAAGGTTTTTAGCACCGCCATGTTTCATAAACAAGTTATTGTGATTATCTTGTGGTTCAAGTTTTGAGGCTGTAAACAACCACTGAGGGTTCCTCCTTTTCATGTGTAGGCCCACCTCTCTCTCTCTCTTTGAACCTCATTTGGTTTCTAGTTTTTACTCTCAAATGTCAACAATAGTCTACCATCTTCAATTGTTGACAATCATTTGGGAGTACATAAAAGACAAGAATGGTAAGGTGGAAGGTAGAGGAGGATAAGTGTGAAGAAAACAAGGCGTCACAAACACCCTGGCCCTGCCAATAAATTAGATGTTGTACATCTACCAACTGTGTCTACAAACACCCTGGCCCTGCCAATAAATTAGATGTTGTACATCTACCAACTGTGTCTACACTCTGAACACCAAAAAATATCTGTTCCAATTTAAACAGTCTAAACACTTTCACCAAAGAAAGGGGTGCACCTAATGTGAAACCAGTTTTAATAAGGTAAAACTTTCAAAAGTTGGATCGAGCGGGAGAGTTGCTGTCCCTGTGGGGACAGGGCCCAACAAATTAGTGGTGTAAAACAAACTCAAGAGGTGAATTAAAATACATAATAAAGTCAATGCTTGATAGATTAGTAAAAAAGCAAAGCAGGTAGGAATTCTTTTTGAACTAGCTATGAACTAGCAATTTTTTTAATTATCAGATTTGAGGAGAACATGTTTCAATTGTTAGGTCTACTAAAGGTAATTTGGAGCAATATATATATATATATATATATGTATATATATATTGTTTTTTATAGGTTAATTTTTCACAAGAAATAAAATATTTTTAGTTCAAAACCCATTCCATTTGAATTGATCCATCCAAGGCATTTAAAATAAAAGAAAATTCCAAACTTGATTATAACTTGTATATGTATAATAAGTCATGACCTGGCTTTTGAGTCTTTGAACTCCAGATCTCTCAAATTTGAACCTCGAAAATAAGATATGTTAAAATGTTAACTTTGTGGAAGTTTGTTTATTAGACCAGTAGAACTGTAAAACTATTACAACCCTTTTCAACTGATCAATGGGAATTATTACACTACACATAATATATCTTTGGAAGGGGTGACATTTGAATTTGAGAATAATTGTTATCAAACAATAGAGAATTCAATGATATTTTATGTATTGGTTAAGGCTCCCAATTGAAGGCATTATGGTTGTAAACTCCTTATGCTGGCTCTCAGCCTCCAAGCATGCGTCAACCTGAACTTCTCACCAAGGAACCTGCCGACACTGGTCTAAAAGCACTTGCCTAAAAGCACTTGCAACCACGATACCTGACGGAACAAGCTTTTTCATTGCATAAAAACCTTTTTGGTTCACTGCAATACAGTGAAAGCTAGTTGCCAAATGCCCTTTAAATGCATAAAATCCCCCTCCCCATGAGGACCTTTCAAGAGCAGCTTTTGACAGTGGAGATTGATTTTCATGCTGCTGTGATGACGATATCATCTAGAATGTGATGTTCAGACGGATTTTTGACTGCCGATGGATGGAGCTGCTGTTTGTAGAACCTATCGAATGGTGTGCTGAGTATGTGACCTTGCAAATTATTTCTCACATCCAAGTTTAGTTATTTACTGGTTTCCAACACCACCCAAACAACTAAAACTGGTACTGCTGCAAACAGGTGAGAGACTACTTTGTACTAATAGCAAAGCACCAGGACCTGCTGCAAACAGGTGAGAGACTACTTTGTACTAATAGCAAAGCACCAGGACCTGCTGCAAACAGGTGAGAGACTACTTTGTACTAATAGTAAAGCACCAGGACCGGTCATTAAGATTGGACAATCAGAAACAGGGAGGAGTGGTCGATCATATTCCCTACACTCCTCTATTGCAGTTCTCTTTACCAGCCTCAGCGAAGTGTGCAAAAATGCTAGCCCAAAACCATTTTTGCTGAGCCAAACCCACATGTTTCAACTTTTCTTCCTCGATTTCAATTTGCGGGGACACATACTGATAACCACTGGAGTTGCTCTTACAAAGCGTGCTCCCCCCAATGGGAAGCTCCCACAAAAAGCCAAAATTACTCTGACAATTGAGGGGGAAGGAAAGGAAACCACAGGTTTTCTTAACATAAAATAAATATGTTTGGAAATTTTACTTTCCAACAGATTCTATTTACAAGACGACACTAAAACAAGGGAGTGAAACAAGGAAATGACTGCTCCAAAGTTTCACCCTAGATTTCTAATGTTATGGAAGTCTGTGAATGGTCAGGAAGAACCAACACCTTGACTTGCAGCTTTATCTTTTGAGCAATGTCATGTGCAATGTATATATACATATATATTTTTAAAATTTTAAAATTATTTTTTGTCCTTTCTTGCTTGTAACAAGCTTCTCATGTAATTTGCACTGACATCGATCAAAACTAGGGATAAAACCTTGTGAATGCCATATTCATGTCACATAGGTCACAACTCAAATACCCTTGAATTTCATTAGGGGTTTTGGAACGTCTTGTATGTCTGAGAATGTTTATATTATTCAAGAACAACCCAAAACAACCATTGGAATCTAACTTCGTCTAACATTGTAGCAATGTAAGTAGGTGCTGCTGGTTCACCCAGGCAACCTCACAAACCAGAAAGCACATCGAGAAGCAAGAAGGGGAATTGGAAAGAGAAAAGAAAGTAAATCTTATATTTATATGTGCTATATTCCAAATGTTAATTATCAAATGTTGTTCATTTATCTACTTGCGCTTTGTGTTGCTTTGCACTATTTTATTTTTCTTTTTAGGTTCTTATATGGTTTTCAATAGTTCATCATTCTTTGTGTCATAATTTTAATTAAATTAAATTTGAATTAATGTAAATATCATGAACATGACGTGGACATGTTAATGGGTAGGGGGAAAGCAGCAAGGTGGTTAGTAAGAAAAAAAAAAAGTTATTTTAAAAAATTAGTGTGAAAAGAGATAGTTATTCTAAAAATTAGTAAAAAAAGAGATAATTATTAAGAATGGAGTGACATAATTAGGCTTGAAAATGAAGCATGTGTGATTTTTAAAAAAGAATTGTCCAGGCACGACTGTATGATAAATTCGAAAAAATCATCCACAAATATTAGTTCCTCATTTTTGTTGTCACTAGAAGGAATGAAGATAATTTGTTGGTCTTCTTTGTCATGTTGAGGTCTCCAAATTACAATGCTTCATCTGGTATCATTGAAAAGCCCTCAATAGAAAAGGGGTGCACCAAGGTGATTTGTAATGTTTCCTCTTACTATGCATGACCTACTAAATAATGAATCATTTACAAAATAAAAACGACAGAATAAAAACTAAAATTTGAAAGGAAATTAGTGCATCATTAGAAAGCCCTTGATAAGCATATTTCTTGGAGGCGATTTCAAGACACTTTTAAATTTTTTTTATAGATATAAGGTTGGAGGCAAATTGAATTTTGAGTAGCTTTTTCATTGGAAATTTCGAAGAAAAACTTAAAATCAGTTTTGAAAAATAAAATTGGATTTCAGACTTAAGCTAAAGAAGGTGTACACTTTTCCATTTCAAAATTCATTCAATATATATTACAATATATGCTCAATGGCACATGTCATATTAATTTTAATAAATGTTGGATTTCAAACTTAAGCTAAAAAAGTTGTTCTATTTGCCTTTTCAAAGTTCATTCGATGATAACTTACAATATGTCCTCAAGGGTGCATGCCACACTTAAGTACAGATAGTAATTCAACTACTAAACTTTCAATGGTGACAAATTTTCATTGCTGATTCAGATATCTTTTTAGGGTTTATCTCATTCAGCAAAAAAAAAATTAAAAATTAAAAAACAAGTGCAAAAGTTAAGATTTAAATTTTAATTAATTATTCGACAATTTGTTGTGTAAATCATTCAGATACTATGGTATGACCATGGTATTACCTAAAGGCCTTAGCAAGCAAGTATTGGTATGTGGTTGGTAATCCTTTTGGTCATACCAATATATTCAAGTTCCAACTTGGTGTTGGTCGGTTGTTGATTTTTTGATACTCAGTTAGTAACCTAACCGTTTGATATGGAAATCTACAAAAAAAAAAATTAATAACCTTCTTGGATGACTTGGTTCTCAGCTAGGCATGTTATTAATCCTAAGACATTAAACAAATTTTACAATAGAAAACTGAAACTTAAAATTAAAAAAAATAATTGTGAGTAAAGAAGCCTATAAACCAGTTAATAATCAACCAAGATAATTGATGGTTAGCAATCGATCATTTAAAACCTACCTTTTTATGCATAAGTGATGATTATCACATGAAAAAATATTGATAACCTAATCAAGACCCCTATTTTTTTTAATTAAAAAAAACAAACCTACCCAACAGTTATGAAAAATCAATAACCAACCAACACAGGTTTTAACTTGACAAGATAACCATGGTTTATCTGGAAGTCAGTTATTAATGGGGTTTCCAAGCGGGTTGATCCACAAGTGACTTATAAGAGGGGGGTTTCCAAATGGATGCTTGGTTAAGCCTAGGCTACATAAATAGGTAAATAAATAAATAAATAAATAAATATCTCTTTCTTTCTTTCTTGCTTTTCTCCTTTTACCAATGGGCTTCATTTCGTTGGTACCGACTGTACCGATGGTTCTTCATCCCCGTTGCTGACACTCCGTTCACCATCTGTCCACGGTTCTTCATCCCTGTTGCCTACACGCCGTTCACATTCTGTCCGACTTGGAAGAAGAAAGACGAAGAAGAAGGAGAAGGAGAAGAGGCGGCAGTAAAGTTTCAAAAACCGACGTAAAAGAAAGAAAAAGAATGAACAGATTTTCTTTTTTCTTTTTCCTTCCTTTCCTTGTTTTAAATAAAAGAAAGAATTCAGCTCGTCCTTCCAAATGGCCAAAGTTTGTTCCCATTTGACCTTGTACTACCGACGACGACGACGACGACGACACCTGTCTCCTCTCGCGCTTCCACCGGGCAGGCCGTCCGGCCTCCAACATCATGGCTGTAGCAGAGCTCTCATCCGCGTGCGCGCATCGGAGAAAGCGTCGGTAGGCCCTCCCTGACCTTGGGGCAGAGAAGGGTTACCTGCCGCGTCTTATCTTTCGAAAAGGCAGCATCTTCATCTCTTCTCTTGATCTTTTCAGGAAACGACTTTGGCTAATAACTACGCTGCTTCCTACTTAAACGCTCCATGTTTTCTTCTCTCTTGTGATCATGTAACAAAGTTTATTGTTAGATCTCTTTTCTTTGTCAAGAGAAGAAGAAGAAGAAGAAGAAGAAGATGTCTCTCTATCTTTTTTTCATGCTTCGAACATTTTGAATCTTGAGCTCTGTCTTTCTCTTTGTCTGATCTGCAGTCTCTTTTATTTCCTTCTGCTTACTTGCTTCCTTTGAACGATCTGAAATTTTCTCTGTTTTCCGATTTGTTGTAGTTGTTGTTGTTTTTCCGATCCTTGCCTGGGAGGGGGGTTCGGAGCGGGAGAATTTTCTCTTGAATTTTTTTTTGTTTTCTCGTTCTGTTTATAATATACGAGGAAACGAGTCAGTGGCTTCATGCGATTATTGCTCTGATTTTGAGCTACGGTTTTCTGAAGATTAGTCGTTGTTCTGCTTGCAGTGTGACTGTTTGTGTCCAAGCTGGGATTGATTCATGCTTTAAATTCCGTTTATTCATCGGTTGCGAGGGAACTTATTGGATCGTTCTTTTGTTGACAGTCCAAGGCGACGATGCCCGATTACAACGAGGTACGATGCGAAACTGATTGCAGAGTAAAGAAGTTGGACACTACTGCTGTACTTTTTTTCTGGTGTTCCGTCGGATTCTAGAGTGGTTGTTGATTCAATCTCGAGTCTATTGGGAATCAACTGTAGTGGAATTATTATAGCGTGCAGAGATTCAATGTGACTTCCCTTTTCTGTAACAGTTTTTCTGTTATGTACCGCGTGGTTGGCCGATGTGGACGCCGCCACCCGTGCCAGCCGCACCTGCTGGATTCAAATGGCAGCTCGTCGAGGCGAAAAAGGAGGAAAAGAAAGCTGAAGTGAAAAAAGAGGAAAAGAAGAAGGAGAAGCCACCAGTGAGTTCAACTTACTTCTTAGAGCCCGAACCTTAACCTCTCTGTACATGAAATGTTTTTTCATGTTTTTTGCCTGGACGTTCTTGCTGGGACTTTGATGACCAGAAAACTTTGGAGTGTTGAATCAAGTACGTATGATGCATGCTATGGCGAGTCATCCGTTGTCTGCCTTTTGCTTCGGCTTGCAGGAAATTGTGCTAACGGTGCCGATGTGTTGCGAAAAGTGTGAAGAGAAAGTCAAGGAGCGAATCCTCGATGTCCACGGTAAGTGAATATGATGCTGCAAAACCCCATAGAAATCAAATCAATGCAAGTTATATAACAAACAAGATCGAAAATTGTTGTATCCCTTTTCCTCTTCTTCATTTCTCCCACATGGAATAATAATAAAATTCGAGAGTATTGAACTGACCTTTGAATCTCAAACTAAGCCTGAGTAGAGTTTCTCGGTGTTTTGCTTGTGTTCTCCAAGCGACGTTTCTTCCAATTTTTTTTCCAAATAGCGTGCAGAAAATTATAAGGTGCAAAACCAATTTTGTCAAGTAGGTGGACCGGCAATCCGCCAGAAGAGGAACGAACTAAATTTGGCAAGAGGTCACTCAGCAAAGTATAATTTTTTAGGATCCAGCTTCGTTTTGTCAACTCAACAACCTTCAGGAACTCATTGTCTAAATATGGGAACTTCTCATTTTTTTTTCCCCTTAAAACTATGGTGGCTTTTGCACCATTTTTCCAAAAACAGCAACCAGTTGTCCACTCTGCAGCATTTTTATTTTTATTTTGTCAATGAAACAAAAAAAAAAAACATTGAGTGCATAAAAATCTAAAGAGAATCGATTTTCTTAAAATAATATATTTAAAATATAAATAGGGTGTTTGAAACTGATTATGAGAATATATTTAAAATATTTTATTCATTCATAACCCAAAAAGAAAAATCTTTTTATCTCACATGTTTCCTAGAAATATATAATACAAAAAAGTGATTTTCTGGGGGCGGGCCTTCTTTTACAGGTGTTACGGAAGTAAAGACAGACAGACAAAACTCCAAAGTGACAGTGATTGGGAAAGCAGACAAATCCCAGGTGTTGAAGAAAGCCAAGAAATTCGACTGCAGAGCCAAAATCCTAGAGGTAAAGAAAGCTGAAGTTGCAGAGAAGAAAGTGGAGGAGAAAAAGAAAGAAGAGCATCCCAAGAAGAAAGAGGAACCTAATACTACTTGGACAAATGACCCTCGTAACTTCTATCCTACATATTGTCTTCCTTACTGTTATCCATATCCATATCCTGCTCCTCCATTTGAAGCTGATGGCACTTACAGACCTAGCCAAGCTTACCCTCCTCATTACTACCCGTACCTAGAAACTGATTACAGCTATTACAATTACCCAAACAATCCACACTATCTCACTCACATCCGATACTCTTGAGCTGCTATTACAATCACCCAAAACAATCCACACTATCTCACTTACATCAAACACTCTTGAGCTTTTCTCTTTATCATTATGTTCCATACTTCAGTCCAGATCTCAACTAGCCTCATTCTGCTCCACTTAATCCTTATTAGAAAAGAGAGTGAATCCTCGCCTCCTTGCAATTAGCCCCAATAGTTTGAAACCTAACTATGTCATACAACCTCTCAATTGCCTAGATGTTACTGCCCATAGCCAATCAATCCAGTTGGGTGAATTAGGCTGCCAGTGGGATATAAGATGTAATCTGGGCTTCAATGTGGATGCTAAAACTGGGTAACCATTATGCTTCCCTTTTTAGATGGCAAGAATTTTTTTTCCCTTTCATTGGAAGCCACAGAGGCCGTTAGGGACACTCAACCTTGGTGTGGTGATCAGACCATGGCATTTATTCTTTTTCGCTTGTTAGTTTTAACTGACAGTTTTTGATCTATAACATAATCTTATATGTGGAGTTTAGGGTTTTGTGATGTGATGAATCTACCCAAAGAAATTTCACAAGAAATGTGCTGATTACAAAATCTTTTTTGATCTATTATAATGCTTTTTGCTCCCATGTATGTTGTGTACCACACAAGAGTCAAATTTTATTTGATTTGCTTTTTCCAACTTAAGGGTGACTTTAGACAATGGTCCGAGGTCCAGGGACCAATGAATTCAAACATTCTTATTGATCAATAGCTTTAAATTGGTCCCAAGGCCTTCAGACCAGGGTCCAAGACCAAAAAGTGGCAAATTGAGGCTAAACCTACATGGCACTTGTTTTGGAGGGAAATCAATTGGTTTGGACCAAAAAACAGTGCTAAAAGGAGAGCTCCTAATTTCGAGAACCAAGAATCAGGCCAGGGACCAAGGTACAGTCCACCTCAAGGATTCGATTTGCTTCAAATCAGTTCAAATTGGTTCCTAGGAAATTGGACTCTCCACCCTTGACTAAAGTGGGGCTAAGATCCAGCAATGAAACCCTGCCAACCACATATTAACCAAAGCACCCAAAAAAGGGAAAAACAAAGAACAAAATGGAAGGACCCATGTCCAAGAAGACAAATGAACCACCCATGAGGGTGAACCACAAGGGGAAAATTAAGTTCCTGAACATGTTTCATTCATGAGAAACATATCAAATAAGGAAAGGGAGGACTTCCTGAAAGGGTGCCTAGCCTAGACAAACTCTCACATATTACAATAGCATGTCTCAAAATAGAGAGCGCTTATGCACAAATGTAACATCATTGACATCCTCTACCTATAAAATGCACAAAAAATTGAAAGAGGAAGGACTCCAATGCCTTTCATTCCACACGTCATGTTCGCACATCAATGAACAAACCCATTTGCTTGTTGGTGTAAACATTGAAAAGCTCTATAGCTAGAGGGAAAAACATGTCCACCATGAATTGATCATGATAAAGATCATTTTTCTCATGAGTCACGATTGTCACAACAACTCCATGAAAAGAGCAAGTTGTGAAACCAAATCAACTTGAGTGGGGTTGGCGATGACATTATCTGCCAACATGCAGACACCATCAATTAATAACACAATGTCGATTTGATAACATGAATGTTATAAGGTAGTGGGCAAGGACTTGGGTCTACTCTTGTAAAACATGAAATCCTACACTTTTCCCAATGGCCATGAAAACACCTCGCACAACATCATGCGAAACCATCTTCTCCTCACCATAAGTGCAATGAAAAAGGTGGATTCCCATATTATCCAAAAGCTAGCTACAAATGTAATGTGACACCCCAAGGATTAAAGGATGGGAAAGACCCAACCTAATGCACAATGTGGTGAAAAAATCATTTGAAGCCATGTGGAAAAAAAACCATTGATGGGCAAGTTGACAACCAAACGTTTACACTTGGCCTCACGCATGACTTCAAATGCATCCAATGTGAATTAAAAGGTAAATAAAAAAGGATGATAGTCAAAGATTGGTTACGTAATCTCTCTGAAATATTTTCCTAAAGGTGATTTACACATTTTTCTACCAACTATCCAAAAAGGGGTTCACATGTTGCAACCCCTAGGGGTAGAAGCTCTTGTGTTAATTTCAAATGCACCTAAAAAGGGAGTGGCCTCAAATTGTTCGCACCTATTACCTCCAAAAATGAGCAAAAATCCATCAAAAATCTAGAAGGTATGATAAGGGCAACTATGGTGCAATTCCCCAAATAGGTAGTTGGAACAATGATTTGAAAGGAACTCAGCCTCCATTAAGAAGAACCACATGTTGATTACTAAAGTGGCCTTCGGCAATTTTAATGAGCATGGAACAAAAAGTTTCTCAAAAATTCCCATTAGGGTTGAGTAAAAAAGAACGAACTAATTTTGAAAACTTAGAAGGCGGAAGCAATGAAACAAAAAGGAAGGCTTCTGTGTGAAACATCGAGAGAGAGGATACCAAAAGTCACCTAGATGTCCCCTAATATCACAAACATGTCTTCATGTTAAACATTGTCACCTAGAGTTTCCTTTTAAAAAATACATGTATATTATCATTTGAAGTTGTTAACAACATATTTCAAAATCATAATACCCATGAAAGTTTTCAATCTATGCACATAGATGAAAACTGTCAAAATTTGTCATTGTTATTTAAAATGCAAGGAATATCATCAACTCCTCCCAAAAAAAAAAAATTGTAATTGAAAGTTTATAAAAAAGAAACATGAGAAATTCAATTATAGTTCCTAAACAACTTACAGTAAGTATTGAAGGCTTAGAAACTAATATATGTTTCATGGCTTTAAAAACCACCCTTTTTCCATTTCTATTTCCTCAAGGTGAAGGTGCAGATGATGGGAAAATTTCATTACATACCTATTTTAAATATGGCATGATTATGTTATTTTCCCCTTTTACATTGTATAAACCTTACTTATTATTTATGTATGATATATGTCAATCAATTCAACTTTTACAACATACTTCAAAAAAATGTCTTGAGAAAGATGTTGAAAAAATAAATTTAGAAAATTCAACAATGACATAATTAGATGTAATTAATCATATAATGAAATTTCATTTGCCATCAAAGTTAAAAGGCTCACCTAGTTGGCATAAATCACATTTGCAAGATTTATTAACAATGGTAGCAACGTTTGGTATGCCATTGTTTATTCTAACTTTCACATCTAATCAAATGTCATCATTAAGATGGGAAAAAATTGATCAATTAGATAAATTAATCAAAAAAATTGATGTTAATATGACATGGAAGGACTGCCTAATTGAATGTGCAACAATATTTCGTAGTAGATTTGAACAATTCATGCAAAAATATATTATTTCAAAAAATCGTGTTATTGGTCAAGTTGAAAAATATGTTATTTGATATGAACTGCAACATCGTGGTTTTGTTCATGCTCATGTCATTTTGTGGGTGAAGAAAGAAAATGTTGAAAGCATTGGAAAAGAAATTATTGCATTTGTACATGCAATATTAGATGCAACTACAAATAAGTTCATAGAACCATCAAATAGTATGCAAAATTTGTTGTATAAATTAATGGTACGTAAACAATTACATAATTGTCACAATTGATGCATGCAATAAAGAAATAATAATCAATGCAAATTTGGATTTCCCTATTCACAACATATTTTAAAATATTCAACACTGAATAATGTGTCAAATAGATGTTTTTTGAGAAAATGTGAACTTTGCCTTGAAGAATTGCCATTATATCTTATAAGAAACTCAGGCATGCCATTTGAACAAATTGCATTTTCCTTTGTACCTTTCATATACTTACTAACCTCCACCTGAATCTTGTTCACACCCCCCCATTCCCCCCCATTCTACTCCTTAAAGCCCAACTTTGCGAAATGTCTTTTCCAATTTCCTTGTTGAAGATTATCTACTCAAATGTACAACGCATTATAGGACTAGAAGGAACTTACCCTATGAACTTAAGGACTTTGCCATCATCACCTTTGTTTGGGGTAATGGTGATAAGGTTCTAGAATGTGGATCCATCTTTCTTATAATTCAGTATGCAGCCATAGAAGCTTTTTCCAGCATTTATTGCTTCTCTGACTTTTGCAACATCTTTCTTATCTATTCCAAGTCCTTGTAGAAACCAACTGTCATAGCAAAATGCAACAACCCACTTGTATAGGTTAGGAAATGCAAGAAGCTTTTCCAATATTCTTATGTTTTCTGAAACTCAACCAAGTTGTTAGATTTAGTTGTAAACTCCTTTGCGACAATGCTAATAATACAACATGGTGAGTGAGGCAGGCACACAAAAATGTAAGGGAAAATAACAACTCACCAATTCTGCCCCATCACTTCTTGGGAGTTGTAGCCTGTCATGTTGAAAAATCCACCACTTGCATACATGATTGGAAACTCTAGACTTGTTGCCAGAAGATCAGATTGAATATGTTGATCATGGTGGAATATATGTTTGTTGTTGCTGAAAAGTAGGTGTACACCTCTTTTAAAAAAGACATGAAATGGCTAAGTTTATGATGCACTTCATAGGTTTGGATTGAATTATGATCCTTTTAGAATATTTTCAACCATAACCTACGAGTGAAAATTTGTTACAGTCAATGCAACTGGTGTTTTTTGCATAAGCAATTCAGTTTACAATGTTGGTTAAAAAATATTGTGGGCTGATAGAGGAAAAAACAAAAAAAAATTTGTTTTGATTTGGTTGGCAAGATTTCATCTTCCTAACCTTTTTTTTACGTGGTGGATTGTGCAGGAAATGTCACCAAAATGGGAGGAGTTGACACGAGCTAGAATGGCAGAATGAGCTATAGAATGCGGACTGGTACTAAAATCAGAATGGTAACATGGAGCATATGTGGTGTTAGGACATAGAAATCATTGGGGGAGTATGAGTATTCAATTTGAGATTGAAGTTCTAGTGATAGGACATCATCTAGAACATCAACTAAACCATTAATGAGAAAGTCAAGAACATCGATGAAAATGTTAGGAATATCAATGAGGATACCATCAAGGCGAGGCATTGGAAGAGGATAGAGGCAACAATACATCATCCTTTTATCTCCCCATCATTTCTCTAGAAGTGCATTATCATCATTTGAACAGTCTTTTGTGTATATGCAAATCGTAATGTTGTTGCTTATCATCCAACATTATTATTTTTGTGAGGTGCACATATGAACATGTTATGAATTACATCATCACTTTGGTCACATTATTTATTGAAATATTCAATCAAATGTGAACCACATGGTTGTATAAAACTAGATACCAAAAATGTGAGTTGTTTATGTTTACAAAACATTTCACCATTGTAATTAAAATTGATTTCTAGATTGATCACGTCGAAACATGTATCACCAATAGATTTTGCATCAACATGTTTACAAATTCCAATTGTACAAAAAAAATATAGTAGTGAAATACATTGATAGTAAACATCCACATCTTCAAACAAAAGTATTATCAAAATGAAGATTTTTAGGTTTTCATCCTAGTGACATTTACAAATATAGACCATCAAAATTTGAATATTTTATGAATATTTTGAAAAGTATGAATTTAAAAAAATGGTACATCCTTCATTTCAACAATATGGGAAAAATGTTTTATGTTTTATTGTTTACAACAATGAAAAATTGGTAAGATTCACAAACTTTCATCCTATTCACAATAGTGAAGGTTTTTTTTACAATGTGTTATTACAAAAGATACCTTTTCATGATGAAAAGAATTTACTTTCAAATTGTAACATCCATCAATCCTATGTATATGAATGTCAAATTCAAAATTGATTACCAAATCTTGAATCTTTACACAAATTTCTTCAGCAATATGTGACACTAAATATATTTGAAGATGAGAAACAAACACAATTATTCAATAAAATGTTAGAATTGCATCCATACTTAGATCTAGAACATCACCAACTTCCAAATCCATCAAGGTCTTCCATATTGAATTTGGAAACTAAACAATGTCATATTAATTTTCCACATCATATTTTCAATGACATGTTTGAAACATCAATACTTCATGAAGAACCTAAACATATTTTTTATTTGCTAACTTTTATCAATAAAGGACTCCATACATTTCAAGGACCTCTAGGTTCCAAAAAAACATTTTTTTGTGAAATATTTGGCTCCTCAACTTCATCTACAAGGCAAAAAAGTGTTGCTTTTAGCTACAATAGGAGCTATTGCATTACAATTATCATCACATGCATTTACTGTACATTGGGTGAAAGCATGATAAAGTAAACAATTTTCGATCTTTGTCACCAAAAAAGACAAATAGCCATATACAAGTTTTAATGTATTGAAAGTAGAAATGTTTTTTTATTTGATGATCAACATGAGGATAATCTTTAATTTTATCACAATGATGTTGATTAATCACATATTTAATATGCATTCAAGTGTATTCTTCAAAAACATTTGTTACCTTTTTTTACTTTTTTGGTTGTCCAAACTTGTACAAGTAGGTGAAAGTAGACGAATTATTGAATATTCTCCATTTTCAACAAGATGTAACTCTAAAATGTATTTGTAAATTTTCAACATTCAAATATTATAGTAGAATACATCAAACTTTTAATGGAAAAGTAGGTTTGAAACTCAATTTGACTAGTCATTTTCAAACATATGTGTTATCTATTTTTATTGCAAATTGAATTTTTTTCAAATTTTGTAAATACCTAATTATAAACTCAAAAAAGGTACCATGCTTTTATTATGTTATTTTGAATTATTTTGAATCTACTTTCTTTTACTTTGCAAAAAACTAGACCATTTTTCGACTATTTTGGAAATAACTATTAGTTTTGTGTATTTTACCATGTTTTCACCCCACTCAATGTTTAAAATCCCAATAAAAGGATATTTAACTACAATCATAGAACTGAGTACAACATTAGAAATAATAAAACAACCAGAAGTAATTGTAATTAATGAAATGTCTATGATGACAAGTATCGTTTTATGTGCTATTGAACAATGTTTAAAATAATCTTTTCAAGATGTTGTTAATCCTTTTGATTTTTTCTTTGTGTTATTAGTTGGTGATTTATTACAAATACTAACAATATGTAAACATTCATATTTTAATAGAGAAAAATATTGTAGAAGTTGTCATATACCTACAACACCATGTTGGTTAAATGTAACTCATCATCATATTAGTTCCTCAATGAAACATGCAAGTGATCCAATCTATTTAAATTTCCTAAATATTATTCAATGTAGACAACCAACTCAAATAAAATTTGATAATGTTTTATTGGATTGAGTGGTTTTAGAGGATGAAATACTTTCAAACATAAATGCAACTACAACAATTCTTTGTATTCAACAAATAAATGTGGACAATTATAATAACCTAGTACTTGAGAAAAATTATTTTCATCAAATGAAATATTTGATGTTGCATTGGATACAAATGTTTTTGAATTTGAACACATGCAACAATGGATTAAAGATTCTCATTTTGACCACATTTAAAAAATTGTAGCTAGAGCTTTGGTCCTTATAAATGAAAATATTGATATGTCAAAAAGAGCAATAAATGGAGCATTCACAATAATTACATTTATAAAATTCAATGAAAATAAAATTATATCAAATATAACTATAGAAATTATAAACATCGAATTTCAACTTACATTAAAACAATGTAATTACAAAATGAAATATACATATGAAAATCATTTTTATAAAGTCAAATTTCCCATTTTATTGGGTTATGCTATTACTGGTCATAAAGTGCAACAAGCTACTATTTAAAACAAAGTTCTTATAAAAGTAAGAAATTCTTTTGCATGAGGTTTAACATATGTCATGTTATTGTCAATAACAAATTGAAAACATTTACTTATATGTGGTGATTTAACACCAAATGATTTCAATCCCATGGTTTAGGTTATAATTTTTTCAATCCAATTCATATAAATGTAATCTCATAAAATATATTACAAACATTATGGTTATATATTCATTATAATGTACATGATTTTTTTATATTTCCAACTTCAACCCATCTAATTAGTTTATATGTTTAGATGTTATCCTACTCATTTTGTAGCAACCTTGCAAAAAAAACCCTTCTTCATCCATTGATTTTTTTTTTTATTAGTTTTTTTACATAAGTGAAACTACAGGTAGTAAAAACATCCTAGGTACCCCTTTCTAATAATGCACATATGCAAATCTTTCACACATATAAAAATAAAATGTGCATATAAATTTCTACATATTATGAAATTTCTATAACTTTTACAATAAAATCAAATGATCTATTGTTTATATATTATAATTTCAAACATAATAAGAAAATTAAAGTACACATATATACATGATGATACCAAATCTATTTATTTACAATTTTACAACCCATATCTTTTAGACATTGTTTATCATTTAAATGAACCTTCCGTTTACTAGAAAAAAAGTTCTTTCATTCTCATTTCCTTACAATAACATTACGAACACCTTTCCTCTCCCCTACTTAGAAATCTTAGTGACTTAAAAACCATAGTGAGTTGGAAATATCAAGAAATTATGCAATGACATAAGTTTCAATTCATTATTAGAATTCTATCACATTTTCAATACTTATTTTAATACAAACTAAACAAATTCAATAAATATATTCATCTCTAGTAGGTGCTTTGCACCAATCTTTCCCCACGATTCTTTGATTCTTAAAAATCAACAAGTCACATTCACAAGTGAATTTGTTTCACATTTCTAGTTTCCAAAAATTAGGTTCATGGCCCATTGTGAATTACAAATAGTTTTAAGATATCAATATCTTTTAAACAATTTAAAATAGGATATTATGACTATACTTGGCCAATAATTTGGGACTAAAATCACTAAGACATACTATTACATTTTTAAATGATGGAATCTTGTTGCAAGTCATTTACAAAAGGAAGAGAATGAAAAAATAAATAAAAATAAAAATTAATACCTTGCCTTGTGACAAGGGACAAGGAAATCTTAAACAAGAATAGAAACCACCAAAAACATTATTTTGAAAAAAGATTATGAAAAGAAACCAAAAAATGTACTTTGGAATGTAGTTAGTTTTAGCAATTGAAATAGCATAGGGGCAATGGGAAGGAGAGAAATGGGGGAAAAAAGAAGAAAATAAAATTGAATGGTTTCGAAATAAGTTGTATTCTTTGCAATAGTTGAACATGAGAAATGTTATGGTGTTTAATTATATGATATTAGTTAGGTCGAATATATTGTTTGGTAATAAAAATAAAAATATCTTACAATTTGGGATTATATTAAGTACTGAAACTATTGTGTTTGAAAGCTCTACTCAGTTTTTTGGCATGACTGATTTTATTTTATTTCAAATTATTGAAAGTTTTTTTTTAATTAATTATTACCTAAGTAAGTACAATGGTAATTGAGATGTGAACTTGATGAATCAACAAAGACCTGAAAATAAAGGTATGCAACTAGGTGAAACAAGAGTTGAATGTTACAAAAACTTCCTTATAATATATCAAATCAAATGTTTTTCGGGACGAATAGTTTGGGTTTTCATCATTTCATTAATCCATATGATTATAGTTTCATCTTTCAAATAAATTTATCATGTGTTTATTATAATTTAATACCTTCAAAAGATATATTAGAATCTTACTTCAAGCAAATTGTTACTTGACCAAAACTCTAAATTCTTTAAACATATTAAGTTATGACAACAACATTGCCTTATTTTACAGTTTCATAATACCATGATACCTTGAAATTTCAACACATATTTGTCAAATAATTAAATAATTTTGAAGATTTCAATTCAACAAATGGAATGTTCTTAAATATTCACTATTATTTTCACAATAATTTTTTTTGATTTGGAAGAAATAATTTTTTAAAAATTCAACAATTTTGAAAATAATATAATTAGTGTCGAATTGACCAAGGTACGAGGGTATGCTCAAGATAATTTATTAACATCAAGGGATATCTAAGAATCTTGATTCACTCAAGTTTATATAAATGTTTAGAACTTTTAGATTTCTTAACCTTATTAAATTATTTAACATTTCAATATTTTATAATTTGAAACCCATGAAACTTACAATTAAACATACCTAAAAATGGCATTTACACTATATTTATATTACATGTGGGAAGAGCTTAAGGTAAACCTCTGAACATTCTTTAAGCATTTGGCATACCTACATGCTTAACATCAAAAGCTTCAATTGAAGTGCAAATTGTCTATACTATCATTATAGACCCAAACCATCAAAAATATATTTGAACGCTATTAAGTAGTGGAATTAACTAAACCTTCAAAATGTCCACATTGTCCATGCTACCATTAACTTTGGGGTTTGATGGAGATGTAACAAGGAACTTCGGTGACATCTATACATCATTTGTAACTTCTTGAACTATGGTGTTTGCAACAGCAACCAAGTCATGGTCCCAAGCTTGGCATGCCCAATGCCACTCAATGAACTAAAAGTTTTTTCTTGGGCTTTCAAGACCAAAGTTGCTACGTACCCTACAATAGTCAATAAGACCATGCATCCAAATTAAAAATTGTTCATGGTACCTTTGAATTGAGTACTAAAAGAGATAAAACTCTTTCTTCTATGGGGTGCCAATATTTAAGTGTTCACAAGATGTAAGTATACATTGACCACTTCTTCTAGTATTAATTTGAATTCCTCAACATTCATGTTAGTCATTTAACACAACTTGGAATGATTAACATAACTTTAAAATGTTAAGAAGAATAAATATGTAAAAAAGTTCACAATTTTCATCACTATCCTACATGGTTTTTGGCTCCCATCTTTTAACTCACACCCAAAATGATCCAAAGGATATGCATTACCTTGATGAAGGTAATGTAAATGTGAATATGGCTGGATATGATATTGTCGATGTGTTCATAGGATATTGCATTGTTCAATTAGATGATAGGAAATATAACCTAGACATGAAGGTATTGCATCAGGGGTGCAAACTAGCTAATAAGAGCCACCCTTAGGTGACTATTTTTTGGGAAACATTTTTGAAATATTCTTGGAGAAAGTTTTTGAAACATTTTTTTTTAAAATTTAAAAACAAATTGTACCATTTTGTTAAGGTTTTGTGTTAAACATTTGCCAAAAAAAAAGTCATTTTCAAAGTTTTCCAAGACCATGTATAAATCCTTTTACTCCTTAAAAACAATGGTTACAAATCTTTTTACATTATTTTTGAAGGTCCAAATGTTAATCAAATAATTTTTCATACTTTGAACATTTATATAATAAGATAGTAAATTTGATAATGTGAAAAAAATCTAACTTATTTTCAAGTTAAATTATTTTAAAAAACATTGGTGTAAAAAACACATAAATAAGTAGTGGTTACGACTCCTTTAAACTCTTGTTAGCATAACTGCACCCTAAAACCAAAATAATCTAGTAATTGCATTTTTGAATCAAATGAGGTGAAATATATTATTTTGGGCATGAGTATTGCATAATAACAAAATAATCTATTGCATTTTCATTACTTTGATGAGGGTAATGCATGTGTCAATTGAATTGGATATTATATTGTCAATATGTCCATAGGATATTGCAAATATGAAATAAATGAAATAAACTAGTTACAACTAGGCTTACTTGGGTATTGCAAAACAATAAAATGATCTAGTCCATTTGCATTCCATTGATGAAGGTAATGCATATGGGCATTAAGTTGAATATGTTATTTCCGATGTGTCCTTGGGGTATTGCATTGTTGAATTAGATGAAATGAAAGTAGTTCAATAGGATTGAAGGTATTACATTATAGAAAATTTGTTGTGTTCATGCATTAGTCCAATGAGGGTATTGACAAAAAAAAAATCAAGTGCAATATCTTATTTTCTCTTTCCCTTAGTAGATTGCATTTCAATAAAATCATCAATTAGGTGTGCATTATCCTTATGAGAGCAATGTGATGATTAATTAATTTATATATGTTTTTTGCAAGTTGTGCTAAAGGTATGCCATGAGTTTGAAATGTAATAATTGTGAGGAAGTTCAACGAGGGTATTCCATTTTGATACCTTGAAAAAATTGAATGCAATTTTTCAACATTGAATGTTTGATCATAAGGCATGTTCGAACATTTGATCTGCATGGTTGTAACCATCCACCAATGCTGGTCTACACTAGACCAACGTTCGATTACCAGGTCATGTTCAGTGGGGGCATATTATGATAGCTATGCAAATGCAGGTGAGGAAGTTTTGAGGCCAACAAAAGTGCCTTTGGGAAGTGGCCAAGATTATCTGTCAAATTTTAGTAAAGGCTTTTAGTTTTTCCTTCAGAAATGGCCAAGATTTGTCAAGCTTGACAAAGACACAAAACACATTTGGATGATGGCAATGCTAATCTGATTGCACACTCGTAAGCTCAGAGTGTAAAAGAAAGTTAATGAGCATGCACTACTTTCTTTAGGATTGAACATAAGTTTATTTTCTACATCCGGGTCTCCTAGAACCTCCCAGTTTTTCCACAATGTCATTTGTGCCCAAGGTTTTCAAGTTTTAAGTCACCGTGGATCAATGTTGCAAGAGCCTCGGCCTCTTTTCTTCAATCATTCATTTGTCATGTGATCACTAATGATGTGCTTCTGCTTCTACTTTTGCATTGTCATCAATCAATCCATGTTTGAAATGCTACCAAGACTCATGGGACGTAATGAATCATTGCTGCAATCACATTTCAAAACCCATTTCCACCTCCTTGCTAATCACAAGACTTTTAAAACCATGAAGATTTGGTGGTTTCCATGTTTCCTCCTTGTTGCAGTGTATTCATAGAAATTGTTCATTTGGTGTCCCAACAACAACCCTATCTTCTTGAAGTAGCACTAGAGAAACTCTTCACCACGCCCAACATTATCTAGTATTTTGTTGTGAAAGGAAGTTTCAATCAAGAAGTGTGCTTCATCAACTCTTTTTGACTATTCAGGTTCTCTATTTTTGAAGTACTTGATTTTGTAAAATTGAACTATAACAGTGATTGCTGAAAATGTCACTAGCTAAAGCAGGCACAACATCTGCATCCAGAAAGAGTGTCACCAACTAAAGCAAACACCATCTACATCCAGTGAATGAAGTCAAATAAACAATTCATCAATCAATTGTGGACAAGGAAAGCCCTTTGCTTCTGTCACAGAGAAGCTTGCTTCAACCGGAAAGCTTATGCATTTGACTTTGTGCCCATATTGAGAAAACAAATCACGGGAAAACAAAATGAGTAGGATAACATCTAAACATATAAACTAATTAGATGGGGTGAAGTTGGAAATATAAAACAAAATGTACATTATAATGAATACATATCCATAATGTTTGTAATATGTTTTATGAGATTAGGTTTATGTGAATTGGATTGAAAAAATTATAATCTAAACCATGGGATTGAAACCATTGGTGTTAAATTACCACATATAAGTAAATGTTTTTGATTTGTTACTCACAACAACATGACGTATCTTAAACCCAATGCAAAAGAATTTCTTGCTTTTATAACAACTTTGTTTGAAATAATAGCTTGTTGAACTTTATGACCAATAATAACATAACCCAATAAAATGGGAAATTTGACTTTATAATTTTTTTTTCCATATGTATATTTCATTTTGTAATTACATTGTTTTAATGTAAGTTGAAATCCAATGTTTATAATTTCTATCGTTATATTGATATATTTTACTTTCATTGAATTTTATAAATGTAATTATTGTGAATTCTCCATTTACTGCTCCGTTTGACATATCCATGTTTTCAGTTATGAGGACCAAAGCTCTAGCTACAATTTTTTTAATGTGGTCAAAATGAAAATCTTTAATCCATTGTTGCATGTGTTCAAATTTAGAAACATTTGTATCTAATGGAACATCAAATATTCCATTTGATGAAAATAATTTCTCAACTACTAGGTTATTATAATTGTCCACATTTATTTGATGAATACAAAGAATTGTTGTAGTTGCCTTTATGTTTGAAAGTATTTCATCTTCTAAAATCATGATATCCAATAAAACATTATTAAATTTTATTTGAGTTGGTTGTCTACATCGAATGATATTTAATTAGGAAATTTAAATAGATGCAATCGCTTGCATGTTTCATTGAGGATCTAATATGATGATGAGTTGCATTTAACCAACATGGTGTTGTAGATATATGATAGTTTCTACAACATTTTCCTTTGTTAAAATATGAGTGTTTACATATTGTTAATATTTGCAATAAATCACCAACTAATAAGACCAAGAAAAACTCAAAAGGATTAACAATATCTTGAAAAGATTATTTTAAACATTGTTCAATAGGACATAAAACAATACTAGTCATCATAGACATTTCATCAATTACAATTACATCTGCTTGCTTTATTATTTCTAATGTTGTACTAGGTTTTATGATTATAATTAAATATCCTTTTATTGGGATTTTAAACATTGAGTGGGGTGAAAACATGGTAAAATATATAGAAAAAATAGTTATTTCCAAAACAATCAAAAAATGGTCCAATTTTTGACAAAAGTAAAAGAAAATAGATTGAAAATAACATAATGAAAGCATGGTGCCTTTTTTTGAGTTTATAATGAGGTAATTACAAAATTTGAATTTTTTTGGTGTGCCATAAAAATAGATCACAAGTATGTTTGAAAATGACTCGTCAATTTGAGTTTCAAACCTACTTTTCCATTAAAAGTTTGATGTATTCTAATATAATATTTGAATGTTAAAAACTTACAACTACATTTTAGAGTTACATCTTGTTGAAAAATTAGAATATTCAATAATTCATCTACTTTCACCTACTTGTACAAGTTTGGACAACCAAAAAAATAAAAAAAGGTAACAATTGTTTTTTAAAAATATACTTGAATGCATATTAAATATGTGATTAATCAACATCATTGTGATAAAATTAAAGATTATCTTCATGTTGATCATTAAATAAAAAAACACTTCTACTTTCAATACATTAAAACTTGTATATGGCTATTTGTTTTTTTTGGTGACAAGGATAAAAAAATTGTCTACTTTATCATGCTTTCACCCAATGTACAGTAAATGCATGTGATGATAATTGTAATGCAATAGCTCCTATTATAGCTAAAAACAACACTTTTTTTGCCTTGTAGATGAAGTTGAGGAGTCAAATATTTGACAAAAAAATGTTTTTCCAGAACGTATAGGTCCTTGAAATGTATGGAGTCCTTTATTGATAAAAGTTAGCAAATCAAAAATATGTTTTTATTCTTCATTAAGTATTGATGTTTCAAACATATAATTGAAAATATGATGTGGAAAATTAATATGACATTGTTTAGTTTCCAAATTCAATATGGAAGACCTTGATGGATTTGAAAGTTTGTAGTGTTCTAGATCTAAGTATGGATGCAATTCTAACATTTTATTGAATAATTGTGTTTGTTTCTCATCTTCAAATAGAGTTAGTGTCACATATTGTTGAAGAAAGTTGTGGAAAGATTCAAGATTTGGTAATCAATTTTGAATTTGACATTCATATACATAGGAATGATGGATGTTACAATTTGAAAGTAAATTCTTTTCATCATGAAAAGGTATCTTTTGTAATAACACATTGTAAAAAAAACCTTCACTATTGTGAATAGGATGAAAGTTTGTGAATCTTACCAATTTTTCATTGTTGTAAACAATAAAACATAAAACATTTTTCCCATATTGTTGAAATGAAGGATGTACCATTTTTTTAAATTCATACTTTTCAAAATATTCATAAAATATTCAAATTTTGATGGTCTATATTTGTAAATGTCACTAGGATGAAAACCTAAAAATCTTCATTTTGATAATACTTTTGTTTGAAAATGTGGATGTTTACTATCAATGTATTTCACTACTATATTTTTTTGTACAATTGGAATTTGTAATTATCTATGGGTGATACATGTTTCCATGTGATCAATGTAGAATTCAATGTTAATTACAATGGTGAAATGTTTTGTAAACTTAAACAACTTGCATTTTTTGTATCTAGTTCTATACAACCATGTGGTTCACATTTCATTGAATATTTCAATAAATAATGTGACCAAAGTGATGATGTAATTCATAACATGTTCATATGTGCACCTCACAAAAATAATAATGTTGGACAATAGACAACATTACAATTTGCATACATCCGATACCACAAAAGACTATTCAAACGATGATATTGCATCCTTAAGTTCTAGAGAAATGATGGGGAGATAAAATGATGATGTATTGTTACTTTTATCATATTCCAATGCCTCACCTGATGTTCTCCTCATTGATATTCCGGACATTCTCATTGATGTTGCTGAAAAGGAGGTGTACACCTCTTTAGAGAAGGATGTGAAATGTGTGAGTTTATGATGCACTTCATAGGCTTGCGATGAATTTTGAGCCTTGAAGAATATTTTCAACCACAACCTAGGAGTGAAAATTTCTTATTGTCAATGTAGTTGGTGTTTTTTGCATAAGCAATTCAGTTTACAATGTTGGTTAAAAAATACTGTGAGTTGATAAAGGAAAAATAAAACAAAGTATGTCTTCACTTGGTTGGAAAAATTTCATCTTCTTGACTTTCTTTTTTACGTGGTGGATTGGGTAGGAAAGGTCACCAGATTGAGAGGAGTTGACACGAGCTAAAATGGCAGAACATGCTTTAAAATGTGAATTGGTACTAAAATCAAACATGGTAACAGGGAACATCTATAGTGTTGGGACATGGAAATCATTGGGGGAGTATGAATATTCAATTGGAGATTGAAGTTTTGGTGATAGGACATCATCTGGAACATAAAATACATTTCCTAGAACGTCAATGAAAAAGTCAAGCAACATCCATTCCATCATGATCAACATATTCAATTTGATCTTTTGGCAACAATTCTAAAGTTTCCAATCATGTATGCAAGTGGTGGATTCTTCAGCATGACGGGCTACAACTCCCAGGACGTGATGGGGAAAAATTGGTGAGTGGTTATTTTCCCTTACATTTTTGTGTGCTTGCTTCATTCACCACATTGTATTAGCACTGTCACGGAAGAGTCTACAACTAAATTTAACAACTTGGTTGAGTTTCAAAAAACATATGAACATTGGAAAAACTTTTTGCATTTCCTGACCTATACAAGTGGGCTGCTGCATTTTGTTGTGACAATCGGTTTTTGCAAGGACCTAGAACAGATAAGAAAGATGTTGCAAAAGTTAGAGAAGTAGTACATGCTGGAAAATGCTTTTATGGCCGCAACCTGAATTATAAGAAGGGTGGATCCACATTTAGGTGGAGGTGAGTAAGTATACAGAAGGTACAAAGGAAAATGCAATTCATTCAAATGGGGTGCTTTAGTCTCTTATAAAATATGTTGGTAATTCTTCAAGGCAAAGTTCACATTTTGTCGAAAAGCATTTATTTGACACATTATTTAGTATTGAATTTTTTGAAATATGTTGTGAATAAGAAATCTGAATCTACATTGATTATTATTTCTTTTTTGCATGTGACAATTATGTAATTGTTTACGTACCATTAATTTATACAATAAATTTTGCATACTATTTGATGGTTCTACAAACTTATTTGTAGTTGCATCTAATATTGCAAGTACAAATGCAATAATTTCTTTTGAGATGTTTTCAACATTTTCTTTCTTCACCCACAAAATGACATAAGCATGAATAGAACCATGATGTTGTTGTTCATATCAAATAACATATTTTTCAATTTTACCAATAACATCATTTTTTGAAATAATATATATTTGCATGAATTGTTCAAATCTACTCTGAAATATTGTTGCACATTCAATTAAGCAGTCGTTTCATGTCATATTAACATCAATTTTTTTGATTAATTTATCTAATTGATCAATTTTTTCCCATCTTAATGATGACATTTGATTAGATGTGAAAGTTAGAAAAAAACAATGGCATACCAAACGTTGCTACCATTGTTAATAAATCTTACAAATGTGATTTATACCATTTAGGTGAGCCTTTTAACTTTGATGGCAAATGAAATTTCACTATATGATTAATTACATCTAATTATGTCATTGTTGAATTTTCTAAATTTATTTTTTCAACATCTTTCTCAAGGCATGTTTTTGAAGTATGTTGTAAAAGTTGAATTGATTGACATATATCATACATACATAATAAATAAGGTTTATACAATGTAAAAGGGAAAAATAAAATAATCATGTGATATTTAAAATAGGTTTGTAATGAAATTTTCCCATCATGTGCACCTTGACCTTGAGGAAATAAAAATGGAAAAAGGGTCGTTTCTAAAGCCATGAAAGGAATTTTAGTTTCTAAACCTTCAACACTTACTATAAGTTGTTTTGGAATTGCAATTGGATTTTTCATGTTTCTTTTTGATAAACTTCCAATTACAAAAAAATCTTTTTTTGGAGGTGTTGATGATATTCCTTGCATTTAAATAACAATGACAAATTTTGACATTTTTCATCTATGTGCATAGATTGAAAACTTTCATGGGTATTATGATTTTGACGTATGTTGTTAACAACTTCCAATATACATACTATTTGTCTTGGTTGATTGTTCAACTATTGTAAAATAAGATTTGAATGAAGGATTTGTATTCATGTTTTGTAAAAACATTGGCATTATCATATCCATTATTTCATCTCTAATAATGTTTTTTTTTTACTTAGTAATGGACTATTTAAAAGATTTTTCTAGTAATTTGTCCTACATTAAAACCCCAATGTTTTTCTTCAATATGTAAACTTATATCAACCACTTGTACGAATTGAATATATATAAGATGAATTGATAACATCAAATTCATGTAATTTGGAGAATGAAAAACTATATATGTTCAATATGCATTGTATTTATCTTCATCACATATTTAGCATATAAACATAAGTGTTCCATTTTCATTTGTAATGTATTTAGCCATTATGCAATTTGGAATTCTATACGGTGTGTATCTAATTATAGGAGAAATTGCATTATTATACATATTATTTATTTTCTTGAAATGTTCATTATGGTGACTCATTTTAACAGATCCACATAATGCATAACATTTTATTTTTGTAAGAGTATTTAAATTGAAACTTATCCAATCATCGAAAAGTTTATTTCTTGAATGCCAACTACGATCATATGGTTGAAATTGTTGAGCACGGTTTTTTTTTACGTAATCATAAATATGTTGTTTATATCTCATTTTGATGAACAAATATTCAAATTTCTAAAAAGCTAAAATACCAACACCTCCCTTAGCTTGAAAAAAACAAGTGAAAATGACCTTAAGGAAGAAAAAAACAGGGGGGAGGGTTTAAGAAATACCAACTATTATTTTATTCCTTGCTTGCCCACCTCCCATTTAGGAGATGTGCTCAAGAATAACAAAAAGAAAGCCTCTAATGGCCTCAAAAAAATACGAAACGTTATTTTGTTTCCTATAAAGCGGTAGTAAAAAGTGGAAATTGACTTTAGAAAAAAAAGAAAAAGAGGTCTTAAGAACTAGCAACCACTATTTTATATTTTGCTTATTAGCGGAGGGGGAAACCAAAGCCTCCTTTGGCCTAAGAAAAAAGGTTGTTGTTTTTTTTCTTGCCTAATCGTTACCCAATTAAGATGTATGCCCAACAATAGGAAAAATAAAACCTATGATGGCCTTAATAAATACCACCCCTTGTTTCATTTCTTGTTGCCTATTTAAGATGTGTGCCCATTAAAAAAAAAACACCATTAATAAGTTACACATTTTCCTTCCTATGGTTTCAAATCAAAGTTGTTAAGACAATGCAACCCATTCAATGCTTTAATAATTGACTCTTAAAAAACCCAAATTTGTTTTCTTGCTTGCTTGTCATCCAATTAAGATTTGCATGCAGAGAAAATATAAATTTGAAACATGTAAACTAACTTTTATCATCAATTGTTACATAAAAATGACTATTAGAATATATTTACAATTTTCACATTTTAATAAAGGTAAGTAAACATATGTAAATGAACACCATATGATCATGGATAACAATAGCTACAAGTGTTGCACAATTTTTATTTATTCATATGACACAACATGAGTTCATGATCTTAGAAAGATGAGAATGAAACAATGTTTGATTCCATTTGTAGAAACTAGTGACTAAGCCTTGTCTTATAGCAAAGACTAGTGACCTTTGATTTTTTTAAAAACTATTCAATGGCAAATACAATGTGAAGACTACAAATCATACTTTAAAATGAAAGGGAGAATGAAAAAATTACTTATCATGTGTTTATCATAAAATGGAAAACTTTACATTTGACATTCAATTAATGTCTTTCATGGTCTTTTAAATAAAAACAGTTTGACATCCAACTTCCAAGTCCTTGGGCTTTTAACAAACTTCAAACAAACCCTAAACCCACCACCCTTTGACCATGCTCATCACAAAGACTTTCATGGGCGATCAGTCCTTGTTTCAAAACCAACCACTTAATTCACACAAAATTTGACAACCAAGTTTGCCAAACTATAGTGAAGATGCACAAACAATTTGCAAGCATGCTTCTATGTGGAACAAACAAACACCACATTAAAGGTAATCAAGTTATTCTAAACATGAAATAAATTGCATTCTTTGTCTTTTTGCAATGTGCCGCATGTACATAAGATTCCATTTCAACTCGTACACCTAAAAAAATCTTCACTAAGTAAGAAATTAACTACAATGGTTGTTTCCTTACAACTTGCCATAACTACACAATTTCATTTCAAGTTGTACATTTAAAAGTGGAATGTGTAGTAGGATCTCACTTACTTGGCAAACCAAAAGTTGAGAACTTTTTTCCTTTTTTTTTACTTTCCATTTATGTTGTAGGCCTGATATCCACAACATGTTGTCAAATTTTGAATGGCCATCTTTTTTGTAGTGACACATGACATGTGAAATTTGCCTTCATGCAACATTGTTATTACACACTTTTGATGCAAAATTGTTTTAGATGATAGTTAGTTATGCCACGCAAATGCCAAAACTCTTACATTCACACTTTAATAAATGTTTCCACTTGTAGTTTCACACTTTATTGCATGAGAGTGTTTGTGATTCTCTTTACTACCTTTCAAAACAAAGAAACGTATGCAAACTTTGGGTCACATAGGCAACCAAAAGTAGGTGCAATAGTCACAACATCAAAGAAGCAAAGATGGTTGAAAGGAAGTGTGTATGTAAACAAGGTTGTTATTGTCGTGATGGATAGTGGAATATGCATTAGTGAGTTGAACAACTTTATGATGTATTTCTTTTTTATTTTAAATGAGTAATAGATTTAGCCCCCTCCTTTATCATTGATTTATTTATTTATTATTATTTTAGTAGTTGTAAATGTTTTTTGGTCTTTGTTGGAAAACTATTTTTTTCAAAACAATGTTATAGGACACAAGAAAAACAAACAAAAATCTTCATAAAAATACTAGCAACTTTCAATGCTATAGATATTGCAGTTGAGCAAACCTGGAGTGTTTGAATTTCATGGAACTTTTGTTTGACACATGCAATAGATTTGGTACAGGCTCATGTGTGTGAAAGCAATGATCATCTACTTTTAGTTTCATTGGCTTTCTTTGGTAATATATAATAATCGAATATAAAAAATGTGCATCATCAATGTCCAATGTTCATAAGGGCATTGCAAGTGGAAGTCAATATACAAGGTCAACATCAACATGTCGACCATAGATTATTCAACATTGTTTTTCAAATTGCAAAAAGAATTGCGAATAGAAGAAACACAGGAAAAGCCCAATTTGAATAGGAAAATTATTCCCATTGTAAACCAAAAGAACCTACTAATGTATGTAGGTTTCAAGGAGTATAACAATCTTTTTGAATTCACAACATTTGATGATTGCAATGAGTTCATGAACAAGTGGGCAACAAAACGACAAGATTTCATATTGACACATGGTGATGACCTTGCAAGTGGTAAATTAATATTTTTGAAACTTTATGCTTTTGTTTTAGAAATCAATTCCCATTACTCATTAAATATAAATATATTGTATATGATTTTTTTATATGCAATTTATTTTTCATGTGTACATGTCAACATTTGATTCTCATGGAAATTTTGAAGATTGATGCTAGAGATATATAGAACCTAACTAATTAGATAGCAAAATAACTCTTGAAGAATGCAGTAATTGGGAGCTTAACACCTTTTCATATAAACACATTTTATTTCATTTATGGCATCATAAATCCAACCTTGTGGTGCAACTTGACATTTGAATCAACCAACAAACTATTGGCCAACATGAAAGAAAAAGTTGTAAAAGAGGTGGAAAATTTTGTCCACACCATTCACCTTATTCCAACTACTTCTACTTAAACAAACCCAAAATTGTCAAAAAATGCAAAAAAGGAGTAAACATGATACATCATGTTAACACCATCACTTGTAAACAAAATGAAAAGATGTACATAGGTCAAAGTCTAAAACCTAAAAAATGATTTAAACAACATGCATTGAATCCACCTACAAAAATGAATGATTGTTGATGTACATTGTTATAGACCTTTAGAGAAATGTTTTGAGCTGAAAATTATTTTTTTCTTCATATAAAAAATACTTGTGTGATTGTAAAGAAAGGAAATTAATTTCAGATTTACAAACTATTCAAAATAGACATGGATAGAACATGTTAAAGGTCACCCCACTTCAGATACTAGATATTGGAGACTTTATAAAAGAAAATTATTATGATACATTTTTCTTTTTTTCTTAAATTGGCAGCAGTAGCACCTTTATCTTTTTACAAGGGACTTGCAGCCTCTGGCCTCACTTTCACACAAGTCGGTCAAAGCTTTTTAAAACTATACTAGGTATTAACTCGTCAATATATTAGCTTATTCTTTTCATTAGACCTTTCTTTTACTCTAACGATGCCTATTTCGGTGATCTTGAATAGTACATCTTCATGAGGAAGTAGATTACTGTAATTAATAATACAATTTAAAAAATTGAATTAAATAAAAAACCCAAACCTCCTATAAAAAGACCACTTTTCAATCCTTTTTGAGTGTTGGCTAGTCTTCGTATGCTTAGCAAGATCTCAAAATAAACCCCTAACCAAATACTCCCAAATACTAACATTTGTTTAATAAATATATTGCAATGATCATGGATTGCTTATAATTGACATATGTTTTTGGACGATGCTTTTTTTTTGAAATATTTATTTAGTCAAAACATAATGTTCAATCTTTAAACAAAATTGTTATATATTGGGTAGCATTGTACATTCACATGTGTACATAAAACACCATGGTGGCATTGTTTTCTTTCCTATTTTTTTTGTCACTTGTTTAAAATTTATGTGGAAGGAAAAAGAAAAACAAGCCTCCAATACCTTGAAGAATTACCAACCATTGTTTTGTTTCTTATTTCCCCTTTGCCCAACGAATATGCCTAAGAAGATTCTTTTGTAATTAAAAAGGTTTAAATCCTACTATGGATGTTTCTGAACATGGGGAATTGCAAAATTTATTTATCAAAAAACAAAACACACCCTCAATTCCAAACTTTTCTAGAACAATTTGATGACAACATTTTTGAGGAAGACAACTTTTCGTGCCTTGTCAATTCTATTCAAAACGCAACTTTAGGATTTAAAAAAACTAAATACACCAATGATCATCCACAAATGGTTTTTTACTCGAATTATATTTCATCACAAGTTATATAACATTTGAAACAATACATGTATTTACTCTAATTTATTTTTCTTAAATAAATATTAATATTCAGTTATGAGAAGCCCTATGTTTAAAATATTATTAACATTTTCCTAGAAAATAATAAAACCATTGAATGGGTTGCCTTCCCCCACTAGTGGTGGCTAGGTGAAAGCATGGTTAGGTGGTTCAAAAGTGGTGTTTGAAAGTCCATAATTTAACACTAACAATGTTTTGGGCAGTTTTAACAATTATCAAACCATAAATCTTATTTTTAGCCCCTATGTTTTAAATCATAAATATTAATAATCCAACCTATGAATATCCTTAAACATGTGATTGAGAAAAAAAAATTTATGTAAAAGATTATAAATTTTAATGTGAGAAGGACATTCAAGTATAAAAATTTACAATAACAATATCATTTAAAACTTTTTAAAATATAGATTAAGAAATTTTCAATGCACTTCACTCAAAAGTTCTTCATTTGATGATGCTTTATTTTTATTTTACCTTTTTAATACTATTTTGACATTTTTTTGAGTGCACAATTTTCATTTTTTTCTATGTGACAAACGTAGTGTTGTCATTTCAAAAGTTCATTACAAGTCCATAATCTTCTTAGAATTCATCCAAAAAATTTATGATGATTCCTATTAAAATCTATGACAACATGATAATTAAAAAATTGACAATGTTAATTTTGAATATGGCTTTAAATTTTACGTTTGTATGTAATCCAAAAAAATTACAAGTGTGATAGTCCAAATTGTCCACCTCTTTGTGCTTTCACTTGGCCAAAGGTTGTAGCAGCTCGTTTTGGTGTGTGGTTTGGGTGTGGGAGAAAGTCAATATAAAAAAAATAACATTTATTTAAATATGTTTGGTGATGGGAGAGGACCAACACATTTCATGCATATATAATTGAAAACAAATAAGGTGAAAAGTATTTTAGTCAAGTTTTGAATGTTTGATTATGGGTGTGATTTGAAACAATTTAAGAAAAAACGTAAGTGATTTTTTCAAAGGCAATTTTGATTTAGGGGTGGGTTGGACTCATTATCACAAAATAACACCAGCAAATCCAAAGAGGGTGTTTGGTTATGGGGGTTTGTTTGTCACATTAAAGGGCATGCAATTGTTCATAAATTAACTTAAAACCCTAACAAGGATATCATACAAATGTTGTGACATTTGGTAAATATTTCAATATCTTAAGGAAAAAACTCATGGACAATGTAGTTCTAGAAGAAATTAGAGAAGGAAGCTAAAACGAAAGGGAGGATCAACAATTGAAAAGAATAATAAATCTCATGATTGAAGTACATCAAGCAACTCAAAGAGGTGTTGAAAAATGCATTAGAGCATAATTTGTTGCAACATGGACTCTAATAACTATAAGGTAGGTTGGTGAAAGATGGGAAGATCAACAATTGAAAAGAATAGTGCATCTTAGGATTGTAGTAGATCAAACAACTCAAAGAATTGTTAGAAAATGGATTAAAACATTAATTGTTGCAACTTGGATTCTAATAATTGTAAGGGATGTGGGTGATAGATTTCACAAGAGCTTTCAAGCAAGCTTGTGAATAGATTAGTGTAGGTACAAGGAAATGAATTTTGGATGCATAACATGGTTTTAAAGATAGGATAGACAATAAACATGAAGGTGTTGAATAACAAGGTTATTGTCTTTTAATGATTAAGTAAAAAAATAAAGTAAAAAAATCTCAATCAAAATATAAGATGAACACAATTAAGATAGTTGTAAAACATAAGATCACAATGACTAAAAGAAACACAAAACCATGACAATTAGAAGGAAAATAAAACCGAAATGATCAAAAACACAAAAACGACCATGATTAGAAAGAACATAAGACCATTATGATAAAAAGGAACACCAAGTTCGCATCGATAAAAAAATACATCATACCACAACTATTAGGAAAGTGTGATAGTTGGAATGCATTTGACTCAAGAAAATTGATGTAATTGGTGAGGTAACACCCATTTGATGCTCACAAAGTTTTTAAAAATTGCATAAGGGTTTGGTAAATGAGATGATCTCATACCCATTACCATTTATTTTCAAGCCCAAAATTAGAGTAGATCTCAACCGCATGTTGAAAAATGAACAATTAGTTTTAAATATTGGTTGGTATTTTTTTTAACCATCTCAATGATGAAAGTAGGTAGAGTCCATTGATTAGCATACTATTATTAGGTTTAAGGTGTAGAAATAACCACTCATCAATTGCCTTGTGTATGAAGGGAATGTTTTTCTTCATTTTGGACCACCCAAAGTTAGAAATAGATATAATTTGAACAATTTAAAAGGTTATAAATGTGCCTTTTAATCCTCTAAGCTTTATCTTCCAACCCCATAAAGAAAAAAGGTGGATTGATTGACACAAAAGTGATAAATACACTAAACATTAATCATCAACCTATTTATCTTAATAGGTAACCAATGGATGACCCAATATGGAAATAGTGATTTTGGTGACATGTCATCATTTGGAAAGCCATTATAATGTTTCAAATTGTTAGAATCCCTAAAGGTAGGCATGTTTGGCATTTTATTGTCCAATACTTAATATTGTTTTTTCGTAAGATTTTGGCAAATATGCTAAATCAAAATTAATTTGAATTTTTAACTTATTAAGTACACCTTAATAATGTTTTATAAAATTTCAGAAGTCCAAAGTGTTTTTCCTCATAATTATTTAATTCCAAACCTACCTACTTACTATAATATTATTGCATCAATTTTCTTGGTCCATTGTGACCTATGGTGCAACACTACTGTCCGGGCTTGCAACTAAACCACGGTTAGGGCAAGACCATGGAATCAAACTTGAACTAAAAAAGAAGAATGGCATGGGCCAAGAAGATTGGTACACTTGCAAGAACAAAGGTGGAAGTTTGTGGGAATTAGAAGGGGAACTTCTAGATTTGTAATGCCATAACTTCTAACTTTATCATTGAGACTCCTTGAAATGTTTGAAATGTCATTTAAGGGTCAAAACTTGTCTTTATTTAGTGCTTTTGGTCTCTTTCGAAACCTCTGAAATTTCAATGAGGGCTGAAATATATTTGGCTTCTATGTTCAATTCTTTTGATATTGTAGGATCTAGGCTAGTTAGGCAGTAAGGTGTCTAATAATAATAGATTTCTTTTTGTCATTTTCTTTTGACATTAAAAATAATAATGTTTTACAATTGGGCATTATACTAAATATTGAAGCTAGCATGCCTAAGAGTTTTTTTTAGATTTTTGGTATGGTAGGTAAGCATTTCCATTATTTTTGGAAATTTAAAAGGTAATTAATTTTATTCCTAGCCAGTCTAGGTACTAAGTAGTTATGAACATTTGAAAAGTCTATACACAAATTGCCAGAAATAATTGTGAACATTCCCAACATAGTTTGTCCAGAGTCAAGTTTGGCATGCCTTGAAAGGAACTCAGATTGAACATTATGTAATCCTAGAAATGTAAAGAAATTAGTTTTAGATATGTGTAATTTAATATAAGTGAATTTGAAAACATTTCAATGTTTCATAAACAATTTTGTATTTTGCATTAGTTTACATTTACATATTTTTTATGTGCCTCATATAATACAAAATTGATTTTCATTTCATAGTCCTTTTGTTCATGTGTATTCCAAAATTTCATTTTTCAAGCATTTATTAAAAAATTGAAAAATGAAGATGATAACTTTTTAAGGGCATTTGATATTTTAGAACAAATTTTATTTATGGTTCAAATTTGGTGCAATTTGACATATTTTCATTTGTCTTGTTCACTAGATCATATTATAGGTGATTTGACTAAGATACAAATATATATTTCAAAAATCTTAATGACATTAAAAATCGACCATCCTTATGTATATTGCAACTTAGAAAACTTATTGGTCATCCCACCACATTTGAAATATAATAAAAAAGAAATAATATAGTTGACAATTGAATTTTGTGAATTGAAATCTTTCCCTAGTACAACATTCCTTTTGGGTATCCCAAGCACAACTATGCCTTGGAATGTCAAATTGTGGCTAATTGAAGAGTTCGATACAACATTGAAAAGATCTTGGGATAAATGTCTTAACTTTGGGAATTGAGAATTCTGAGAATTTTATGATTTCAATGTAATCCTCACAAAGAGTTATAAAAAACTATTATATAAGAAAATAATGCTCCATACATTGTGTTGTGATGTATCATGAGTCCATGATCTTTGTTCAAGTCTTGGCTCAAATTACATTAGATGTTTTAAAATAGCAACTTGACACACAAATTGATTGATCAAAGGTTGCTAACAAAATGTTTTGTCGGTTTAGCATCTTGAAGCTCTCATTACTTGGAAGTTGGAAGGCTTTTAGCACTGCCATGTTTTATAAACAAATATTGTGATTATCTTGTGGTTCAAGTTTTTGATGCTCAAGCGGTTGTAAGGTTCCTCCTTTTCACACGTAGGCCCACCTCTCTCTCTCTCTCTCTCTTTGAACCTCATTTGGTTTCTAGTTTGTACTCTCAAATGTCAACAACAGTCTACCATCTTCAATTGTTAGGTAATGTTGACAATCACTTGGGAGTACATAAAAGAGAAGAATGGTAAGGTGGAAGGTAGAGGAGGCTAAGTGTGAAGAAAACAAGGCGTCACAAACACCCTGGCCCTGCCAGTAAATTAGATGTTGTACATCTACCAACTGTGTCTACACTCTGAACACCAAAAAATATCTGTTCCAATTTAAACAGTCTAAACACTTTCACCAAAAAAACCGGTTCACGTAATGTGAAACCAGTTTTAATAAGATAAAACTTCCAAAAGTTGGATCGAATGCTATAGTCTCTGTCCCTGTGGGGCCAGGGCCCTACAAATTAGTGGTGTTAAACAAACCCAAGAGGTGAATTACAATACTAATAAAGCCAATGCTTCATAGATTAGTTGCTCTTACAAAGCTTGATTCCCTCCCCAAATAGGAAGCTCCCACAAAAAGCCAAAATTGCCCTCACAATTGATGGGGAAGGAAAGGAAACGACAGGTTTTCTTAACATGTTATAAATATGTTTGGAAATTTTACTTTCCAACAGATTCTATTGACAAGACAACAAGAAAACAAGGGAGTGAGACAAGGAAATGATTGTGCTCCCAAGTCTCACGCTAGCTTTCTAATGTCATATGCATTTATGGTTATGGAAGTCTGTGAACGGCCAGGAAGAACCAACACTTTGATTTGCAGCTTTAATCTTTTGAGCAATGTCATGGGCAATGTATATATAATTATACTAGGATTGCTCACTTCAAAAAACAGCAATTACATGGGCCCCCCAAACTAAAATTGTCACAAGTCCATTGCTGCTTATTGAGGGACATTCAAAGTTGGTATGACAGTGGCACTTGAGGTAAACATTATTGACAAACATAAATGAAAGATTGGCAGAAATTGCGTTGTCGGCAAAGAGGTTTCAGGTCACAAAGTTTGTCATGAGCAGATCCAAAGGAAACTTTGACACACCAAGAGGACAATCAGTGAAAGCATGTGGGGATACTTCACCTTTAGAGTGTTGAGGCGCATGACATGCCCTAAAATACCCATGAGACGATTGATATATATATAAATTTAAAAAATTCATTTTTTTTCCTTCCTTGCTTCTAACATGCTTCTCATGTAATTTGCACTGACATCGATCAAAACTTGGGATAAAACCTTGTGAATGCCATATTCATGCTGTATAAGTCACAACTCAAATACCCTTGAATTTCATTAGGGGTTTTGGAACGTCTTGTATGCCTGAGAATGTTTATATTATTCAAGAACAACCCAAAACAACCATTGGGATCTAACTTCATCTAACATTGTAGCAATGTAAGTAGGTGCTGCTGGTTCACCCAGGCAACCTCACAAACCAGAAAGCACATCAAGAAGCAAGAAGGGGAAATGGAAAGAGAAAAGAAAGTAAGTCTTACATTTATATGTGCTATGTTCCAAATGCTAATTATTGAATGTCATTCATTTATCTACTTGGGTTTGGTGTTGCTTTGCACTATTTTATTTTTCTTTTTAGGTTCTTATATGGTTTTCAATAGTTCATAATTATTTATGTCAATTTTAAAATTTAATTTAATTTGAATTAATGTAAATATCATAACATGACTTGGACATGTTAATGGGTAGGGGGAAAGTAGCAAGGACGTTAGTAAGGAAAAAAATTAGTTATTTTTAAAAATTAGTGTGAAAAGAGATAGTTATTAAAGAAATTAGTAAAAAAAGAAATTATTATTAAGAATGGAGTGACATAATTAGACTTGAAAATGAAGCATGTGTGATTTTTTTTAAAGAATTGTCCAGGCACGACTGTATGATAAATTCCAAAAAATCATCCATAAATATTAGTTCCTTGTTTTTGTTGTCACTAGAAGTAATGAAGATAATTTGTTGGTCTTGTTTGTCATGTTGACATCTCCCAAATCACAATGCTTCATCTGGTATTATTGGAAAGCCCTCAATAGAAAGGTGTGCACCAAGGTGATTTTGTAATGTTTCTACTTACTATGCATGACCTACTAAATATTGAATCATTTTAAAAGTAAAAAATCATAATAAAAACTAAAATTTGAAAGGAAATTGGGGCATTGTTCAAAAGCCCTTGATAAGCATATTTCTTGGAGGCGATTTCAAGAAAAAAATTAAATAATTTTTTTAGATCTAAGGTTGGAGGGAAATTGAGTTTTGAGTAGCTTTTGCACTGGAAATTTCAAAAAAATTAAAAAAAATCAGTTTTGAAAAATAAAATTGGATTTCAGACTTAAGCTAAAGAAGGTGTAAACTTTTCCATTTCAAAATTCATTCAATATATATTACAATATATGCTCAATGACACATGTCATATTTATTTTTAATAAAAATTAGATTTCAAACTTAAGCTAAAAAAGTTGTAATATAAATTGCCTTTTTGAAAGTTCATTTGATAACTTACAATATGTCCTCAATGGTGCATGCCACACGTAAGTGCAGATAATAATTCAACAGATAATAATTCAACCCATAATAATTCAACCACTAAGAGTCCGCGTATGCAGTGGATGTGGAGATAGCCAGCCTCACAGTTACACCTAGAAGAACCAATCAATGCGAAGCCAACATGAAGAATGGATAATGGGTGGATGAAATTTTTTTCCATTGTGTTCCAGTTACTTCACCATCTTCCCCAGAGGCCTGTTAATGGCCATCTTTAACCAACAAAATGTTAACATTTGTATTTTGAGACCCGGGTTTAGTCTTGAGATGGGTTATTTGTAATGTTTAAAAGCAAACCCTAAAAAAAGAAAAAAAAAAAAAAAAAAAAAAAAAAGCCTTGTGGGATTATTAGAATCTATTACAGATACCCATTGCTGGTTATCAATCTAGTTATATACCCACTTACCCAGTGGAATTCAATAGAATGATGGAGTGGCTAGTACTGTAAGGAGAGGTGGGAATAGTCTCAGACATCTCAAATGTTTTGTTTGCCTTGAAGAGGATGAATTAAGTTTTTTTGGGGGTAGACCTACATTGGTTGGGCAATTTTTTTCATCCATTTCTCTGTCATGTCAACTCTTCTTGTTTTGTAAAAGAAAGAATTCATTTCGTCCTTCCAACTGGCCAGAGTTTGTTCATTATGGCCTTTGGAATACCGACGACGCCGACGACGACTTTCGCACCTTTCTCCTCTCCCGCTTCCACCGGGCAGGCCGTCAGACCTCCAACATCATGGCCGCAGCAGAGCTCGGATCCGCGTGCGCGCATCGGAGAAAGCAGCGGTCCGGCCTCCCTGGCCTTGGCGGAGAGAAGGGCTCCCTGCCGCGTCTTACCTTTTGGAGAGGCGGCATCTTCATCTCTTCTCTTGATCTTTCCAGCACACGACATTGGCTAATAACAACGCTACTTCCTACTTAAACGCTCCATGTTTTGTTCTCTCTTGTGATCATGTAACAAAGTTTATTGTTAGATCTCTTTTCTTTGTCAAGAGAAGAAGAAGAACATGTCTCTCTATCTTTTTTTCATGCTTCGAACATTTTGAATCTTGAGCTCTGTCTCTCTCTGTGTCTGATCTGCAGTCTCTTTTGTTTCCTTCTACTTACTTGCTTCCTTTGGACGATCTGAAATTTTCTCTGTGTTCCGATTTGTTGTTGTTGTTGTTGTTGTTGTTGTTCCGATGCTTGCCTGGGAGGAGCGTTCGGAGCGGGAGAATATTAAGGCTCGGGTCTTGAATTTTTTTTTGTATTCTCGTTCTGTTTATAATATATGAGGAAACAAGTCAGTGGCTTCATGCGATTATTGCTCTGATTTCGAGCTACGGTTTTGTGAAGACTAGTCGTTGTTCTTCTTGCAGTGTGACTGTTTGTGTCCAAGCTGGGATTGATTCGTGGTTTAAATTCCGTTTATTCATCGGTTGCGCGCGAGGGAACTTATTGGATCGTTCTTTTGTTGACAACCCAAGGCGACGATGCCGGATTACAACGAGGTACGATGCGAAACTGATTGCAGAGTAAAGAAGTTGGACACTACTGTTGTACTTGTTTTTTCTGGTGTTCCGTCGGATTCTAGAGTGGTTGTTTATTCAATCTCGAGTCTATTGGGAATCAGTTGTAGTGGAATTATTATAGCGTGCAGAGATTCAATGTGACTTCCCTTTTCTGTAACAGTTTTTCTGTTATGTACCGCGTGGTTGGCCGATGTGGATGCCGCCACCCGTGCCCACCGCACCTGCGTGGTGGCAGGTGGTACCTGTGGAGACCGCAAAGCCGAAGGAGCCTGAAAAGGTCACGACTCGTTGTCCATCCAACATTACACCACAATTTCAAAGACCTCATATATATATATTCGTTGCGAAGTGATGAATCCTTTTTCTTCTTCACGGGCAAAAAATTCCAATAATAACTTAGAAGAAGCTGCTATGAAGAAACTGAATGCCGCGCGCGTTTCATGTCGTTCATAATTGCGTACCGCATTTTGTGTGTGTGCGTGTGTGCAGGTTTTCGCTTTTGGAAGCGAGGGGCCGCAATGCATGCCACCACCTGGATTCAAATGGCAGCTCGTAGATGCGAAAAAGGAGGAAAAGAAAGCTGACGAGAAAAAAGAGGAAAAGAAGAAGGAGAAGCCACCGGTGAGTTCAACTTACTTCTTACAGCCCGAACCTTAACCTCTCTGTACATGAAATGTTTTTTCATGTTTTTTGCTTGGACGTTTTAGCTGGG
>Ga0209208_10000709_pt1 | contig 44838 bp, 31 predicted proteins | sample S1TSphfallax_3_FD_187694 | JGI IMG/M metagenome (GOLD analysis project Ga0209208, IMG submission 187694) | Host-associated microbial communities from peat moss isolated from Minnesota, USA - S1T2_Fd - Sphagnum fallax MG (SPAdes) (version 2) | ecosystem: Host-associated > Plants > Peat moss >...
TAAAGTATGTTGTTTTTTTCAATTAGTACCTAATATGCTCTGGACTTAAGCCATTGGACCGAAGAAAAATAGACGAAGGAAGAAAAAACCCTTTCTCTTTGGATTAAAAGAGAAAGATAAAGTCCGAGGTCCTGGGCCTTGCTAAAATAAGGGCCTGTGCAAGGTGGAGTAGGTCAGATTGTGGTAAATCCGTGGCCAAGGAATTTACCGAGAATAAAGAACTGCTATGATTCTACTGTTCTTTTTGAAAAAAGGGTCAAGTGAGCATTTCATTTTTTGAAATGCTCCCCCCCCCTCCCCCCAAAAAAGAGCGGAGGAAAAAAATACATTGAGTAATATGCTGTCCAATTACACTTTTAAAATGAGAGTAGCTTGGTCTTCACATTAAGAAAAAATGGAACAAGGAACTCGTCATATGAAATGCTAGAAGCAACAATTACCCAGCGTGTGACATGAAAGAAACTAAGAGAAAACAACAAAACTACCAACTACTTTTATTAGTTTGTTTGACTCGTGTTCAAATTTGTAAAAGGGTTAACCATAATAATTTACCAATGTCTATCATGTAAACACAGGAAGAAACCTGTCAAATGCTTTTTAGACCTTGTAGTCTTATTGGTTTCAAAATTCTTTGCACTTTTATGTTGCAAATTTTCAAATTATCCAGAAAAAATCTACCATGGCAGCGTTTTTTGCTTGTGTGGAATTTCGCCAAAATGCCCAAAAAAGGGGATATTCCTGTTTCTCTACAAACTTGAAATCAGAGTCCAAATGTAATTTTAGTTTGATAGCATTAAATTTTTAACAATTTTAAAAATTATTTAGACAAGTTAGAAAAAAACTGTCGCCATTTAATGTTAAATCCCTAGACGTGGGATGCTACCCAATCGCACAACTTCAGGAAATTGAAAAAATATTATCACTTCTTGGAGGTGGAACATGGACTAGCTATAACTCATCCCCACTTCATTTTTCAAGAGAGGCTCACATTTGTACAACCTAATCAACTGATGGGCGTCAGATTGACACCTTAGACTCTATCCATTTTATCCATCAATGACACGACATAACTTGACCTTGAATGGAGACTGACACACTTTTCAAGTTGCATGTCTGATCACAACATAATGCATTGTATCTGATGTCACATGAAGAGTGAGAAGATATGTTTTTCTTGCCATTCAAGTAATTTGTTCTTTCTCTCACTTGGGCTCTTTGCCCCTTTGCACTACAAATGATAACCTAATATGCACATGATAAAAAGATGGGCATTTAATTTTGGGAATTTAACCATGACATTGTTAATGCAAAATTTGGGCTTTATGAATAAAACATTGAGTGACATTCTTTTAGTAGGAAGAATGATTGATGTCAATCACTTGAATATTGCAAGATCCCACTCCCACTTAAATCATTGTTTTCCATAAGGTGCATAGGTACATTCAATAGAATGTCAACAACAAACTAGCCACACATTTTGTTCCATTGTGTATTTGAAAGGAAAATTAAAGTGACACACATCACAATTTTGTACACCTCAAAGTGAAAGAAGAATAGTATAGTTGGTCCTACCTCATATGTGGTAACTATTTTTTTGCAATTACAAGAGGAGTTTACAACATTAGAACTTTTAATGCAACCGGCAAAATGTGTAGTTTGGTCTTCACAGGGGTTAGACTAGTCTATATCACTTCCTCCATATTTTCTTACACTTGAATCCAGTCTTCATATTGTAAATGTTCTTGTGGGTTTTTTTTTCTTTTGTGGAGTCCTTCATATCAAATGAACTCCAAGAGGACCTTATCACAACAACTAACCCTTCTATGCTTGCAAATCTTTAAGCAACTTTTGCAATGTTTTCACTTTGTTATGCCTAATGGCTAGGCTACTTACAATGTAATGTATTTCCAACACCATGTATCTTGTAACATTACACCGAATTTGATGTTCATACCATAGTTATGTTGGATAAGCTATTAGGTTCAAGATCCTTTAACACCACAATGGGCCATTTGGCTTGTGTTAAGTCATTTTTCCTATTTGTTTGAGGGGGTAGGCCATCACTTAGTGGTCCAACTTACTATCCCCGCCTTTTTAGGATGTTGGGTTGTGATCACTTTTGCACTAGTCTTTCATTTTTAGTAGGATGATCACCCTACTCTTTTTAATGTAGTGGCACATGTAGAGACCAAAATTTATCCCTTCCAGATAACACTATGGGATACATGTGAGATGTTACCTAAAATCATTTAATCACATGCTTTGTTTTTCAAGAGTCTAATGGTGCAATCCTATCTTCAAATGCAATATTCTTTGATGGACCAATCATATGAAAAGGAATTTATTTCATTTCAAACAAACATTCCTTCGAATGTCATGTGAACATGTCTTCGCTCCTATGCAAATCCAACAAAAAAAACTTGGTTATTAACTCCTCCAAGCACCCCTTCATTTTGTTTATTTTTAACCCATTTCCTTACAATGTTACATATTCATTTTGGTATACCACACCCTATGGTTACACATCTTCCATAATGTTAATGTGGTCATACTATCAATGATTTGGGTGTCCATTTGTTATGTTGCCCATGCAGGAATGAACGCACTACAACCCATGATACACTTTGAAATCATTGTAGTTATTTGCATTGGAAAATGGAACTCATGTACAAAGGGTTTTTCACCTTTTCCCTAACCAATCATGGAGAAAAGTAGATATTGTCATCACCATAGACAATTTTTGAACCTTGGCAAACATTATCATTGTTGATCTAACTCGTACAAATTTGGTGCAACATGCTTTGATGATGACAACACATGTAGCAACAATTGCTATTCAAAACAAAGCACAATCTTACACAAATTAAGCACCAAGATATGATTTCATTCCCCTTACCATAGAAACCTATGGTTGTTTCCATCCTTGTTTTGATTCTTTTTTTATTACTTTTGTACATGCTAATATAGTTCACCATCAACAAACCTCCTTAGTACTTTTGATTTTTATATCTTATTATAGGTAACGAATGTCGATAGCCCTTTAACATGTGCAAGCCATTGCAATTTTCAACAAGCTTCCACAATTAATCACAATTCTTCATCACTTCCACACATATTAGCTAATGCACCTTGATCACTAGCTGATTTATGGCAAAGGATGCCATTTTAACATTAAGTTTTCTACTTCATTACTACTATTTTGATGTTTTGGTTTTCTTCTTGTGTGTTTACATTTGTTTCGCATGCCTTGTACTTATTGTGGATGGATTTCATCCTTATTTAACATATATAGGGTTTTCTTTCAATGTATTTGTTTCCTTATAATTTCAAATGAAAGACATTAAAAAAAATATTAAAATATAATGTCATATTAAATTTCAATCACATTGAAAATACTTTTGTATATTGTATAGTTGCAAGATGAGAAAAAAATTCAATAAATTTCAGTTTTGAAGAATATTAATGTTGAAATAATTCATTTTGGATTTTAACAAAATTTACATGTTTGAAAGGCCACTAAGATATGCAACCTTTATAATGATAGATTGATTTGACTATTATGTGTAAATTAATCTATAATTTTATTCCACTATGAGAAATTGTGTCCACCAAAACCACACACTCTACAATTAAAACTCAAAAAAAAACTCATATACCATTGTTATGCAACTATCCCCTTAAAAATACGGTGTATTAATAAATTAATTGTTACATTAGAAAATCATTTGTTATATTATAGTTGCAAGTGAATTCAAAATGGGTCTTTTATATGGTAATTTATACACATCACACATACATATGTAATCAACCATGTTTGCCTTTTTCAAGAATTGCATTGTAGTTACATGTGATAATTACTTTAAAACTATTATAAATGTGTCACTAAAGCAACAACTATGTTGCAACTAATGTACAATGTACATACATGCAATCATGCCACATGTCCACATTTCCACCATCCATTATGGGATACATTTGCAATTAATTTTTTATTATGATTCCCATTAATATAATTAATATGGCCACTAATGTGCCATTTCTAAAATATTATTGTTCAATTATGTTATGACTATAATACAACTACTTATAACTTAATAAGGATACATATTCATCAATTATTTATATTTTCATCATATGTGTTTCATTTTGAATGCCTTAAAATGTTATGGGAATGCTACCTCAAGTTCGAGAAATCATCTTTGAAGTGCAAAGGAAAATAAGTAATGAAAATATAACAAGAAAAGAAATAAGCTTTCCAACCTACAAAACACGTTTTTTTTTCCTTTTTTTTCTCTTTGGACCCTTCTTATTTTCAAATGTCATAATTTTCTTTATTTTTATTCATTTAAAATGATTTAAAGTGTTATAGGAATGCCACCTGAAGTTCTACAAATCATCTTTGAACTTTAATAACAATAAAACAACATGCAAGGAATTTTGTTGGTGTTTGGGAACCAATCTTTGTAGGATTTGATGGTTTGTTTTTTTTAGTTTTTAACCCCCTCTACTTTGAAGGGCCATAACTTTCTCAATTATATTATGTTTTTGACGACTTCTAATGCACTAGATTTGCCAATAGGAGGGGTTCAAGTTTGTTCAGACACCAAAAAAAATGGAGCCCTCCCCTTGGATCTAGATTACCTTGAGTGTTTAAGTGTTATAATTGCAACTCCATTTTCAACTAATGAACAACTTAAAGATTTAACTCATATACTTTGTCTTCGAATCCCATGTTACAAACTATATAAAGAAGGCTTGTTCTATTATGTTCTCCCATTAATATACATGTGCCATTTTGGGATGAACTTAAAAAAGTTTAACCTAAAAGTAAAACATAAAATATAAAATAAAATTTCATGGCTTTTCTTTAGTGTATTTAGTCTTGTGCTTTCTTGCCTACTTACCTACCTAGGTAGGTAAGTAGGTAGGTCCTAGGAAAATATGTATGTATGTAAGTTTTAAGACCTACCAACCTACCTACCTATGGTTATGTACGACCTACCTAACTACTATTTTTTTTAATTTAATTTTTTCCAAAATATAATTAATATGCCATGTGGCAAATTTTTTATTGTGCCACATGTCACAATCTTGGACCATCATTAACAATCATAATGGACAATGGAAATCAATATTTCGAAAAAAAATTAATGTTTAAAAAACTTCATAATGCCACATGTCATATTTTAATAGATGGATGATAATTAATGACATCAACATGACATCATGTGTATAGTTATAATGGAATTGCATAGTAGTTGAAAATGAATTGTTTTAACTAAGTTGCAATTGAGTTGCAATGAGTTGCACCGTATATATGGTGAGTTGCGACTGTTGCAACTTGTTCATTAACACTCACAAAGTATAAATACAGTGAGTTGCAAATGTCCTTTGTAACTCAAAAATTGAATTGCAAGGCTAGTTGCAAAACACCCCTTTTTCATAATGTTCCACAACATCCTTAAATATTCACAAGGGCATAATTTTTTCTTGCATTGGATCACCATAAACATTCTTTTGTTTTAAACTTTGTTAGAAATCCCAAGCAATTGCAAGTTTTCATCCCCCCTCTTGCTAGTTGGAGTTCAAGCATAATTTTACACATCACTATCAAATAATCAACCAACACTTCAAACTGATTCAAATCAAACAACCCAAGCCAAACATGTTTTCCACTTCTATCCATCAAAATATATATTTTTTGCAATGTTCATGTTTTATTAACAACTAGTTGGGATGCCTATGGTTAGTGGATGGTGTGGGACAATGAGAAGACACTTGTATCATACACTTATATGTGTATCAATTTTTTTTTATTGAACAAGATTTCGCTTTTTTTAACCTAAAATGTGAAGTGATGAATCTCACAAAGGGATTTTTTTTCACTCCCCCATTTTGCAAAAGGAGCCCCTGGGTTTCTACAATGTCATGATGATGAAGACAATGACAAGCCACATGTCACCTTTTTGCCCCCCTTGAGAAAGTGACAATTTGTGTAACCTTTACCTAGGATCAATGTGGATTGTTGGATCTTACGTTTATAATTTGTCATTTTGCAACCTTAACACCAAGTCAAAATCCCACTTCACCATGCTTGGACTCCTATAACTATTAACACTCAGCATTTTATTTTTTGGATCTTAAAGCTTTCAAGGGCAAAATGAGAAGGAAGGCCAATAGCTTGGCAATTCCATTTACTTTCATGGTTTGTAATTCATGAAAATATTTCACCTTGAGAATTTGTTGTTAGGACTCAATGATGAACCAATGAGTAGTGAGTGCTACAACTAGCGGCATATTAAAGTCATTGTGCTTTGAAAGACATTGGAGGCTAGAATAGTGAACAAAGAGCTTTCAACTTAATGCAAGTTTTGCAAGTAGCTACAAATTGCAACAATTTAGAATCCAAATTACAAATTACAAATTCAGGAAGTTTTTAAACCTTTAAAGTTCAAGTGCATTTGTGCTTTTCATTTCACTTCTTATAACTTGTGCTCAAATGATGTCTTAATGTTTATGTTCATTGCTTACAGGTGTGTTCATTGAAATTTGCATTATGATTAAATGTGCAATGTGCATTGTGTGTACATTGTGTCCATTGCGATGCTAGTGATTTTGGCATGAGTAGATGCAAGCTATGGTGGCTCAAAATCAACAAGAGTCCTAGTCTCAAAAGTTTATTTAAATAGAAAAATTAACATTAAAATGAAAAAAAACATTGAAAACCAATGTTGAGTGGGCCCTAGATGTGGTGATTAATCAATTAATAAAGTCCATATGAAAGCTTGCACATCTTTAAAAAAAATTATTATACATGTTAGGAGAAAAAAATATTGATCCAACAAAAAATGACCAAGATTGGGACTTTTGAAAATAAAGCCAAATCTAATCATTCAAAAATCTGTAATTATTTGTTGGTTAGATTTTTTTTAATAATTTTTTTCAATCCATTTTTTCCCATCGTGTATCATAAATTGAATCCCTATAAAAAAGTATTGAGATGAAATCATAACAAAAAATGCATTTGAATGTTAATGCAGAACCCAAATAATAGTCCATGTGTCCACTTTCAAAGTCCATTACTATATGATTGGTGTATATTTATTGAATTTCACCCCTTAATAAATATTCTTATCAAGTTGGCAATCTTAATCCATAAATATTTTTGTCAAATTGATGATTTTACAATGCATTTGTGGCATTTGAATAGAATACACTTTGTAGAAAGTCTATAAAGACACAAAAAGTGAGCCACCATAACTTACATCTCCCCGCATTTATTTCATGTCACGATTGATGTAGTTATCTAGATAGCTACAATGTCCATTACAATGTTGGTGATTTCGAGACTTGTTTCATCACAACTATTGTGGCTATTTGGATAGTTGCACCATCCATCACAATGTTGGTGATTTCAAGACTTGTTTCATTATGACTAAAATAGTTATTCAAATAGTTGTAATGTTTGGTAATTTCAAAACTTGTTTCATCATGATTGGCATAATTTTCATTTGCATAGTGAACTACTTTTCACAGTGTCATTATCATGCGCTTGTCCAACATTGGACCAATCTTGAAATACAAACCCTCTCAAATTTACCTTTAGTTTCTTCCATTGAAATTTTGATACAATGCTTATATGGTTATTTTAATCATAGCCCCAAAACATTTTGGAATTTTCCAAACAAGGAGAGTTCATCAGTATTAAAAATTTTACAAATTAACGACTACTTTTATGATTCAACAATGTAGTCACATCATTTATATTTATTTATATATTTATTACTTATATATTAAAATAATAATATTATTGGTAATTTCATTAAGTTTAACTTGTACCATGTTGACATGTGTCATTACATATGTTAATGTTTAAAAACTAGTTTAGGATGTTAGGTAGGCCTCCTATTGTGTCTATTTAAGCTCACCAAATAGGCACTTTGCATAAGTTGGCTAGGTAGGTAGGGAATATTTGGTCAACATTCCAACATTGGCAACAACCCATGTCATATGTGGAAATTGATTCTTGAACCCCCCAAAGATGGAGATTAACTCTTTTACCACCAAGCCACCCATTTGTTGTGGCAAAGAAGTAATGTGCATTCTATTTAGTTATTTCATTTAAAACATGATAGAAAACATCATTTTTGATCTTTGATATTTCATTACCAAATTTTGTCTAATTGACAAAATTAAATTTTTTCCAATAATGAACACAAATAAACTTTTTCCTCTTAATTTTTTTTTAATTAAATATATATATAGATTTGAAAAAAATATATATTTGAATTTTGTTATTGAATACAATTTCAATAACCATTCCATCGAAAAATTAAATTCAATCGCATGATTTATAAATGGATAATATAATATATATCATATCTTAAACCTTCATTTGATTCTAAAAATTATATTGTGCAAATTTTTTTTAATCTATCATAATTTTACCAATAGAATTTAATTTAAATGTGTGATATATATATATATATATATATATATATAATTATTTTTATTTATATTTTTTTATATGTAGAAGATTAAACTAAATAATCAATTTTAATTTGTAAATATTAATTAATTCCATATAGTTAATTGATTTTATGGAAAGATAAATTTTATTATAATATCTTAAGTTTATTTAAAATTATGATTTAAATTTTTTTTTTAAGGTGAAAGCACAATGTGGTGACCCTTGTTTGGGGCACTTTTGGGTTTAATATTATAATACATACAGTATAATTGTTCCAAAAGTATGGTACATTTAATTTTGGGTATCAATTTTGATTTTTGGGCCTTATAATTATTATTTTTCTACAAAATTATTGTTATGTAAGATAATTTTAATAATAATAATAAATTTTCATTATCTATATTGAAAAATACATGAATATATTTATAATATACATTAGTATAATAGGGCCACTATCTTGTTTTGACTACACTAATTTTAAAGCTTCATTAGTCATTAAAATAATTAATTATAATGAAAAATTCTAAATGACCCATCTAGCTATGCTTGTCATGTTCCATGTGAATGTGATTACATGTCAAAATTTCAATTTACCAAACATGTATCGCATCTTTGCTAGAAAAAAATATTTCTTGAAATGAAAATTTCAAATTAATCACATCATACATGGTTCAAACTATATGAAATGATATGGTTCCATATACCTTCAACTTTCATAAAAATTAAAAATCATTTAAATTGTTTTTGGAATATATTTGTGTTTTTTAATACACATGTACATTACATTTGCTTCCATGAATATATTCCAATCTCCTATTTTATAAAATGATTTTTTTTTTTTCCTAATGTCTTGCCAAAATTATACTCTAACATAATATATGCAAAAATATTGTGAAATTCTTTCAAAATTTTGAGGTGGGATACATTCAAACATGCACACCCCTGAAAAATAATACAATGTGACACCCCAAAAAAGGTCACCATAGTGTCCTTTCACCCTTTTCACATCTCAAATTTCTATTTGATTTAAAAAATTATAGATCATAATTGTACCAACAAAATGTAATTTAAATGCATGATATATAACTTATTTACTATACAATGTTTATTAAATGGGTCATAAACTACTTTTATTACCTAGCCTATTCAATAAATTAATTAATTCAAAAAAATCACATATCAACATGATAAAATACCTATTACTTAGCCCACATACATATTGCTTACTATTTACTACTTTTCAATTTACAACTTAGTAATTGATTAATTACCTAGCTTAATTAATTAATTATTTTTAAAATGGCATATCAAAATGATAAAATACTTATTATTTAGCCACATACATATTATGTACAACTAACATTATTTCTACCACTAATTGCCATAGGTCCTCTGAAATTTTCACAAACCCACCAAACCCTACTACACATTTAATGGTTAATTCATTGAAAAAAGTTAAGGAAAAACAATTAGACCACTAAATCCAACAATTTCATTGCCCAACTTTTTTTTTTCCTCACATTTAATTACCTATGTATTTGTGACTAGGATTTATAGTCACAAATCAAGTTGAAAAGATACCACATGGTGTCCAATGGCTTATGAACAACCTTCCAAGTCGCAAAAACAACTATGTTCTCATATATTATGGGGTGCCACTAAAAATGGATGATATAAATGTATTTTTCATTCTCATTTTCATCCAAATTGACATTAGTCGCAAATATAAGTTGCATATGCAACTATAAACCACTTTGTAAAAGGTTCAAAGCATGATTGGGGTACCCCTTTTGGAACACTAAAGATTCACTCCTTTAGGGCAATTAAATTCACTTTTCCTATGACGTCTTACATTTCCCTTTTTTCTCATGAAAAATGAAATAATTTTGTTCTAAATTTTATATAGATATCTAGAATATCTATTGTTTTCACATATGAAAATAAGAATAGTAAATTTTATTCAATGTGGGCGATGTTCTATCAATGGCCCAAAATTTTCAAAAAAAATTCTTTTCAAAAAAATTTACATTACAACAAGGCATGTTTTGTGACAAGCAATCCTCTTTTGAGGGCAATGTGTTCAATAATTTCATTGCGTTAATCAACATTGCTCATGAGAACATTAGTTTCCATTGGATTACAAATTTGAACACCATAATTAATCATTTAGTTTTTGAATTTGTTGGGCAAAACATGTGGGCAACATCTTCAAATCAAACTAGGGTAGCATTTTTTGTTACAAAGGATATATATGGAAATGTTGTTGCATTTATGAAGTAGCAATGTTAAGAAGCCACCATTCAACTTATTGTTGAATTACAAAGGCCGGTTCCTTGTTCAAGATTTTATGGATGCATTGGGTATTATTTCCCACAATATTGGTTGTAACCAAAACTTGAAAAAAGGTTCAATGTTCATTTGGTAATCATCAAGGAAGCCTTCTGTCAACCTAAAAAGGTAGGACCTAATGAGGTATGGGTTTTTGGCTTGTTTATAGCTATTACTGTTGACCTTCAAAGATCTCTATTTGTGCTTAACATGACAAAAAATGTTAAGTTAGCAATGCAAAAACCTTTTGATGTCAACCTAGTCACTAAGTTGTGTAAAACCCTTATTTCTTTTCAATTTTTTGAAAATAAGATCCCATAGTATATTAAGTTGGTTGAACTTGCTATTATGCAAGTAATTGGTTTTGTTGAAGATGAACATTATTTTTCTATGCTAACCTTCATGAAAACAAAATTATGGTATCAATTAACCATCATTTAGTGCTTGTCATTCACATGTTCAACTAAAAGTTCTTCACTTTGCAGAACTTTCCTTTTGGAATAGTTATTCAAAACTAGAAGGACAACATAATTTGATACAATCCAAAAAGTTGAAGCTTGAGTTGTTACCAACTTACAAGTTGTTTTTTCCTTTGTGTCTTTTCTAATACCTATTTCTTTTCTATTTTTGAAACTTGTTTGGCATTTGGATTTTGGATAATGGGTAATAACATGGGCATTGGGTGTTGTTAAAATGATTTGGAATCTTGATCTAACATGGAAGTAATAATAATTAGGTGATTTAATTCTAATCGACAAAGTGAAGATAGTCAACTTGGTTTAAGACTAAGTTTGGGATCATTTCAATCACATACAACTAATTTTTTTTAAAATGTAATATTAATTTGTCTAACTAGTGCACACAATTCAAAAAAAAAGAATCAATATTATTTATGTACAATTGATCAAATATAATAACTTGTTTAAAATGTAGTCCTAGTTTAGTTGTATTTATGTATTTAAACAACTTGAAATTGCACTAGGAAAATTTTATTATATTTTACAACTCAATGTTGTTTTCTATTATTTTAGTTGTTATAGTAGGGAACAAAATTTTAATTATAAATGACAAGTTGTAAGAGACAATTTTTGTTCTAGTGTTGTTTAAAATGAGGTAACACCTTTAGTTCAAGTTTTAATTTAGTTCTCAAAAGAGGCTTGTTGTTCAACAAAATTTCAATGACAATTTTAACACAATTCAAAACTTGGCCTTAGAACTTGAACTATAAATTGGATTTAAACCTACTTAAAACTTAAAACCTATCAACATTGGGACAAACTTTTTCCACCACTTTGAGGAGGTGGTTTAAAGAGTTTGGTGATTATTTGGTGGGGCCTTACCTTGTGTATACTCTTCGCATTTTGCCCAAAAGAATGTAATGAATCATGATGTCAAAGGTCATGAAGCAAACATTATGGATAAGGCCATTTAATGTTATGTGAATTGGTTCCAATTGAATTGAAAATTTTGAACATGTTCAAATCCTATGTAATGAAATGCACACCTTGATAGGTACCTTATATGCTTTGATTATATTCAACATAAATTAATCGAAAAATTGGGCTCCACATTGCTATGCATTACTAGTAATGATCAACATTTTAATGCAACTTGAATTGAAGTTGAATTCAAATTTGAATTGAAAAGAAATGGGATGCAAATTGATGAAGGTATTGAAAATTTTCTCATGAATATGGTGCTGAAAAAATAGACTTTAAAAATATATAGATATAAAAAAACACTAAATTTCCATGCCTCTTTACTTGGGGATGGTCTTCACACATATTCCAATTTGGAATTGTTCAAGAGAGGCCCATGACTTATGGAATTTCAAGTTCTCCTACATAAATTAATGTTGATGAATCATTCCCATTGGAATTAAGATGCTAAAAAAATTCAGAAATTCCAAAGAAAAATGTTGAAAGTGAAGGAAATTCCAAAACAACATTGCCTAAGTTGAGGTGCCAAAACTCTCTCATCCTAAAATTAATTCAATTTGATATTTGGTTGTCAAATCTAACCATAGGGTAAAGTACACCTTTATGGTTTTCTTGCATGTTGTTTACTAAGATCCACCTTGTATGTACAATTTTGATTATGCCATGTGGTTTGTAAGTGTTGGGTAGATTATGGGCAAAAGGTTTGTAAGACTTTTATCTTGTATAGGTACATTTAACTTATGTATGTGTAAGGCAAAGTTTGGTTATCATGTATTGGAGGTATTCTATGTGAACTTTTGGGCACCTTCAGGTTTAAATCATTAAGGGTATGTTTGTGTAACCATTTATCTAATCATATGGGTGGAATGTTTTGAGCATCATCGTGATTAATCTTATTTTATATTTAGAAGATTAATTTTATTAAATTTAGCATGTCTTTTACCTTTGAAAAATTCAATTTGAAATGTTGAAAATGCATTCATTTTGGTTGCAAAAAGGCTTAGACTTGTTGAGGAATTGACCCATTTGTAGTAGATGATGAATTGTTAGAAGGGAATTCATTGTGATTTAAGTTCAAGTGGACAAATTAATTTGAAGAATGGAAAATGAAATTTGTGTTTAAATCGGGACATGTGGCCAAATATACAAGTAAGAGTCTACCAAAATGGTCCAAGAAAAAATTGAATTATTTCATGACCTTCCACTTTCCACCTTGTTAAAAAAGGAAACCCACATATGTGACAGCTGAAACAAGTGTTTTTTCAACCTCATGAGATCATTGTGTGTACGTCCTTGCTTTCAAATGAGTACAAAGAATTGAACATGTTTAAAGACTTGTGAGTTGTTATGGAATTTGAATCTTGAAACATTTATAGTATGTGAGTCCTTAAAGGATAGGATGTTGAAAGTGCAAAATGATAATGGTAATATTAACACATTAGATTCAAAAAACATAACATCAAGAGTTGTGTACATATCTTTATCACACTTGGAGTGGATTGTGAAACCCATAAATAGGATACCTTGGATTTTAGGTCATAAGCCCACAACCTATTGAAAACTCTTGCACTAGATGAATATTTGAGATTGACACAATTGTGGAAATTATTCCACTAGACATCATTGGAAAGAGACCCAAAAAAACGAAATGATGTAATACTACGAACCATGAGCTTAAGAGAACACAGTTTAGTCTGCAAGATATAGATCACATCAACGCCTTCCTACAGCCTGACATGCCCAGTGCCCACCCTTTGTAAACATGCCACATAACCAGCTTTAGGGATTGACTCCCTGACATGTCTCTTCCTGATTAGACCTCCACACCCCAGGCATATAAAGTTGGGCCTATACCTCATTCTGCATGTGGATGAAAAGTGATCCATAATCCAATTCTGAGCATGAAAAGGAGTCCAAGTAAACTTCTAAGAATCTAGAAATTATGTATAGTACACATCTAGCATGTATGGAACAGGATTCTTTGCAACCAAAAGCACCAACCTGCACTTTGATCTCAAAGTACACATCAAGTGTGAGTCATCGGTTTTGTTTGGAATGGCCACTTTTGAGATCTTGGCTGTATACAAGTCCTTCCTTTGAGCAATATCTCTTTCACAGACCACATGATAAACTGACCATACAAAGGAATCTACTTCCTCAATATGCTCGATTGAGACTTCGCACTACAAAACTTAGAGCATCTCCACCCCGGCAAACAACTCCTTTATTTTAAAGTAGAATACTGTTTAATGACCACCATCCCCACCCAGAAATTTCATAGAAGTCCCTTTAAACACTCAAAGACCATTTATGTCTTTACATCTGGATGAGTAATAGTCATTGTCCAAATCCATAGTAGAAAAAAGCTTTTAAACGAGTTAAAATGACCACTGCAAAATGGACCATCAATACCAGAGAGCAGCAGGATTTGTGCTAGATCCTGCTGCAAGATTTATTGAAAAGGGGCTGGTGTGGGGTGGAGATACTCCTAGATCTTCAATTTTGAGAAATCTATCAAGGTAACATTAACTCCTTGGAGAAGGTTAAGTCCTTAGGTATAAGCAGCCAAGCCTACTGACAGCATTGGGCTGTTAAAAATTATGCAGAAGCATTATAACCCATGGCCCAATACCAGAATAATAAAATTTCTAGTGCACAATCAAATAGGAAAATGATTTTCTATTCCAAAAACCCATAATTTTATTTCTTCCTTAGAGAGAGCAATATGAATCAGAAGGTGCAAAACTGTTAGAAGTTTAGAGATGACTTTTGGAAGAACTTGCCATCCAGCAGCAAAAGAACAAGCTGCAACTCTAGTAATCAATGAGTGCTAACATAAACTTGGATCACATCTGAAGTGTAGGGTTACAAGAAGCAACTCTAATTAATTGTCAGCTGCTGCAAAGTTACTCTTTTCTTCACAAAGAATTGATCAAGTCCCAATTTTCCAGGTAAAATTTCCCCCCACCAAAAAAATTTGAAAAAAGAAACTCCATCTTATAAAGCGAGACACAAATGTATATATATACAATTGCATGTGCCAACACAAGAAGAGGAATCAGTAAATCACCAGCCAGCTACAGCACAACAATTTTCTGAAGGCACAAAAGAAGTGCTCACTTTCTCATGGACTTAGAGCTGGCTGGACAGTCTACACTAAGTTGCTGCATTTCACCAGAGAGACTAGAGTTTGGTGGGTTTGAATATTTTGTGCAATAATATTGCTATAATTCCTATCAAGAAGAAGAAGAAGAGTTGTTGCTGCTGTGACAAATGTTCTATTTTGCAGAGACACTAGATTAGGGTTCCTCGATGAACTAGACTAGTTTTTCTAGAGTTAAGTAGCTGGGACCAGCTTGCTTCATAGTCTGGTTTGGAGCTGCTTCTGTTTCAAGGGACATGACATGAGCTGCATGAGCTGCAGCTTTGTTGTCGTTGGTTCGCAGCTGGATTTAGGGTTCAGGGTTGAAGCTTCTCCCATAGCTGTAATCTTGCCAAGGTCATGCCCTTTGGTCTGTTGATGAAAAAGTGTTCCATGAGCTCATGTTTGTAGCCCCAGGAGACAGTAGTATCGGTTCTGTCTTCGCAGCAGACTGAGCTAGACTTGCAGCTACTTGTGGAGAAGCAGGCCGCTGTTGTTGCATGGCATAGCTGCTGCTGCTGTTGCTCATGTGGGCACTGGCAGCATTTGCTGCAACACCATAACTCTTGCTGAGCTGCTGTCGCTGGCACGCCATTCGATGTTTGCGAGCTGCTCGCGTTGCAGCAGCAGTCGGAGTTGAGTAATAACTATTACCAGCTGCTGCACGCGGCTTGCCATAGCGGTGCTGCACTAGTACTGATGGTTGTGTGTCCCAGACTGTAGTCTGTTGGTGGTTTCCAACCCTAAAGTATTGGGCGCCGGCGGCTCCTGTCTCTACTGATCCAGGATCATCCTTGCAGCGCAAACCCATTGCAGTGTAAGCTGAATCCACGCTTCGCTTTCTCTTTTGTTGTTGCCAATTCAAGTCAGCAGCTTGCTGCAGAGGTCCAGGAAGTTGAGCCCCCCGGTGACAGATCAAGCTTGCAAGTGGTGGAGTTTCTAGATGGTCACCAACAAGAGTAGTACTTCTAGAGGAAGATCTGCGCCCATTTTTGGTATGTGGTGATGAGCAAGAATAGTCGATGAGCGTCTGAGTACCCGTGGAAGACGTAGCTGCTGGCGCTGCTGTTGCGGAGGGTGTGACGCACAGCTGCTCCAGGGAACCTGATATGGAAAACTGCTGATCTCCGGAGGACGTACTACTAGAATTGCTACTGCGCTCGTCTGCCCAAAACCTGACGTAATCCATCAAGAGCGTCAAACCCTTATCTCCACCACCAAGCCTCTCTATGGCTTGATGCATCATGGCTTCGTTCAGCGTCACTTTCTTACACAGTGCACGCATGCTGCAATCCAGCAAGCTGCTGCTCATGGGTGGGGACTGCATGACATCATTATTGACCCGCGACATCAAATCATCATCACTTGCAGCAGCAGCAGCAGCAGCAGCAGGAGTAGTGTTAGTACTAGTACTATGGGATGCTGGAGAAATCTTCATCGTCGACCCAGACTTACTGCAGCTGAACAGATTCTCTAGGTCGTCCCGAAAGGGTTTAGTACCGGCCAGGTCCTGGAAACCAAAATAGGAGCTGTAAGTTTGATCACAAGCTGTAGAACTAGGCAGCAGATGCAAGGCTACATGATGCTGGTCGTACATGAGCTCAGTACTCAACCATGCGTCGGCCAGACATAAGTTCTCCTCGATTTCCGTGCTCATTGTTTTTCTCTGATCTGTGTGCAATATTCTGGAGATGATGCAGTAGTTAATACGGAAACTTCAGCAGCCGGCAGCTTGGAACTCCAGCTTAAACTTTGATTCAGAAATGCCGGAACTTTTCAAAGAGCGAGATCTGGGCACACGGCAGCAAATTCAAATTAAACCTTACACGAACATCACAAGAACGAAGAACAAAAAGCACATCTTATTAAATAGTACTACCCAACCCTCGACAGAGACATGATCTCTTGCGGGTGCCTAATTATCACTTCAGCCTCACAACCCAGTGTTGAACACAAAAGATTCTGTTCAAAACAGTTCTCAACACAAGACCCAGCAGCAGGCAGCCAATGTCATGCATGCTTACCTAGTCTCGACTCTCCAACAAAAGAACTGATCCGGCGCGGCCGCTAGCCGCTCTCACAAACTCCGCAATTATGCAGTAGCTAGACTATGCAGCTGACCATCAGTATTATATCCAGCTCGTTGCAGCAGCACGTGATCAGACCCAAAAACAAAAACAAAGTCTAGATAAGCCTAAGTCTTTTGCTGGAGACTTTTCTCTTAGAAAATTTCAGCAGAGCCAGCTATAATAAGCTGCCGCTGCTGCTGCTGCTGCTGTGAACCTGGTTTGACAGGAGTGATACAAAAATGAGGATTTCAGTGGGTTTCTTAAGTTCCATGCAGATTTGCTATTTGTGGAACAAACCAGCATTCAATACAGTCTTGGAATTGGTTGCATGAATTCTCCTTGCTGAGCTATGTCTTGTCTTGTCTTCTTCTTCTTCTGCTTCCTCTTTTTTGTGTGTAAGCAAAGCAGCTTGTTCCTGCTAGCTCAGAGCATCTCCAGCTGTGCTTAGTATGTGACCCTGCTAAAATATTTCTCACATCCAAGTTTGAGTTACTTAGGCTACTTTCTTTTTTTTTTCTTCCTACCTCACCCAAAAAACTCAAACTGGCGCTGCAGAAAAAGGAGTTGGTCAGGTGCATATATTCTTCTGGCGAGCCAGCCAGCCATAATATCTGCCACAATCGACAGGCTGCATGTGGACGCTGTGGGAACTGGTACTACACGTGGAACCATCGGAAGAGCCATGATTGCATCCTCAGTGAGTGTTCCGACACGTGGAAATCGAGCCTAAGCTGATTGCCCCCTAAATGTGATGACGTCCACGACCACGTGGCGGTCATGCCACTGGTTGTGAACTATGAGTGCCTTTTCTTTTTTATCTGCCGAAATTTTGGCATAGCTTCCACCTCAAAAACAAATTTACCTTTACCCTAAGGTCAGTTTGGTCATTAAATAATCCTTAAAATAGTGAAATGAAATTTTGTGAAAAATATGAAGTTGACAAAATCATAATAAATTATCATAGGCTACAACTCTGAATAATTTCACTACTCATATCACAATATTATAGTAGATGATGAGAAATATATAATTTCAAAATTAGAAAATGAAATCAATTTTTGAAAAAAATATATATATATTCGTTTTGTCAATGTGCAATCTGACCCTTGGCTACCGTAAAAGGAATTTTCTTTCGCAGAAAGTACTCACCTGATTTTTGTTTTTACACTAGGGGGAGTGAGTCTCATAAAATGAAATTTCCAAGAGGAGTTGGGGCCCATTATTTCAGGAACTCCCCTGCTCCTACACAAATTTCCTTGGTTTTTAAGGAAAATAATTTGCTGAATGTTTTAGATTTATTTAGTTTTTGGAATTTTTTTTAGCATTCCAGCATGGCCCTGATTTTTATTTTTGCTTTTTCAACACCAGGCTGGTACCCATATTGGGTACTTTTTAAAAAGTTTCATGGGCCTACTACGTCCCCCTATTTCCACTGGAGTACTTATTAGATGGGTAATTAGATGGGAAAGCTCATAAATTCAACTTTTTCTTTTCCCAGGAGCCATTTTGAATGCCCATCACAAAACAAAATATTGAAACTTTAGGGGCTCTCCAAAATAGTTAGTTGTTCTTATGTTGAAATCCAGTGTCTTCCTTTTTGGCCCACCTGTACATGTGAAAAAAACACGACAACTGTAGGTAAAGCAAATGGGTTAAAAAGGTAGTGCTATTGGAAGCATCTTGGGGAACAAATTGGGATCATTGTGAACTTTATGAGAACCCCTTGGGAACTTGATGGGAATATAACGGGAACAAGAAAAAACCAAAAAATCTACAAATCAGAAACAGAAAAAGGAGAAGAGGGGGGGGGGCGCCAGGGGAGGGAGTAAAAAGGCGAAGATGTGAAGTCATCTGCTTAAGTGGTTGGTGACGTGTTTCGGGGGGCTTGCTGGCACCTCACACACTCATGGGATTGGTGATCAGGTACTTTGAATGGCTAAATTTACTTCTTTTTCGGTGCCTTCGTTTTCCCCTTTTTGGTTTCTTGTGCTTTCCCAAGGATGAAGCTATGAAAAACCCTAAAAAAGGTGCCTAAATACATGTGTAGGGTAACACCTAGGGCTGGGGTGTTTACACCAGTGTTGTTGGGCAGTTCTCACTTTTTGTTAGAATCACCAGTTTCGAGTCTCACAACACATTTTAAGAACCAAATCACTTTAAGAACCAAATTGATTCTCTATAAAAAAAATCTTCATAAAAAAGAACTGGCCAGGCTATCATCAAACTTTTGAAAAATAATCAACTCGTTCTTTTTAAGTGCTAGTTTTCACAAATTTTAGACCACTTCGTTTTCAAATGTAATTCTCACAAGTTTGTTATCAAAAGTTTAATTATTTTCAACAAATGATTTATTAGTTTTTTTTAAATTAGCCAAAAAATGATTAAAATAACAAAGAATGGAAAAAAAAATTCTCTTTCATAATTTCATATGTTCATCTTGTTCAAATGAACTTTCATATTATTTTAACTTTTTTTTCTAATTCTAGGTCCTTTCCAATTAACTTCGCCAAATTAGAAAATGATCTGTAATCAACTTTTGGATCATTAGTTCAATTTTTGTTCACAAATATCAACTTCTTTAAAATATATATATATATAAATAACATTTTTATTTTGTTAGTCTATTAGCTAAAGGGATTTTCCTTTTGAATATCCCAATTTGAGAACTTATAATCCCAAATATTTGAGAGGTCAAAAACCAAAAGTGAGAAACATGGATTTGTGTTTTTCCCGCCACTAAAAAGAACATTTGATATCCTCCATGTTCACTTCGTATCTTTTTTAAATTTTCATCTTCCTAACCACAAAACTTTTTCACTTGTTCATTCGTAATGATAATTGGTTCAAAAAATTCCAAATTGCAATCTTTTTCAACCATTGGATATGCACAACCAACTTCACATTCTAACATAAGATGTAAAAGATTATGGCATTTGACAAGCATGGAATATAAGATTTTTTGACGTATGCCTCAACAATAACCACATTTTTTCACAATCAGTATAAGATGATATTAAATGAAGGCTTTTAAACTTAAGGTCTAACATCAAATGTAACATGATATGGGTCTTTCTGGCATCATATTTCTTTAAAAGAGTAAGAAAGACATAAAACATCCCCAAAATTCCCTTTTCTTGTTAGAAACCAACAAAAACAACTCAAGAACAACCTTAGAATCATCATGTATCAAATTGACTAAGGTTGGCGAGATTTCAACTTTTTCTTTCAATTTCAAATATATTGTTATTGCAAAATACAAAATGCATACATCACTCAATAACCAATGGCCTCGAAACTAATTCAAAACACAAACACTCACAACCAGGGAAAAATAATCAATAATTATTTGAAAAATGTACCGTGTAAAAGGAGGAGGCAATCTTCCACCAATTGTAACAAAAGTTAATAACATTCTAAAATTGCAAAGCTTTTTGGAACATAATCACTTTGGATGTAAACCTATAAACAAAGTTTAACATTCAATGTTAATATTTTCAAACTATAGTTTAATTTTAAAATCTAAATGACCTTGTTCAAATAAAAATAAATAAAAATGATTATTAAAATAATTTGATATGAAAAACTTATCTTGTTCATATTCAAGTGTTTAATTTTCCTGGACAAATATTATAATCTTCACAAGCCTTGTTCTATTCTTGTTTCTTTTTTCTAGAAATCCTAGGCAAAGTTATATATTTTTACAAATGTGATTGCGCAAACTTATTACAAACATAATTGACATTTTGACATTTTTCATCTATTATTGCAAATTAGCAAGATTTAAAAAAAACTTGGGTAAAATAAGAAGCTTGAAAATTTTCCTCCAAACCCAAACATTCACAACTCATGATAGAACTTAAAGCAATTGCCATAACATTCAAATTTGATGCATATTAATCTTTTACATAAGCAAGAATTTATATCTTCAACCCATTTTCATCCAAGAATTATGTCAAATTTCTTGTTAAGGCTTAACCAATAACCTATGTTACATCAAACAAATTGACAACAGTGACATGCTTTGGTTATTAATTAGTCCCTAATTTTTTTATCACAACAACAAAAATGTCATGTGCACCTAAAAACATGCATAAATCAAAACTTGTGACTATAATATTGCATTTTTCTAATTTTGGTAAAAACATATTCTTGTTTTGTTTTCTTCACCAAGTTAGGAAACACCTTTTGAGAAAAAACATTTCTTAAAGGAAAGACCACTTGAAGACATAAATGCAAGCTAGACACTTAATCCAAATAATTTTCACAAATTGCATTGGTAAGTGATTTTTGACAATCAAAAGGCCTAAGTTGGTAGAAATTTTCTTTGTTAAACATCATTTTTTTAAATATATATCTTTTACAACAAAAAAAATTTGAAATTTTTCCACTGGAAATTTTTTTTTGTTGGTTACTTTTGAATAATTTTTTTTAATGGATTATTTACCTCTTCCAACTTCTTTTGCAATAGTGGCATGGTTTGCATTCACATGTTTGTTAAAATTTGTTATACCATTTGTTTTGTAATATGAAATTAAGTTTTTTCTCACAAGAGTTTTAAAATTATATGCATTAATTGGAATGTTGTAAGAAAGAATACAATGCATCATTTGAGGATTATTACAATCAACTTTTTCATTTTGTTCACACATTAAAAAAGTAGCAAAATGCATTTTTACCATGAAGTCTACATTTAATTATTTGAGCATGTAACTATTAATAGTTCATTTTCATTTTCCTTCTTCATTTTCAGGAACTCTATTTTTTTTGTTTCCAAACTTGGATAATCTTCAAACATTTCTTCCATAGGAACATCATTGAGAAAAATTCCATATGTTTCATTTTCACTTTACTATTCCATTTTTAATCAATTTCTCAAGAATGTTATTTTCAACGAAAGTGGAAACACTAAAACAAAACAATATTGTACCAAAATGTTTTTTTAATTTTTTAATTTTCAAATTGATATAAATATCCACACATTACAATGCCATTAAAATCATTTATTAAGATTTGCAAAGGCCAAAATAATTTACTTAGCCATCCTTTCTTCATGTAAAAATGAGTATGTAGAATGAAGTGTAATGCAATGCAAAAAAATGTATGAATCTTACAAACAACAAACATATTTCGTGATGAACTAGGATGTCACCAAGTTTAATAAAAAAGAAAATGAACTTCGAACATTAAAAAATGTTTCACCAAAATATATGGAAAGATAAACATTAGCATTTAAACCAAAAAAATAAAAATACTAGCATAGTTTGAAAGTAATACCTAAAAAAAACAACCCAATGGTGGAACCAAGTTCTTTACTTCCAAACCAACACAGTGTAGCCCAAACTTGCAAAGAGTAGGTGGGGGGAAATGTCAAATTAACAAGCAATAACAAAAAGAGTTGAATAGCAATGCAAGAAGAACTAAATAACAATATGACAAGAGTGAGTAGTAATGCAAAGAAGACCTAAACAACAACCAAGAGAACATGAACAATAACACACACAAAATGAACACAATGTAAAAGAACCCAAGCAACAATGCAAAATGACCAATACAAGAGGAGCCAAACAAGCCAAAAAAAAAACTCAACTTCTAAAATCACAAAGCTCAAACTCCAACATAAAATCAAATTGAGTAACAAAAGTGAAGCCCAAATTTTCTATCTTGTTTTTGGAAAGTGAAGACAAAGCTTCAATTTCAACTCTCAACAAGAATGGAAGTAATTGTTATGAGGGCACCACTTGAAACTTAAAACTTTAAAAAAAAATTCTTTTGAAAAGTTAGGATATTTTATTGAAAATCATATGATGCCTTATTAAAATACCTTGTCATGATATTTTTTTAAGATTTAAATAAAACGGGGCAAACTTATTCTTGGGTGGTACCATTAGGAACATCAAACCCCAAATTTTTGAGACCCATCCAACTTTAAGACAACATAGGACTTACATAAAGAAAATTTTTCATTCCAAATTATTTATCAAAATGTTACCCAAGTCATGTGGAATTCAAAACTCTAATTAAATTTTTTAAAAAATGTGTTTTGATGTAGAAAATGAATGCATAAGGAAAATGTTTAAGAATATAACACAAGGTATTTTTTTTTATCAAGAACACAATTTAGGAATCTATTTTTCGAGAATTTTCCTTGGATGTTCATTTTAAAAAATACTTCAAATGCCAACCTACTTGATGTCTTTTATAGATAATTTATTGAATCAATTTTCATTTAGTTATGAATTTTTGAATTCAAGATCATGAAGTCCCGAAAGGCAATTGATGTCAAGAACATAAATGATAACTATTTTCATCTTTTGTTACTTTAATGACTAGTTTGGATCGTTTTCTTATGCATGTATTAAATAAACAAGAAAAAATATCAAATGTGTAAGTGTAAGGACACTTAAAAGAAAAAGTCAAGAATGGTTCAAAAATCAAAATGTTAATGCATATTATAGGTTTTTGGGTGTTCATTATTTTTAATGAGTGTGTGCATAGGTGGGGAAAACATAATCCACCTAGTTCAATCAAATAAACCAATGTATAAGTAGATGGTATTTTATTTCTTAAATTGGGTCCAACTTTCCTATGAGTTTAGCAAGGTGGTTCCTAGTGGTATCACCTAAGGATAAGTTTATCGAAGGGTAAGGTCTTAAGGGTTGATTCTCACCATGCTAAAACCTTGTGGATCAAAATAACAACTTGAATATCAATTTAAGTGATATTTGATATTTTTTTAATTGAAAACTCTAGGCCAATTTTCACTTCATTTTTTATACCCATTCAACACTAATTTACACAACATAAAAATCAACCAATTTTCTTTTTAATCGTGACAAACAATGGGTACAACCTAGATAACTAGTGCATATCATGATTGAATTATTTTTTAAAATAACATGGGCATTTCAAAAAACAAAATGCCTACTTCTATGGGCATTGGTGTTAAAACCTCCAAACACAAAAGACACAAATAAGACAAGAAAATTTGAAGACCAATGTTGATTGGCTCTTTACTTTTACATAAAACTTCTAGTTCCGGTTCTTCAGAAAATCACAAAGTTTTGGTTCCAATTCCACACATAGAATGGAAAGTTTGGGCTCTTGAAAAGCAAATTATGGTTCCACTTCCAATTCTAGTTTTGAAAATCACACCTAATTTGAGTCTAATTTCTAAATAGGCAAGACCTTAATAATTATAGTCACATTGACTTTTCAAAAACATGTACCTTAATTCTAGTTCCACACATAAATAAAATCAATAGAACTCAAGTTTTGGGTTTAGTTCTTTATTTTTAAATGTGGTTCCAAATTTAATTTTAATTCTAAAAATTATAGTTTGGGTTTGGTGTTTAACTAAAATTAGAACTAGTGGTTTTTACTTGCCAAAGTGGGTATACATAATTCATTAGTTTTTATCAATGTTGGATGGTTTTCACTTTTTGAATGAAAACCTTTAATGTTTTCTCATAAGATGATAACTATTAGTGATATAATTCTGCAGGTGTTAATTCTAATTTTCCATGAGTACATCAACTACCTTTATATCACTATTGGGTCCTTGTCCTACTCCATTAGAATGAATACCATGTAAACATACTAACTATGACAACATTCAATCCTTTTTAAGTCCAAAGATTCATTCAATTAAATTCACATACAATACTAAAGCACCAAGAATGGAAGAAAAAACATCTTTTATATTTCCATAAACCATGAAACTCTACAATGTTTTTCTCCCTTCCTTCCTCTCATAATTCCTCTACTTAATTCCTATCCTAAAATATCAACATAAACATACAGACAATCAACATTTGTACCCCCTACAAGTTAATCAAAATGTATTTTATACTCCCCACAAAATAGTTATAACTACCTAATTGTCTAGCAATTTGACTTGCCACAAATCAACTACACTATGTTGTCATAGAGATATATTACCATACCAATTTGCCTACTCTATCACATTGTTTTGCCTATTATATCATCTCGACTTGTCTATGTTTATCGACTTGCCTATATGCTTACTGTTCTATTTCCTTTTCCTAACATTATTCCCTTCTTAATTATTGTAATGTCCCCACGTAGCAGCTAAGCTTTCTAGATCTAGCTAGGATGTACACTACTTTTAACATAAAATACCATCTGAACATGAATAAGATAGTTGTCTATTTTGTTGTCAAAAGACTATACTCCATCTTTGGTTATTATAATTCGTTCACCCCTCACGTACTAATTGATTCGATTAGGTTTCACTAGGTGGAGGAAGGCACTATTGGTAGTGCGTAATCTTGTCAATGCATGGTCATTTTGTCAACTTATCCACCAAATGTTAAACGCGCAATATGGCCGCTTAAAAGTACAATGCATCTTGGCCCAAATGTGCATCTGCTACCTAAAACTTAGTAAATTCACAACTTACCCTCCACAAAATTACTTACATCACACAATTTCCCAAATCAATGAGGTAAGTAAACTCTTAGTAGTAATCCATTGGGTACTTCCATTGCTCAGGTTCAGCATGAGTTTGATTTACCACATGATTTTAAATAGTTTTTATTCCCATCCTAACAAAAGTTGGTTTATTGGGAACAACAATTTGGTGTCAATGATAATACTCTTAACAGGCACTACAATAATTCCTCAAGGCATAAAGCCCCAAGCAACCCACCTCAAAATCTAACACTCCATATCCTTTTAGCTGATGGTATTAAATGTAAAGCATATTATGTTGTAAGCTAGGAATTTTCTCCACTCCAAATCCTCTACAACCCACATTATTAGGAACTCCTTCTTAGTGATGTGACTTCCAAGTATTAGCAATGCTACCCCTACCTTCAAACAAATCTGAAAACAATGTAACATGTAGTATGTTTTAAGGTTTGGTAGCAATGGCAAAACATATTCTAACTCTAGCATCATATGCACCATATCATTTTAAAAATAGGATTTCACACTTGCCTTTTATACTAAAGTTGGATGCTTAACCCTAGGAGAAAAAACTCCATATATCATATTCTTCATCCTGGTCTCTACCCACTTTCCATCCATGCCGATAGCCTAATCCTTGTTTTCCACCTTCTGTTATTTTGCTTTGTTTTTGTCTATAGGATCTATTATTTCATGTTTCCTTATCAACTTCCCAATAGGCATTATCTCGTCCCCATCCTTTTCTGACAAAAAGACTTGTTTTTCCTCTTCCTAAATTGCTTCTTCATTGGCAACCTCCTTTATATTTTTTTCTTCTTTGTCTTTCTTTTCTAGCAGTCGAATATGTTCATATGCAACATCGAGGGCATTGGTGTACTTCCTTGTTTGTTCAAAATGCCAATTCCTAGACTATGCTCTAGCCTCTTCCAATGGCTCACCCATCTCCATTGGAAGTTATTCTCTAAGTTCATCATACAACGTTGCCTTGGTTTTGTTTTGAATGGCCACACTTTCCCAATTGTTAACGATTTGCAAAGTAACTATATTTTGCCTTGTGCCACCTACAACTCCTTCCATAATGTATTCTCCTTTGCCATTAGAAGCTTCTGATCCTTGTGATGATTTTCATGAATATTTTCCACAACTACCTACTGAGTACTTGATTCCTCTTCTTGTTAGTGCAAAACCTCTTCCATTCCCTTCAATTCTTCATATAGGTTGAACTGTTCATTTTTTAATACTTTGATTTCCTTTTTTCTAAAATTGATTTTTGCATCAACCTTTGTGATAATCTCTTGATGATTTTCAGTCCTTCTTTCTTTTTTGTTTTTGCAAATTCTTTCACCATCAAGCTAGTTCCTTCAAAACCAACTCCTCTTTAGTCTGTGATTTCATGAGTTGTTGGTGTAGTTTTTTGATCTTCTAATTTGTTTCCTTCAACAATCTCTCATGGTTGACTTGTCCTGTATTAGTTGAGCTTCAATATGGAGGTTCCCTTTGGGTCCTTGGTGCTTCACTGCTCTTATGTGTGTGGTTGTTCTTCTATGATTTGTTGTTCTGTTGGTGTTTCACTACTCATCCATGCGTTGTTGTTCACCCCTGTTTTGTTGTTTTGCCATGTTTCCCTACTCCATTGTTGAGGTACCTTTCTTTTCCTCATTGTTTCACTATTCCTCCATGCTTTGCTGCTCCCTTGCCTAGATCAATACTCCCCCTATTCTTTTTTTTTGCAGTGTGTTGGAAATTCGACATTTGATGTTGCAAGTTTGGAGTTTAGGAGAAAGCTTGGAAGCATCAAGTTCCAACTTGGTGGAAATATTAAGTTTTTTTTCCCATTCCCCCCCCTATTTTTCTAGTTTTTTCCCCCATATTTACTTTTAAATTTTCATTTTATTTTAGATTTTCATCTTCGTTCTAATTCAAAAAATATATATATTTTTGTTATTTTGTAGGGATTTTTGGAAGAACCTTTGGAATCATTTACTTATTTATTCCATGATTATAAGTGAACCTTCTTGTATTGCTTGTGAATGCATATAATTGCTTGTAAATGCTTAGGTGTAAATGATTTTATATCTTTCTAAATGTTTAGATGATCTTTAGTTGAACAACTGAATCTTTAAAACCCTATCACACTTAAACCTTTTTATCATTCACAATTTTTTTTGTTTTGTCTTTCCATTATAATCATGCAAGTTATGAAGGTTATTACAAAATGGAATTTTCAAGAACAAATATTAATGAAACAATAATTGAAAATGAATATTTTGATATTATCCCCAATCAAGTTTCTATGGAAGAGGTATGTCTAATTGAACCTATGGAAGAAAATAAGAATCTACAAACATAATCCAATGCCATTTATAATGAAGAAGATAAAATGAAAGAAAATTTACAAAAATAATTGCATGTTCAAAGAGAAAAATGGAGAAGACATGGTAGGAATGCATTATGTTGGTCATTTTACATTGTAAATGATAATAACATTGTTGATGGAAGTAAACAATAGATCATGAGGTGTATGATTTGTCATGTTAATTTTGTCTTTGTTAATCCAAGAACAAAAGAAAGGAAAGGAAATATAACATATTACAAAAAAATGGTATAATAGCTTTGAAAATAAAACATGTGGATGCAGATCATGTTATGCTTGCAAAAAGATTTGAGAAAGAAATGAACTTTCAATTAAGAGATGTATTAGAAAGACAACCTACAAAGAAAAAGCCCAATGTGTCTAGCTTTGAAATATCAGAGTTTTTTAATGCAAACAATATTTTAAAAAAGGATGTTGTGCAACAAAAACAATTTTAACAAGACCTTGCCCTTTTGGATGTTAAAAAATCTCATTATTCAATGTGTTGAGAGCACTTGGTTGAAACATCTTGTAATGCATTCCATATCCAAGAGTTGTGTTTCCATCAAGAAAAATGTTTTCACAAAAGGTTTTGGTTCATTTGGTGGAGAAGATAAAATAAGAATATGTCTTGCTTAAATTGAAATAATGTTATTCTACAAAAACTACTTTTGACTTGTGGATGTCAAAGGGAGCACACAATGTTTTTGCCTTGGTGATTAGCTTTTTGAATGAAAAATGGCAACCTCAACATATTACAATAGGTTTGTTTGAGGCAAGTGAAACTATAGGGCAAACTATGGCAAGAAGTTACCTAATTGAATTGTTAGATCAATATGATTTAAGGATGAAAATTATTGCATATGTGAAGGATGAAGGTGCAAATTTGAATGTCATGACAACAATTGTAAAAATTGTGGTGGATTGTGAAGTTCTTGGTATGGAGGATAAATCCCAAAGCACTTGTTTTGGTCATGCATTTTTTAAAGCATGCCAATATGGGACAATTAAAAAAAAGTTTGTAAAAAAATGAAACATATTTCTATTAAGTCAACCCAATTCGATTTACAAAAGTACATGATTTGGCCAAAGAAATATGGAAAAGGGAAACATGAATGGAATAAAGTTTGCATTGATTTTGGAATTTGACTAAGAAAGCTAAACACCCCTTTCAAAACAAGGTATTTTTTAGATATATATTTAAAAATTATATTTAAGGATTTGGTTTCCAAGTTTGCAATTTTATTTTTTTTCCAGAATACTAATAATTTGTTAAATATTGTACATGGTTACCAGCAATGTAATTTTGTTTTAGGAAGCTTTATTATTTTGAAAGGCCATTATATTATGTTACAGATCACAAATTGTTGTTCATGTTTCTAGTCAAGTTCCCTTTATTATCACTTGGCATGTTTATCAAAATAATTTTTGATTTCTTATTTTCAATTGTGAATGCTTGTGTTCTAAACTAGTCCAAAGATCATTGGTTATTTAGTGATGCCCTAAATAGTACCATCACAATGGGTTCCAAGTTAAAGGAAAATGTTGGAATTGCACAAACCTTAAACCAATTTATGGATAATGATTTTGCAATTATTCTTGAATTATCTTTATTTATTTCTAACATTAAGAAAAAAGTTTGTGGTGTGTTTGATTCTTTCCTTTCATTTCTAAGAAAATATGGATAAAAAAAACCTATAACATGTTTTTGTTGATGTTAGATCCATGATTAAAAAGTCTTTGTTTGGTATTTTCATGGTCATGAACAAGGCATTTTTATTGTTGAATAGTATGATTGGAAGTCTTTGTAGTCTTTGTTTTTGAAGTGTTATCATCATTACATCATGTGGTAGACACAACACAAATTTTATGAAGATTATAACCTAGATATTTGGAGATGACTACCAACACAAGTGAATCAATCATAGAATTGGTCAATAGAGAGCTCCTAAGTTTTAGGAGATTTCAAGTGAATCCTAAGGAGATCAAATGCCATCTGCAAAGGACATCAAATGTTATATGCAATGGTGGCAAAAGAATGAGTTCGTGTTCCCCATTATTGGCTTTCTTGCTGAACAAATATTAAGAATTGTTGGATCACACATAGAGTCAAAAAAAAAAATCTTTAGCTAGCATACTTACCAACTTTAAAAAAATGTCGTTTACAATAAATTTTTTTGAAGAAATTAATTTTTGTTAGCAAAATTTGGTTTAATGATACAAGAGCAAGTTGCAAATCTCCCAGTGATTTAGTAGAGTTTATTGAAATAGATGAAGAATTAGAAAAAGAGTTACAAAAATTTGAGGGTGAATTTGAATGATATGAAATTTAAAATAATTAATTTTTTTTTTTGCATTTGTTTCATATTTTGCAAGTAATTTTGACTTTATGTTGTTTTGAATTTTAATTAAATTTTCACATTAAATCAAATAATAAAATAAACCCGGCTTGTGAGAACCGTGGCTGAAAACCAGGGCTTGTAATTTTTTATGAGAACTGGCAGGACTGAAAACCATTGGGAATTTTCTGATCCAAAAATTTGAAACCCTTAAAAGTTATCTAAATCTTTTCTTCTTGTTTTTTTAATGAGAACCTTAAAGGTTCTTTAAAATGGTTGTGATAACCAGAACTGGCGGTTTTACAAAAGTGAGAACCGCCCAACACTGGTTTTTACCAGTTTGGCGGTGGCTATTTCATCTTTGAGATGACAATTGATTCTCAAAGGCATGAGGCAAGGGTTTTGAATTCAAACCTTAGGCTACCTCTGAAGTTCCCCATTCTCTTCCAGCCCAAAACCAGTTTTGGGGGATTTTAGAAATGATCCAAAAATCATGATTCTGAGACTGAGGGGGGGAGGAATCCTGCCCGAAACTAATTTGGAAATTATTCAATTTAAATCAAATTTGTTCAACCCTTCTCTTGAACCCAAACCTACATCAAAATTCTACATCAGATGCACAATTAGGGTTTCACATTTTGAAAGGCCATTAGGTTTCCACCTACAAGATGTGTTAGAAGATTCCATGAATGATCATGGCTTCTGTGCAGAGATTTTTTTTGTGGTGAATTACCATCATTTTGTGAAAAATATCTTGGAAATTATTATTCTGTTACAATTTCCCTTTTTTTATTTGCCATTAAACGATTGGGTGCTTAGAATTTTCTGCTTTAATATTTTGAATATTATCAAATTTGGCTAAATATACTTCTATATGATTATCACTTGAGCAACATCACAAAATTGAAAAAAAAAGGGCTACCATAACCAAGTCTTTGGTTTTTGAGAATCATGGGGGATATGTTCCAACATTAGTTGAAACCGACGTTTTTTTGGGGCCAAATTTCGCCATATTTTGACCTGAAAAATATGATTTTGACCTATACAAAGGATTTTCCATGGGAAAAATGGCCAAAATTCTCCAGATTTCAAAGAATGTTTTTTCCCAAACTGCCAGATTTTAATGATAAGTTCCAGTAGGTAGCCAAGAATATAAGAAGGATTCTGGTTTTTTTTTCTACTTTCATATCTAGTCTGTAGCCAAATCTGGCTAAATCATCTTATGGATGATCATCACTTCAGCTATATCACAAAATTTTTTAAAAAAAAACCTGGTTGAAACAAAATCATGAGAGATACCTAACAAAACACATAGCCTAACATAATTTGATTGCAAAATGAATTTGTTACTAAGGCCCGCTTCACACTAGGGGTCAAGGCCAAAAAAACTTGGGGCCAACTTTGAGCATTTTTTGCTTGTTGTTTGGCCCCAAGTTACTAATAAAGGCTAGAACATTGAGTTCAGGATATTAATATTGGCCCGAAGGGTTGCAAATCGGACTGCCAAATTTGATGGTATCCTTTTCCCAGCCTTGGGGCCAATACATGGCCATAAAGTTCAGCATTTATTAGTAACTTTAGGCAGATTGAAAAGATTGTTTCTAGTTCAGCCTTGACTCCTAGTGTAAAGCCCTTGGTGCTGATTTCATCTTTTGCACCAATAGGAATGCTTGACTTGGGTTGAACATAGACCCAGACTCTTCGTGTAAAGGGGGCCTAAAAGCAACGTAGATTGTACAACGGGGTCTCCAGCTGTTACTCACGAAGTGGTTCTCTGGAGCAAACCAAAAACATATCCCAAATTGTACAGGGATGCATGCGAAGTCTCTTCCCACCACAAAAAGAGAGAGAGAAGAAGAGTCCTCCTCTATCAATTAAGCCACCTATCACCTCCCCAAAGACAAGAAAAAGAATCCAAGGGGCCACACCCGCCACAACACCTTTCTTCTTCCCCTTTAGAGTCTTCCAAGTGGTGCTCAGTATGTGACGCTTTTAAGTAGAATTGCATGAGAAAAAGTCAAAACATGGCGGTTTGGCTCTGGAAATGGTTTTGGCTCGGCATCATTGGACAGGAAAGCTGTGCACATGCAGAAAAGAGTATATGATCTAACTTCTCCTCACTGTTTTTCATTCAGCATCATAATGATTGGTCCAGGTGGTTTGCTATTAGTAGTCCTCAACCTATTTGCACTCTGAGTTTTGTGGGTGGAGTTGCAAAAAGGTCAAATAACTAAACTTGGATGTCTAAGAGCATCTCCACCGGTGCTCAGTATGTGATTCTAGACAGTAAAATTTATTCTACAAAAGTCAAAATGTGCCGTTTTAACTCAGGATGTAGTTCCAGTTACAATTTATTGGTGGGGTTGCAAAAAAAAAATCTAAACGTAGATATTTAATTTTGTTATACAGAGTGACAGACTGAGCACCGGTGGAGATGCTCTAATGACACCGAATGAGCTCAAGTTATACATCTATGTACATGAACTTGTAGAGAGACACAAAAAAAAACCCAATAAAAATCGATGGCCAAAACCATCACACGGAAGACAAAAGGAAGGCCAAAGAAAGACTAAAAGACATGCAACCCGCATGAACCAACAAAGGGAGAGAACCCGCCCTTCTTGTGGTAGGAGGCTATTTCACCCATAGCCTGTCTAATGTCACCGGCATGCAAATCATGAGATTAATATTAATTTCAGGTCTAAAAGAAGCATCTCCTGCCAACCTTTCTCTCTAGAAAAAAATAATTTTAACATGTTGCTTGAAAAATTGAATGCAAAAAGAGAAAAATAAATGACTTCTCAATCGTCTATCATGAAAAAGACAAGCACACTCCTTAATAAAATGATCTATATCATGTTCGAATGCATTGTGCATCTCCATGGCCATCAAAATAAAATGTACATAAACCTAAAGAGGAAGGTCAGAGGAAGGTTTGACTTAAACCCTAAAGAAGATCATATGGCATCTTCCCTAGGACCTTCACTGAAGGTGTGAATAGAACTAATGTGGTCCAGTTTAACCTTATGTATTATTTACTAATCTTTAATCAATCCTCTGGACAGCCAACCTCGTGGGTGAGAGCTTCACTTGTTCTGTTCATTGGCTCAACATGATGGAATGACATTTTGCTTGTTAAATGCCCATCCATCCATGTGAAACTTTTGTTTTATTTTAAAAGTTTAGTTTTGCTTCTAACATATTAGGCTATGAAATTTATCAACATGTGCTTGGGTGCTATGACATTGTGGTGGCCTCTAAGGTATTGGGCAAGGGTAAATTTATTCATTGAAGCTGAAAAAAAGAATTAACCAAATACAATACAAAGATGATCTAAAATGTCATTTTGCCCCTTTCACTTGAGGATTAAACATGTCAGAGATGTGGACCATTTGTCAACTTCTTTTGAATAGAGTGGAATTCTATGAACACATGCAAATAATATAATATTATGAAGCTAAGACTTACATGGAGATATATATGTGTGTATAATGACAAACCATTGTGCACACTAGGTATATAACGCTAATTAGTTAATTAACATGGTGGTTAATACCATCTAAGCCCCTTGGGCCTACCATCTAGGTGGGTTCCCTAAGCATACAAATTATTCTATAATAACTTTTGACCCAAAAAAATGTTACATTATGTAATTTTTTGCAATATTTATATTCCATACAAACTATGTACTAATGCTTGCAACTGGCAACTGATGCACATTTTTTAGAAAATGCATATTTTCATTTTTTGCATTTGTCTTGTTCTTAATCTATAGGCTTTTTAAAGCAAAAATCTAGGACTACAATTGTGTAGCAAATAAATAGCTTTAATTGCAACATGATGTTTGAACCACTTTGCTTTTTCACTAATCTCGATATCTATTTTTGCTTGTTTGGCTTATAGCAATCCATTGGCTTGACATAGGTAGAAAACCATTATAAGGTCCAAATGCAATAGCAAATATCATTATAATTGTAATCATTACTTAATTTTATGTGTATCAAGATCATTAATGAAATTAAGGTTAGAAAGTGTTAGATTGTTTATGTGATAAAATTTTGAGTTGATTGTTGGATTATTTGGAATAAGTTGAAAATGAAATTGATGAGTATATGAACATAGCCCTTAAAGTAAGGTGACCAATATGCCTTGTTCTTTGGCCATATCTCAAAATGATTGAAATTAAGTTTGAAAATGACATTACCATGAACAATAATGGAAAGAATTCTTTACATAATAAAGTGTGACTATTTTTTATTTATTTTTGTATTTTATTTCTAGGGAGGTTATTCGTTATATATTTTGTGAAGCATGTGAGATAAATGGGTTTTTTTTTGTATGATATATAAAAGTAGAATATGAAAGAAATATTTTATTAAAATAACAATATGTTCAATATATTCTAAAATATATACTCACAATCCAATTGTTGGCACCCTATTTACATTGAAATGAATTATAAAATTTAATTGTTTTCATTAAGTTACACCTTATAACTTTTTGCACATCATTTGGGAAAAAGTGGAAGTAACTTCCTTTAGTTTCACTATAAGAAAAATAAAAATTTACAACTTGCAAGTACAACTATTCTTTAGTTGCAAATTTGGATGAAGTCAACAATCAATCTATATGGTTCATTAATATACAAACCATATGTCTTACGCAACTAAATACAACTTTTATGCAACAAAATTGATCAAACCTTACATTATACAATGTGTACAACTAGTGGCAAATGTCATTATGACACATGGAATATCTATAAAATATTGGTTAATTAAATTAACAATGTGTGCCAATCTAAGGTTATCCATGTGGACAAATGGTCATTTACATTGCATGTCATTATAATTAACCTAACTTAAGCAACTTACATATAAAAAGACACATGAACATAACAAATAAATAGGCCTAAGGTAGATGTGTAGGCTTAAAATAGGTAGATAGATAGGGTGGGTAGGCTTAAGCTACGCAGTTAGATCAATAGGGTTTTATTTATTTTGTTGGTCACAAGCCTTTTTGATTGGTTCATCCCAAGTAACACTTGCATTTTGAATATTTATAATGCATATTATCTATAGTCCATTCTTTCACCTAGTTATGGACAAAGGATATGGGATAAATATAATGAAGGAGAAACACTACAACCCTATCCCACAATGTCATTTGTCCCAAACAAAAGTAGTTTACCTACTTACTCATATTATTTTAACCTACCTACCAAGGTAGCTAATATAGGTTAGGTAAGTAGTAAGTTAAGTAAATAATAAGGTTAAGTAGTTAAGTAGGTCAAATAAGTAGGTAGGTAGGTGGATGGGTAACTTAAATAAAGTAGGCAAATAAGTTAGGTTAGGTAGGTAGGCTAAATTACATATTTATGAAAATAAAGTAGGTAAGTAGGTTAAATAGGCAGGTAGGTAAATAATTAGGTACAATTAATAAGCAAACTAAACTAAGTAGGTAATTAACCATAAGTAAATAATTAAGTAACATACCTACTTACCTACCTAGTTTAACAAATTACCTTACCCAACTAACCTAATTACCTGAATTACCAACCTTTAACCTAGATGAATTACTAAACACCAACCTATTTACATGTTTACTACCTACTTGTTACTAGCCCCCAACTTACCCTTATGCCCTTAAATATATAGCCCTACATAATATTATTATACATATAGAAGTTATAGGTCCATATCATCATCGTCACCAATATTCAAGGTTGTATTTGCAACTAATATGATCTATAATGAGTTAGGTGGACAGGAAATCACCCATGCAATTCATTTGTTTGAAAGGATTGAGGATTAGTCACCATTAATTGCATCCCAAGTTATAAATATGACCAAAGGCAAAAACATTAAAAAATAATTGCAAAAATGACTAATTGTAGTTGTAAATGATTAGAAGGTGCATATAGTTGCAAAACGCATATACAATTGCATTTTGGAGGATTTTTTCTAATGTTATTATCATTGTGAAAATCACATGTATATAATCCATCACCCTTTATCATTAATCATAAGCTATGATGTTAGTTAACCCACTACTTTTTAAAGAGTCACTTGAGTGGGCATTTGTGATTTTTTAATTACTATATGTTTGCACCTTGTAAATCTTAAATCAGATGTCATACACAAATTTTCTAGATAATATATATGTTTCATTTGACAAAAGTTCAAAGTAAGGTTTCTTTTCCTTTTCAACATTTGATTTTTCAACAAATCCCATCAAATTTTTCATTATAATTTTCATTTCCATAATTTGTTCAAGGATTGCCCTCCTAACAAATTTGCATGCTCATTTTGTATTTTGGCTATATTTTGTCAATGAAAAATGAGGCATAAAACCTATTTTTTATTGTGAATTTAAAAGTAATTATGTCATTGTTTTAAATTTAGTACCTTCCCTTGAATGTTTATTGTGATAAATTTTTTTCCTTGTATTGATTTTTAAAACACCCTTAATGGCAAAGAAAAAAACTACCTTACATGGGACACTTTGATGGGATGTGATAATTTTATTTAATTGTACCCATTAAAAGATTATTATGGATCAAAAGAAATATGCATTTTTTCAAGCTCCCAAAAAGCCTTAGAAGAGTCATATAAATACAATTTCACTAATGTTTTTTATTTTTAATTGGCCACTCATAATAATTGGTCCAATTGGTTTGAACATTACACAAAAACTCTAGTCTTATGACTACATATATGATTACATTTGTAACCACATGACTATGTACTCGAATTAAACTTGTTAGTTTTACCATTTAATTGCAAATGTGGTCATAGTCATGAACACCATTTCATGACTTTCATTACTTTGGTCATGTTAAATACATGATTATGTATATAATTAAACATATAACTACAAATATGACTACAAGTGATGGATTCATGATTATAGACATGACACATGGCTTTTACTTAGCCTAATGTTGACCAAGTTCTAACTTACTTACCTACCTACTTAGTGGTTTTAAACAAAAAATTAGCCAACCTAGCCTACCGTACCATACCTTGGCTAACCTTTTAATTTAAGCGATCCCTAGGTTAAGCTAATCCCCTAAAGGTACATGCATAAAACCCCTCATCTTCATGATGAGGAACCAAGTCATTAACCAATGCACCACACTTTCATAAGATGTTAAAATTTTGTCAACTTATTAACACGAACAAGTGTTTATTTCACATCTTCTTACATTATCAATGATGTATGAAAGTAAGTAATAGGTAGATAGGTACCACCTATCCATTTACTAGGCAAGCATTAAACATGCACAATGAGTTAAATGTGGCATTATGCTTGACACAATTATAGTACAATAAAATATAGTGCCCAACATGGAAAAAAAAAAATCAGATTTTTTTATTATACCTGCACAATGGGGAATGGTTAAAATATATATTCTATATTACTTTCAAAGGAAAAAAACTAATGTAGTGGTTAGAATCCCCCTTACAACCCAAAGGTCTTGGTTTTGAACTTTTTCTTGAATTTTTTTTTTCATTCATGAACAAAATGGATGAAAACAAATTGCCAAAGTAAAAAGGGGTTTAAGTTACCCCACCTCAAGGAGCAACTTAAACCTTTATTCCTTAGGGAACAATCATGTCCCCTAGGGAGAAGGAGCTTAAGTTGCCCTAGGGAACAAATGTGTTCAAAATGTCGTTTGATCGTAACTTTTGCATATGAATATTGATTGAAATATTTCCACCTATGTTGTAACTTTCGTTAAAACCTTTCCAATGATAGGTTGCAATACTATATAAAAACAAAATTGAGATGATTATGATTGCAAAAAGATTTGAAACATATGTTTCCTTGGGAAAAGTACATTGTTCCCAAGGGAAGGCACCTTTTTCCACAAGGAACTTGTGCCTTTCCCTAAGAAAAATTCATTGCTCCTCAAGGAAATATTTTTGACCATGGAACTTTTCTTACTCCATGGGAAACTTATTTAAAATTGACATTTAGTCTTCTTTTGCCTAGGGAAGTTACTTCTTAAAGGCAATTAACTTAAAAAACTATTTAAATTTTCTATGGATTTTTTCATCCATTTCATTTGTCGAAAAAAACAATTGGGAAAAGGATTGAACCTTGGACCTTTGGATTGAAAGGAGGATTTTAACCAATACATCACATGTTTTTTTCTTTGAAACTGTTGTGTAAAAAATATATTTAGAACATTAATCATTGTGCAAGTATAGTAAAAAAAATCTGATTTTTTTTCCCTATTGGGCATTGTATTGTAAATGTGTCAAACTTGGTGCCACATTTAACTCATTGTGCCTGTTTAGCGCTTGCCCAATTAATATTACTTACCAACTTACTTACATTGATTAATGCCTAATTACCTAGGTAACATAACCAATTAACCTATGATGTAGTTTAATTACCTATTTAATTTAGCTTAATTAGTTACCTACCCACCTAGCTTAGCCAAACATTTACATAACCTACTTTTTTAGCCTAATTTATCTATCTAACCTAGTCTCCTTTGTTATTTATATTTTTGATATATATGAGCAAAATTGAAATCCGTGAAAATTTATAAAGAAAGAGGACTTTATATCTTATAATCATATTATATTATGTCATGTTGCACCTTTAATCATGTAGTCACATATATAAGTAAAAGTAATAAATCAAATTGTATTTAGTCTTGTAGTTGTAATCACAATGGAGAAATTGGTTCTCACTACTACATGATTAGATTTAAAACATAGTCATAAAATGTCATAGTCACGAAAGTCATGTTTTGATGTAATGATGATTATAATTTTCCAACCTTTTCTAATTCAAGTTTTCAAGTTTATAATGAGACTTACGAAAATGAAAGATCATGGATGTGAGACATATACAATTGAAAGCCCAAATGTCAAGAATGGGTGGGGATACTTTACAATGTTGTGCATGACATATACTTAAGATTTACATGTTTTTCAATGATGATGGGGTAGATGCCTCCAATTGAAGCAACTTGATAAAGTTGGATTTATAATTTTATGATGTGGGAGGTGGGACTTGGAATTGAGGATTTAGATTTATATGAATTGGCAATATGTAGGTGAACACTTTAATTTTGTTTATTAACAATGAATAGAAAAGGGTCAATTAACTTTCCTTACAAATGAATGGCACACATATGGAAGGTTTGGTTTCATGAGAAATGATGGTTTAAGGGAATCATTCATGGAAACACATGAATGTAGAGCATTATATTGTTTCATTTTTTTTGTATTTGAAAAAATGTTGTTGCATATAAAATCTTTTCATTAATTGAACTTAGGTGGGTAGTTGCAAGGTATGGTGAATGATTTTTGGCAAGTGAGTTCATTTTAAACAAAATTTAACACTAGAAACATATGTCCTACAAACACCAATGTCCTTTTCCCATGATAATTGAGTCATTTTATTTTTTATTTTTCAAGCAAAAGGACCCATTTAAAAATTATATACATCAAAAGGAACATAATAGAATGAAGAAGTTGCAGAAAATATTTATGAAGTTCTTCAAAAGGACTTTTGAAAATTTGGTCACTCTAAGGCGATTCAAAATCCATTCTAGTATGATTTTTTTGCCAATAACATTTAAAATCATAATTTTAACTAATTAATCTAGCACAAAATTTGTAAATGAGTCATTTAAAAATACTAGTGGACAATAATGAAAAATCAAAGTTCATTTACATGTTTTTTAAAACAAAAAAACAAAAAAAATACTATGATAAAATTGTAGAAATTCCAAAAGTCCATCATATGGTGAATATAAAAATAAAATAGAATGATTCAAATTATAAAATGGTATTCTTCTTCATATGAATGAATAACTCAAACCCATTTCTATGGTTGTGTGAAGAAGTGGATGCCTTGTAATTATGGAGAAGGTAAAGGGAAAAAAGGTTGTGTTTGAAGATGTGTGTGTGATTGATTGGTGATTTGGAATGAAGCATTATTGAATGCTTAACCTCAATAGCCTTGTAATTCAAAACTTTTGAAAAATGAGTAAGGCACTCGACTTAACAAGTAAAAAGTAAACCTTAATAATTTCTTCATGGTTATGCTAGGATCTTAGGAGATCCGTCAATTTACCCTGTCTTTCTTTTTTTCTGATCGCCTCCACTGCTGCTACATAGATTTTCACTGCTCCTACGGCTACCATAATTCCTCTCGAACCTTGTGCATTAAATGCTGAGATTCAGCATTTCGTACTGAGTTTTTCAGCATTTTATACTGAGATTTAATAAAATTTCCTTACTTTACGGATACCACTAAAAGAGCGGTTAGGGGTTGAAAGGAGGCCCAAAGACAGGGTGAAGACAGGGTGACTTTGCGGATTTCTCTAATCTATCAAATATTTGACATCAAAGTGCCAAATCTGCTAGGCAGCTACTCTATTTAGACCCATCAAGATCTTACCACATAAAGTATTAAAAGTATTTTTGAAATAGTTTTAAAAAAATGTTGAAGATAATTATTGGGATGTCACATTGTTAAGAATCTAAACTAAAGTTTGAATTACTATCTATTAATTAATATTTAAATTATTAGTTCTAGGTTTTTTTTTTTGGTGAATTTGAACTACAAAAATGCATTTGTTAGGCTCTACTATAAACCCATTTGAGATGTTACATCCACAACTTTGAAGCATCTAAAAGTTAGTGGTTACTGATTATACTACCAACAGAAAGTAGCAAATTAGTCCAAATGGAAGGAAGGAGGATAAAGCAGGTAAAACCTAGACCAATTCCGCCCATTAAATTTAAGAAGGAAGAAGCTTGCAACTTTTGAAAAAGCAATTGAAACTCGATGTTCCCAAAAGAAAGCAAATGTGACTAATTTAAGGGGGATCATTTCTGTGCCCTTCTCGCCATTTTGTGACCCTAAACCCTAATTTTGGTAACAAAAACCCTAACCCCTAACTTTACTAACCAAAACCCTAAACCCTAATTTTGGTAACAAAAACCCTAACCCCTAACTTTACTAACCAAAACCCTAAACCCTAACTTCGCTAACAACCCTAAACCCTAACTTCACTAACAACCCTGAACTCTAACGTCACTAACGAAACCCTAAAGCTTAATTTCACTTACAAAACCCTAAACCCTAATTTCACTAACAAAACCCTAAACCCTAACTTTAGGGTTGCATGGAAAGAGAAGTCAGCTTGGTTTGTGTATCTTCACCCTTGGATGAAAAGAGAACTCTTTCCCCCTGTTCAGATACATCCATCTTATCTGTCTGGATGAAAGCGGGTGAGCGAGACGCAGGAGCTCCTTGGCTATGGCAGCGATGGCTACTGTGTGGACGCCAGAGCTTGGCATGGCGTCGTCTCGTTGCTGCCGCTGCTATTGTCCATCTGCTCCGCGCCCCTCGGCTCTTCCTTCTGCCAAATTCCCAATTTCTTTTTCTTCTTCTTCTTCTGTTTCCTTCACTGGATTTTCTCTCGGTTTGGGGAAATGGAAGGAAGGCGTGGGAAGGAAAATGTGGCGAACTGGGACCCCCGGATATGCTCGGCAGCGGAAGAAGGGAGCAGCAACCTTGCAACCTCGAGCACTGGTATGTTTTTTTCCTTACCTTCGAAACTCTGTTTTCGCGTAGCTCAATTGGTCTCAATTTCTGGCTTCTTCGAAGCTCCCAGCTGAAGAAGCAATGAGCCTGGTCGACTGAAATTGGGCTTTGTGTATGGATTGATTTTAGGAGCTTACTTAGTCTCCGAAGTTTTGATTCCAGTGTGTATCTGCGTTGGAAACCCAGCATTGTGTTAGTCGGTCTGTCCTTGTGTAGCCGGGAATGTGCGCTCCTAATGCTGAACTTTGAATTCAGGGTTTTGGCCTCAAACCCTAAATCCTTGTAACTGTTCCTGGGCTTGCTGGAGGTGCACATACTAATTTCTGGGAGAGAACTGAGCTGTAACAGGGATTTGTACATGAGCAATGCAACAGCAATTGATTTAATTCCCATAGTACTATCTAATCTGATGTACAAGAATTGGGGTTTACTGCAGGGAGTAAGCAGTGTTGGCCAGAAACCCTACACTGCAGTCATGATTGTGCCAACAGGAACAGGTGCTACCATAGGAGGCTTTGCAGGAGATGCACTTCCAGTAGCACGAGCTTTGGCTTCTGTCGTGGACTGTCTCATAACCCACCCTAATGTGAGCAATAGATATTGTATGATGCACTCCTTTGACCCACTGCTTAATGACACTATCTTGGGTCAACATGTGGAGTCAAGTATGGTCAATTTGTTTTCTGGGACTTGAGTATGCAATCAGTAAGGTTGTACCAGGTTTGCTGCATTGTTTCAGGAATTTAGATCCAATTTTTTGACTACTTTATTATCAGGTTTTGAATGGTGCGATGCTGTATTGGCCCATGCCAAACACTTTGTATGTGGAAGGCTTTGCACTTGATCGCTTTGCTGAGGGAGCATGGGGCCTTCAACCTGTCCATCAAAACCGGGTCCGTTTTACTTCTGCACCTTCTTTCTTGAGTTTCAAGCTCAGGGACTTAGTTTTGAGAAAACAATTGGCGAGCATGCTAGATTATGAAGAGAGTAGTATCTCCTTCACAAGCATTGTGCACATTGTTGATAGTGATGGTGGAGATGAGCAGGTGGGGCTTGTTTTGGATGCGGGCATAGAGGAAGAACTGCAGCTTCGGCATCTGCAGGTGGCTGATGCTGCTCGGGCTACACTAGGCCTCCCTGTGTTGGAGTACACAGTCACTGACACCCCTCTTCAGGTACCTTTGGATCTCATTTGTCATATTTGCTGAGGTGAAACTTTAGTGCATGCCTTTGTGCTACAGATCAAATCTGCTTTAAACACATTTTTGTTCACAGTGTGATTTTTGCAGGTAGAAAAATGGATAGATGAAGCAACGGGGACCTCAACAGGAAGGGTTGGGCGACCTGATTCCCTATTGAGGGCAGTGGATACACTCATCAAGAGGGCACAAGTGGATGCTGTTGCTGTAGTAGGCCGTTTTCCTGATGATAGTGTTGATGAGCTCCAGGACTATAGGCAAGGTCAGGTAAGCCTTGGACTAAAAATTATCACTGGAAGCCTGTCAAGTGGTCATTAACCACAGTAATCACTTGGCATAGTCACAACTTCTCAGTGTTTTATTCCCTTAATCATTAAAAGCTGAGAAGCTGGGAAAGGGATAAAATAGCCATCTGGCATTATCAATTTTGACACAGGTTGATGTAATGATTTGAAGATCATTGTCCAGTTTGTTGTACAGAAGAGCTTAATTAGTATTTTTTCACCCTTGAATGCATTTGATCCACCTGCAGGGAGTGGATGTACTGGCAGGAGTGGAGGCAGTAATAAGCCACATGGTAGTCAAGGAGTTTCAAATCCCATGTGCCCATGCTCCAGCTCTGTCACCCTTGCCTTTTGATCCCTCCATTTCTCCACGATCTGCTGCTGAGGAGGTAGGGCTATGCTTTCACATTGACAACTGTAATGGGCTTTTTCTTAACAAGAGAGGATTGTGTTGTGCAATCACAGTAACCTTTTTGCAACTCTGCAGAGTTTCATAATATCTCTTCTTCACACAGGATAGACCAGCAACAGTTGTTGTTATGAGTTCCCTTGCCTTGATTGTGTCTACCCATGATTCAGAAATGCATGTATGTATTGTCTTACCTTGTATAAATCAAGGGCAAGAGCTTGTAACTGAGACACAAAGAGAAGAGAGTGTCAGATGGATGCATCAGTTACTAACCTTAGTACTGTGAATTGTGGGCTGGATGTCTGGGGCTCAACAGATAGGCTACACATTTTTACCCTGTGTGCTGGCTGGCCTAAGCAGGGCACCACAACTAGTGAGGAAGAGGGATAGGGGTGGGGCTGGAACTCTGTGGGCTGATGATGTGGATTGTGTGGTGGTCCCATCTGATGCATGTGGTGGCAATGGGACCCTTGCACTCTGTCACAAGACTGGTCACAAGGTAACTTCAATCACAAGTTCTTGGCACTTGGCTGTCTACAGATTCACACAGAAAATACTGCAAACTTATTACATGTCCATAGGATAAACAACCCACATCCATACCCCAGAGCGTACACTTGACATGAACTTTCCCTTTGATCACAATTTGCAATGGTAAGTTGTGTTGTGTATCACCTCTTTCTTTCTGGTAACTTTGAAGATGTACTCAATCCACACTTTCAAATAATTTCAGTTTTATCACTGTTTCTAGGGGTAAAATGTTTTTGGGTTTATAATGGGAGTCTTGAGGTAGGGTTTT
>Ga0209208_10000710_pt1 | contig 44833 bp, 44 predicted proteins | sample S1TSphfallax_3_FD_187694 | JGI IMG/M metagenome (GOLD analysis project Ga0209208, IMG submission 187694) | Host-associated microbial communities from peat moss isolated from Minnesota, USA - S1T2_Fd - Sphagnum fallax MG (SPAdes) (version 2) | ecosystem: Host-associated > Plants > Peat moss >...
TGTGCTTTTGCAAATTTGCACATGCATTTCTATATGAGGGGATTTCATTTTCAAAGTGATTTGGATCAAAGCTATAATGTTTTGCAAATAACAATTTAAATATTCATAACCTAGATCTTCTATGCTCTTATTTGCAATTCAATTAAAAATGCCATGATACTTATTGAACACTTTGCTTTGAACACAACATGTATAATTTCAAAATCGAAATCATCCATTGCAACAATTGATTGACCTTCTTTCATTGCAATAATAAAAATTGTGCAAAATAAAAAAATAAATTGGATAACAAATAAGTGAAGCAACACAACAAATGCACTTGGCAAAACACATATTTGAAAAAGCACACATTTGCAAAGAAATCAAAAAACAATAATACAAAATGAAAGCTTAGGCCAAACACAATGTTCAATGTAGAGAAAAAAAAAACAACAAACATCCAATACTATTTCAAGCATGGGAGAAAACACCTAAACCCTAAACATTTTACTATTTTTTTATTTGACTTTAGTTAACTTTGACTACAACTTAATTTTTAAAAATCTTATTCATGACTTGAAAAATAAATAATGGTCTAACAATGAAGAAAATACCAATACTTTTGTTGTCCCATCACTTTTAACCATGCACCTTGTGGTTCACACTCAAATCTTAAATGTCTCAATCCCAAGTTTGGGATACTACAAATAAACCTTAAACCTGTCATTATCATTTCCATTGTTTAAAACCATTCTTGTTATTTCATTTAAATATATTAAACTTTTGGTTAAACATTATTTTTTTAGTCATTTGCATCAAAATTTTGGTCTCACAAAAAAAAACCAATCATTTTTGGTTAGATGCATGAAGTTTTGGATTGCAAACAAGTTTTTGGTTGTTTTTTTTTAAACTCAAAATTAGGGCTTTTTCGGGGTGAAATTTTGCCATGCTTGGTGCCAAAAAAGAAGAGACATCGATTTGTGCAAAGGATGTTTTTGGAAAAAATCCCCCTAAACAAGAAAAGAAGTGGGAAAAAAGAGAAAAACCCACCACACCCTTCCCAAGAACAACTCCTTGGAAGAAGGAGAAAAAAAAGAGAAAACTCAACCCTTACATTTAGAAACAACCAAACCTCTCCCCTCTCTCATGTCAATCAAGAAACAACCCCTCATTGAAAAGGTCCTGCACTTGAAAAGAAACACCTCTCCATTCCCTTTCCAAAGGGGCAGGAAGAAAAATCCCTTTGGAATGGATGTGGCATCACCCCCCCCTTCCCCTCCCCACCCATTAAAAAAAGCCCTTTTGAAAAAGAAAAGAAAAGAAAGCTCCCAACCCTCTGCTCTTTTCACAAAACTCCACATATAACTAGTAATTTTATTAATTCAATTTACTTTTATTCCTGGCCCCTTATATTCACTCAAACCTCCATACCCCAAAAAAATCCCTTTAAAAAGGGAAAGAAATTTAATTCCTCCACCTCTTTCCAAAAATATTCACTATAACCTTATCCATTCAATTTATTCTTAATTCTTCACCCCTATACCTGTTCTGAAGGAGTTCTCACAATGCCTTTCTAGGATAGAGCCATACAAGTTGGAGAGATGACAATTTGTATGTGGAGGGTTAGGCACAAAACAACACATTTCTCTATCTTGTTCCAATTGTAACACATTGTGAAGCATACACTTGTATGGTTGTATGTGGAGGGTTGGGACAACACAAATCATTTTTCTATCTTGTTCTAATTGTAACAAATTGTGAAGGATACACTTGTATGTAATTGCTTCCATGGCTGGTTGACCTGATTGGCTGTTGATTTCTCAGGGGTCCTGTAGTCTCAGATCCTTGGGAATAGTTCAATTGGGAGAACACAAAACTTTGAATTGTTAAACAAAGGGTTTAAAAACAAGCAATTGTTTGTTTTAGATGTACAATGGAACTTTGTGTGCACATAAAGCTAACGACAATGGGGTTCACCCTAGGAACGTGACAGTGATTATTCAGACAACTTTCATATTGTGGCTTGCCCTCCAAGGAACCTCAACAATGGTCCACCACAACCAGTGTTTTTGTAAGGAATTTCTGTTTGAAGCTAAAGTGGCAATCATTTGTTGGAAGATGTAAAAGAAAGTGGCAATCATCCCTAGAAAGATCTAGCCAAATCTGGCTATAAATCAGAAATCAAGTACACATGTTTAATCATCCTTCTATATGATACACAAACCACATATATGAATCTGGTGAATTTTCTTTTTATTTTTCTCATTCTAACCTCCAAAATCACTTTTTTCAATTTTTTAAATTTTGTATTTCATATTTTGGCAATATATCACCAGCAAAAAAAAAAAAAGGGGGGGCTGTTCACAATGTACTAGTTTGCAAAGACATTGTTAGTGACCTGTGCAAGTAAGATGGTTTCCATTGGCCTTCCTCCTCCCCAATGTATTAGGTTGTAATAGATGTTGTTAGTAACCGACGCAAGTATTGGAAGGTTGCCACTAACCTTCCTTATACACATAAAAGATGCTGGGCAAAGTCAATACAGTGAAGAGCCATTTTGTTCCACTTGAGGTAAACTCCCTCAACTCAAGAATCCACCTATTAGTGTGTTACCACATGGCATTCGGTCAAGAAGTGACATACCCCTAATGTACACATGTTTCATAATGTGAAAGAGAATATCAAGAACTATTCTTCAAGTTACCTCATGCTCGTGTGTATAGGAGACCATATTCTTCCAACGTTTTGAATCAAGAGAAAAGGATGACTATGTATTGTCAAAGAATTAGGAATAATTGTTGAAAACTTGAGGAACATCCATCATGTAGAATATAGAACATGTGGGAACACCACACAATGCATGAGAACTCAGAGGAAACCAGGCCATTGAGCTAGCTTAGCTTCTATCTAATAAATGAAGTAGAATTCCAAAGCAAAATTGAAAACCGTTTATAGTTTTGCCGATTACCATAAACTTGTATAACACTACCCAAACAAATGAAACACGAGAAAAGATTCAAAGGAGACCATGGGAAGGGCATGCCCTCAATGACCCAAAATTGAAACAAAGGAAAGTGTACGGAAGGCAAGACCTTAATCGCCCAAAATTGAAACATGATGTTGACATCTTTGGAAAATTTTCATGCAAAACACTAGCATTACATATGCATTACAAAAGTAGCACATGCATATTAACTTTCTTGGCAACCACGGTAATGCCCCTGCACCTGAGGGCATTACATGGTGTAAAAACTGTCAGCATAATTATTTAAGTTTTTAAAACTCTGATACCCTGCTGCAATTAGTTTTTAGAATTTTATTGCAGTACAGGTATCAGAGTAAAAAACTTTTGAAATTTTATATTCAATGAATATCCTTCTGGTACCCACTAGGAAATGTGAAAAAAATGTTTTTAAAAAAAATTTAGCAAGGGTATTTTCAAAAACAAAATGTTCACCCCCAAAGACGGAAAGTGCCTCCTTTTAGCAAAGGAGTTATTGTGCATGTTAATGAGCCCTCCCAATACTACACTGGGAAATTTCGGCCAGGTTTTTACAGTGGCCCTAAATGATTAGTTTTGATTTTCCCGTCCCATGGGCTGTTGACAATACATTAAAATATGTTGGAAATCGGTAGCATGTTTTTCAAATGGTTCCTGCACTTTGCTACTTTTCCTTTTCCTTTGTACAGACACGGCACTTCAGAGCCCCCACAGCATTTGGCCTGGCCTTCGAAACAACAAGTTCAGGAAGTTGTATCAGGTAATGGTTTAATGGGAGGACCCAGCCAAGCAGTGGGTGGCCCCTCAAGCCAAGTCTAACCAGCAATGGTCAATGTCCAACATAACTGACAAAGCATTGTTGACCCTGAGAACTTTAGGGTGAAAGGTGGAAGAATCTCTGACCAAAATGACCATTTTATTGTGCCCAAATTATTGTTTGGCAAAGGGTTTTAAATATTTTCACAGTTCTTTTGGAGGCCTTTAGCTCTTGTTTGTTATGTAGAGGGATTTTCAAAGCTGACGAGCATGAAAGTGTTGGATATTCGAACAAAGTGAAACCAAGTGGACCAATTTGGCCCTTTTCAAAACCAGTACTGCTGTTTGGGGGAAACAACAAATCACCAAATAAAACTTTGTCAATAAAGGGCTTACTAACTGTACTACAGAAAAGAAGCTACAAGACAAACATACACAAAGCAAAGTTCGTATGTATACACACACACATACACACCTTTGAGTTAAAGCACTCTTAATAAGAGCATGGAATCTTGCAAACAGGTAAAAAGGAAGAAAGAAAAACAAGTGGTTGTTGTGTGAAATTTTGCCCTGAAATTTGGGAAGTTTGACACCATAGTAGGTACATAGTACACACAGTGCACACCCATTAGCTAGCTAGCTAGCTACTTCAACATAGAAAGAAAGAGAATCAAAAAATCTAAAATTGACTTGAGAAAAATGGAAATCTTCTAGAAGTCCAGCACTATTCAATATTTGGCCTTGCCACGTTCATTATTTCCCTCATTTCAAGTGTACTTGTAGCATATGTGAATTTATTATAAACTATAAACTCCACGTCTATGAATGTAATCATGACCTTATGGGTTTTATTGGGTCAATTTTTGTGATGTCGCCAAAATAGGCGATCATCAATAGGTAGAGATTTAGGCCAAAATTAGCTACATGCTGATAAAATTTAAACGGAAAATTTTAAACATCCTCCTTTATATGAATATTTAATTATTTAAAAATATGGCTAAACCTACTCAAATTGTATATGGAAATCTAGCGATTTCAGTCAAGTTTTGGTCTAATCGTGGCAATTGAAAATCTCAAAAAAGGACAAATTAATTTTTTATTTTCTCTTTTTGACTATAATATATTATATACATAACCAGCCAAAAAAGAGAGGCTATTGGACCTGGCCTGAATGCCAGTTTTTTTGTGGTTGAAAAAAAAGAAGTTATTATTATTATTTTATTAGTATTTTATTTATTTTTATTACACAGGAGGTCACTGATATAGCGGCGTATAACTAGTTTTTCACTGCTGGAAAGGTTGATATTCCCAGCTCATCAGACCATGCAACGCTACCAAGGAATCCAGATCGAAGGAGAGATAGGGTCAGCCGAAGAAGGACCATCATCTTGTTGTTGTTGTTGTTGTCGTTGATGATGTTTGTTGGTGGGGCCAGATCGGGCGGCCTAGTAGATGCTGCGTGACCGACGGTTTCGTGCCACCCAATTCTTTTGTTTCTTTCTATTCGGAAGCACGTCGGGAAGGCGCAGGAGCATTTGTGTGCGAAGCTCCTTCTTTTCTTTTCTTTTTTGTTTTTTTTTTTTTCGGTGTTGGACCCAAGCAAAGCACCTACTGCAAACCAAAGCAGCACCACTCACGACCCATCAACTCATGGGAAGCCTAGTCTCTTCTTCTTCTAGCTTCTTACTTCTTCTTGTTCTTGTTCTGCAAGAGAGGAAGAAGATCACACTAGTATATAGCCTCGTCTCCTTCAGACTCCAACTTGAGTTTGGAAGAAGGTGATGGTTACCTCTTTCAGATTGCCTCCTCCCTGTGGCTCCTCATCACATCATCTGCATCACAATGTTTTATAAGGTTAACAAGGGAGCCGTGCTGCAGTGGATGTAGACCTCACCGTGAAGAGATCAAAAATTAGCCCTCTAGGTGAGACTCGAGAGCTATTCTTAAGAACTACTTTCGGTGGATAGAAACTTCTATCTGAGTCTAATTTTTGGAACTGAATTTCTTCTGAAATCGTTTTTTTGAAGAATTGCGAGCCAGGTAACAGTAGTACACACTTGGGATCCAAATTACAGCGGACTAGCACGACCTTTTTGTGGATCATGGCAAGGACTCTGCTGAATATGTCTTCTTCTATTGACAGGGAAATTTAACAGTAGTAGTGGTAGTACGTTCTCAGAGACCCACGAGTGCCTAATCTTCCAGAAGTTGGAGCTTGGATTATTGTAGTAGTTGACATTTAAGCGTTTTGTCACTTTGTTCAGAACACCCAAAAGGAAATTCTGGTGGTGGAGAGCTGAAAAACAGGGAGAACTTGTGATCCGTGATTGCGCCATCTGACAAATCAAGCACTGAACCCAGCGTGTAGGCTGAAGCAATGTCGAACTCGGACTCAAGCACAACAAATACCAACGGTATGTACTATAACTCCCTCCCCGAGATCGTCGAGAACCGCCAGCTGCACACGAGAATATTGTCCGTCGCTGTTAAGCAGATCTTAAGATGCTGGTAGATGCAACAACTTGAAGAACCTGGGAATGCATCCAAGAAACAAATTCTAGAGCTGGCTTTCCACATTTCTAAGGATTGTTGAACTAGGTACTGACATCATTGGTTGAATTCGCAGGGGATCGGGTTGCTAGGAAAGGAATGTCCAATGGCCACGCATCTGGAATGGGGCATGCAACTGTGGAGATCCAAGATGGGAAGACAGTAGTCATGGATGACGGTCGCAAGCCCCCATTGGCAATTGTCTTGAAGGTAAGGCATATATGCACCTGAGCAGCTTGTCCTGTGATGATGTCTCTCATCTTATCAGAAAATATTGGGATTTGCAACTTGGCTTACAACAGGATTCAAATCCAGTTGCATCAGTCAGTTGCCAAATTTCCAAATATTTTTGCGCCTTGAGCGCAACAGACGAGTTGCATCAGTTGCACCGGACATGTTGTAATAACGTATCATATGATCAGTTCCCATCAACACCAGAATCACTCTCATCAATATTCATGAACATCATAGTGTTGTTTTGTATATGGCCCAGTGCTGATGAGGCATGATCTAGGAAATCATGTTGTGGAGCTTCAATGAGTATGCTTTGATGGATGCAAACTTTGTGCATGTCTGTTGCTTTGTTGCTGTTGCAGTTTGTGGATGTGAAACACACTGTGGCAATAGAGTCAAGGTTCAGTTGGAGTGCAAAACGGCCATTTCAATTCAAACGGCAGTCGGCAATGGAGAAGGAGATTCTGCATGGAATCACAGGCTCAGTTATGCCTGGAGAAGTGCTTGCAATCATGGGTCCATCCGGGAGTGGCAAGACCACATTCCTGAACCTGATGGGGGGCAGAGCACTTCGCGGCACATCAGGCAACATCACGTACAATGACATCAAGTACAGCAAAGCCCTCAAGAGGAGGTACAATACACATGTCCATTCTCCTCCTAACTCGCTTGCTAACAGCACTTGAACACATGGACCCATACATTCTGAAGTCCTTTTCTCTGAAGTTCCAATGTTAAACTGTTCAGTTTCGAGGTTTAGGGTTCAGACTTGCTATAAAGAGAAATTCTCCTGGCATTGGCATTTCTCCCACTCTGTAATATAGATCTACAAGTGTGATATTGGGCCCCCTGCTGAAGATGATGGAGGGTTGTGCAGAATGGGGTTTGTGACACAGGATGATGTGCTCTTCCCAAATTTGACGGTCAGGGAGACACTAATGTATGCAGCTCTTCTGCGCCTTCCAAATTCTCTAACCCGCTCGCAAAAGATTAAGAGAGCTGAAGATGCCATAATTGAGCTGGGCCTTGAAAGGTACATAAATTTCACCCTCAGAATTTGCCACCATACTTTCTTGCTTGTGTCCATATCCATCCATGGTCCTTCAGTAGCACAAAGCACCCTCTTAGGGTTAATATTGTGCACACACTAGCAATGGTTGATAAACATGAAGTTGCTTACACTGCAGAGATTCCTGGTGATACTCTCAACCTTTAGAAATGTTTGTAATGATCAGCAGTCCCATGGTGATAGTCTCAACACATTTGTCCACCAAGTACTCTATTCACCTTGTCTCCAACACTTAAGAAGTGAAAGGCAAGCCTGCTTGCAAGATGCTGGACAACTCACACTTGAGGTGATAATCTGGATAGCAGTTGTGGATTCTCTAATTTTGTGTCCATGGGTGGATGATGCACACAGGTGTCGAGACACAGTCATTGGTGGGCCATTTCTGCGAGGTATATCAGGAGGAGAGCGGAAGCGTGTGAGCATTGGGCATGAAATATTGACAGATCCATCCTTGCTATTTCTTGATGAACCCACTTCTGGACTGGATTCAACTACAGCCCTGCGAATCATCCAGGTTATTAAGAACATTGCACAGGTACATATTACACTCCAGGCCCTAAAACACACAGGGACGCCATATCCCAATTGTTGCATTGCAATGGCTGCATCAATTGATGTGACTTTTTCTATTTTCTATTTTATTAAATCCTCAATAACTCAGAGTGTTTTTTTTAGAGGTTGAAGTAATGTGGTCAAAGGAAACCCAAAAGACAAAGCAACTTGATATATCTGTATGTACAAATCATAGAATAGTTCATGGTATGACCTTAATGGTCAAGGCCCCCAAGATCCTCAAAACAGATAGGGTTGAAGCATGTTTCTGACACTTACCAGTAACAATAGTATAGAATCATCACTCATTTCAGGCATATTGACAACAACTGTGGATTGAAAATTGCAGGCAGGCCGAACGGTTCTGACAACCATCCACCAGCCATCAAGCAGGTTGTTCTACATGTTTGATAAGCTCATACTTCTTTCAGAGGGGCATGCAGTTTACTTTGGAAAAGCGAATGGTGCAATGGACTACTATGCATCCATCGGCTTAAAACCTCTCATTGCCATGAACCCAGCTGACTTCCTACTGGATATAGCTAGTGGCAATGTCAATGATGTGTCAATACCGCAAGAATTGGACAAAAGTGCCTTGCAAAATGGGAATGATGAAGCAATCCAACCACCTGCTAAAGATGTTCGTGAGGTAACAATGATTACCATGTCAAATTTGTGCAGGGGTCACTGGTGACTGATTGCTTAACCTTTTCCTACTGTCAAAAAAATTTGCAAGGTTCCTTGTGGCAGTTTCATTATGGCATTATGTTCTTTGGGTGATTGCATAACAAGATAGTCTTTGTATTTCTAGGACCAAATTAGCAAAGCGAATTGATCAATTCTTTGTCATCAAACTCACAGATGAAAACTGAGCAAATTGCAATATCTCTGATTTGGAGGTTGGTGGGAAACCTCTTCCCCTGGTAGATAAATGTTTTGTTATGGCACTTCTGTCTCTTGCACTAAATTTGCTGTGCTTTTCTGGGCAGTATTTGGTAAACACGTTCAATCAAGAGCTGGCACCACAGGAGAGAACAAAGTTATTTGCATTGGAGTCAACAAGGGAAGAGTTGAAGTTAGCCATTTCGGAAAAGAGACTATGGAGCACAACATGGACCCAACAGTTCTCTATACTTTTCATTCGAGGGCTCAAGGAGCGGCGCCATGAATTCTTGAGCTGGCTGCGATTTGTACAATGTATTGCCATTTCTCTCATTGTGGGCTGCCTGTGGTGGCGCTCTAAGATTCAGACTGAGGCCCAACTCTCGGATCAAGCTGGATTAGTGTTTTTCATCGCAATCTTTTGGGGCATGTTTCCTCTGTTTACAGCTATCTTCACCTTCCCATTGGAGCGAGCAATGTTAGCAAAGGAAAGGGCATCTGACTTGTACCGCCTTTCTGCATACTTCATGGCACGCACCCTGGGTGATTTGCCCTTGGACTTAGTCATGCCTTGCATCTTCATCCTGATTGTCTACTTCATGACAAATCTTCGTGTGACCGCCGCTGCTTTCTTCCTCACGACGCTCACTGTTTTTCTTGATGTTGTCACCTCTCAGGTATGTTCAACAACCAATATCCTCAAACAACATTTCTTGATCAAACATGGATACTAAATCTACATCTTTGCATCCTCTAACTGCAACACATGTGATTGCGATGCATGGTATCTCTGACTGTGTCACATGTGGATGTTCTTTGCTGTAGGGTCTTGGATTCTTGATAGGTGCTGTCATGATGGACGTGAAGAAGGCTACAACTTTGGCTTCCATTGTTATGCTTGCATTCATGCTCACTGCAGGCTTTTTTGTTCAGGTGTGTTACACAAGACTTTTTAATGGAGCCAACTGAGCACACTCCTCACATATTAAGCTATTGACTTTGTTAAATGAATATTTTTCTTCACCATTGTCTGGACAGGATACATAGATTCAAAGGAGAAATTTTTCCAGTTTGACATACTCACCACATCAGCATTAGTGTGATCAGCATTTGTGAGAGTAACCCTAGATAAACCTCATCCTTCTGCCCTACAATACAGATTCTTGAACCCAGTTGCATACATTCGTAAATAGCTCAATATTGGCATGTTGGTGGGATGTAACATGGGTCTTTCTCATGCAGAAGTTGGAGCTTCCTCATATGTAAATAACTCTAGAGGCCTTAAGTAGGTGGGGAGTGTTGGGGCAATTGTTGAATGTAGGTATGACGCACATATTATCCAAGATGATTAACACTGGGAGAACATTGTTTTTCTCTGCTTCTGTGCAGCATATACCAGTATGGATGAAATGGCTCAAGTATATCTCATTCAATTACTATGTGTACAAGCTGTTGATCAAGGTTCAGTACTCAGATGGAGAGGTGTATGACTGTGGGACTGGATGTCAAAGTGTGGGCACTTCACCAGCATTCCATGGAATACAACTGGGTGGTGGTGGGATGGAGGCCTGGGCATTGCTACTCATGGTTGCCATTTATCGCATCCTTGCTTACATTGCTCTCCGCAGAATGAAGACTGGAGGATAATTTCTTTTTGCCGAGTTCAGAGGAAAAATGGAGATTGTAACTGAGGTACAGACCCAAATAAAGCTGCTGTTGACTCCTTTATCTCCTGTGACAATGAGTATTGCATACCTTCAGCATCATCTTACAAGCAATTTCTGTTGCCAAGTGGCAATTTCTAACTAGGGCTAATATTATAGTTTTTGTCTTCATATTGCAGGGACTGGATCATGGTCTAGTAGTACAACCAGTCAGGAAACATGAACTCAGGAAGATACTTTGACAGCAAGCTTCTTCAGACGCTCGCAAGAGTGTAAAGTGCTAGAATAGCTTCACACATTTTTCTTGGCAGGACATTTCAAGGTGAAACCTTGGTCCAAAACTATACTGCTTGTAACTTGATTAACTTCCAACACAACCAAATTGATACTAATCTCTCATCTGGGGTGCATAACATGCCAATAAATTAAAGGCTCATACCACTATCAACAAGTATTTTGTAGACACTTAAGTTGGATTCTTGTCTATCTTGAAATAGGGGAGAGGAACAACATGTTCCCAATTGATTTAAATGCAGTGAAGCAAATCATTTTGTTCAAGGCAGACCACTTCTAATACCCTTACCATATGGTTACTTCTTTTTATACATGAAATGTCAATTTTTAAAAACACATAAAGGCTTGAACATTTTGCTGGGTTAGAGTGCTCCAAAATATCAATCAAAAACCTACACACAGTATCTCTAACAAAAAAGCCAGTATTGCAGAAACAAAGGAGTGGTTGTAAAAGTCTATAAATCCATTTTGTTACACAATCACATGAATGGAACAACTTTTAGTAGACAAGAAAGTTTTCTCTTTGTGCGGTTTTCAAGGAGCAGAACAGGGGCAAAGTTTCATATCTTGTTATACCATAGTACCTTAACAGATCGGGTGCCAAATGACTATATTTTAGATATTTTGGCATATTGTATAATATTATCCAAGATTTTCGGCTTGCATTTGGAAATATTTAGTATTTCCAGCTTGAATGAGGACGTCAATTATTTTTCATCCATTTCAATACATGACACCCAAACATTACATTTCTGGATTTGTGTTTGCATTTGCCTTTATGTTTCTTGATTCCTGTTTGTCATGTTTCAATTCACCTCCACATACTTTTTAGAGTGCAGTGAATTGCACTAGGATGCATGGAATATTTGTGGCCTTGACAATGGGTGATAGTTTTCGGTAATGATTTTCAGTGAAATGCATTTTCAAAACAACTTTGTGTCAGATTTTTGACATTTACACAATGATATCTACGAAACATTTGCACTCACAATATTCTATTCTCCACCAAAGTTTGAGACCATATTATCAACCAAGCAAAGTGTGCACAATTCCGAAAACAAAAGTTATTGGTTTGGGAAAGTTATGGCATGATTGCATCCCAAGAAAACCAAAAATAAATAAAAACACGTCTTAAAATATATATCTAATCACTTCCCCCAAATAAGAAAAAACAAATAGATTTATTGGCAAAGAAAATGGGATATATAGATGACACATTGAGAACATTTGGAATATTTCTGGAGGTGTTTTGAGAAACAGTTAAGGTGGAGCCACACTTGGTGTGAAGTTCAGTGTTAGTCTAATGTTAAGAGATTAAAATTGAACACCGATCCACACTTACAATGTTAAGTAACACAACACTAAGTCCTAAGTGACAAATGACATGACAGCAATGTTAAGCCAATTTTAACTAACATTAAATTTTGGGAAAAAAATATAGATTTTAAAAATTAGCTAAAATCTGAAAAATGAATAATTAACTCAATGTTAGGCAACATGCATTCACAGTTCTGCTTTTTTTTCTTTTTTTCTTTCCCTCTCCATTTCTTTATGTTCACTCCCTCACACCTCTCTTCTTCTCCACATCTGTCTTCCCTTCCCTTCTCTTTCCCTCCTCTCTTCCCCATCTTTTCACCTCCCTATTCTGTCTGTTCTAGTTCTGTCCTTTCTTTGTGAAATATTGAGGAGAGAAAAAAACGAAGAAAAGGCTTAAGGACAAGAAGATATGACAAATTTTTATTTTATTTTTTTAAAAAAATCGACAAGAAAAGAGAAAATAAAATATCCTTTTAGGTGTGAAATAGATTCTAAATATAAAATTTATAATTTTATGTTAATTGTTGCTCACCATCATCGCAGTGTGAACAGGTTGATATAAAGTTAAAAGAAGTTTCATGTTTGTTAAGTATGATAATGTTATTTAATACACCTTTTAATGTTAGGGTGATGTTAGTTGCTAACCCCAAACACCAGCTGTGTACCCACTTTAAGAAGGATCAAGTTGACATTCAGGACTCCCAGAAACACCATACCCAACCACCATCATCTCCTGCCCAAAATCAAAAGCTTCAGACCTTGCCAACTTATTAGAAGTAATGTCACTGCAAGCCATTCTAAATACTTTAGTTTGCTCTCCCCCAAACCTAAAGAGAAACTATTTATTACATTTTCCCAGTTTATGGATAGATGCAAGCCCATCACCTTGACCACCTTAACTAATTAAAATCAACCTTATATCAGGCATATTGATAAGCAAGCTTACTAAGTTAGTTCTGTGAAACTCCCCCCCCCTGATACTGCAAGTGAAAGTGACCCCAGTGACAGCTGCTAGACCTCTACTGGGGGCCTGATCATGGTGATTGTCCTCAGATAGTAGATACACATCAGCTGCCTATCTAATGTGATAGATATCTCTCACATATCTAGGTATCACATTAGATCTTTGAACTGTTTGTGTCAACTGTTATGGTCCCAGTACCTTAATAACAGATCAGATCAGAAAGTGTCCTCTCAATCTATATACCAAGCAGACTGGCGGAGAAAAGCCAAAGGCTCGGTCCATATTGCCTACTGTTGAATCTAGACATTATCTACTTCCACTGTTCAAGGGTTTTTGAAGCCTGTTTCTTTCTAGTACTAGTCTGTCCAGAGTTGCTGAAAAGTTGCTGTCAACTGCCCCTCACAAATGCTTCATTTTAATAGAGCAGCAGAAGTGCAGAACTAACAATTATGACCAAAAAAAAGCTTCCAAAGGACAATCAATGGTCCACTCAGGCACTTACCAATGCCTACTTTCATCCATATTCCTCATTTCGTTTAATGAGGTGAAAAGGTTATCAAGCACAACACTAGCCCATGCATGTGCAATGCACAAATGGCGAAAGCTAGCTATAACACTTCTCCCACCCTTTTGAAGTTTCCAGCCTGCAGCTTATTACACAGAACCACAGAACAGGAGACATAAATATTTTTATATCAAAAAGACAAGCTCACATCATGCCAGATTGCTCTAATGAGCCGCTACCCAGTTACCTGGCAAACTTCAACAAACCACAACTGGTAATAACTCAAAACAGAACTATCCACAAACTACTTTGAAAAGTTTACATGGTAGTATAAGTCATTAAAAAAAATTATTGAAAGACTAATCCTTGTCTAGAAACCTATATAGTTGATTACTCAAAGTACTAGTTGTCAAAGTGAAAAAAACTTGATTTGTGACAAAATCCACATTTGTATGCCACAAACACCTAGAGTACTAAACAATATAGGAAGTAGTTTGATACACAAGTATGGGTCACAAAATAACGATGGATAAATATGTAGCGCTTAGTCCAAATCCACCCACCAGTGGCTGCACCAAGGAGAACTAGATTCCTAAAAGTTACTCTAAGCCAAACTGAAAAGATTTAGAAAGTAAACTATACCTAGTTGGAAAAAATGGACTAAACTCTTACCACTTTGCAAAGTACTATTGACCACACCACATACATGGACCAAAAGCAACATCCCTACCCTCATCTCAAGCCTCACACCACTTGTTTCTTCACTAATCAAGACCAACTATGTGGGAAAAGCACTGACATTAAACCCCTGGGCTAGCGTCAGCTACCTTTCTTGCTGGAATCCGCTGCCTTCGCTCCACATACAATGATGGAAACCAACCTGCCTTCCCTTTGCACTCTCCTTCTGACCAGCCGGTCGGAGAGACCTGCCAACCATACACCCACCAGAAGCCTTGTAAGGTACCCTGTCAAGAGAACACTTGTATGCCAACTGCCAGGAGGTAGACATGTTACATTCTTCCAGGCCATAACAGAGAGGTTGCACTTCATTGAAGTATTATGTCAGAGAAGCAACCAAATTGATAATGTGGCAAACCTGACGAACAACCACATAGTCCCCAACAGTTAAGCTCAGCTCTCCTTGATCCTCAGCTTCAAAGTCATGCATCACCTGCACCAGTTCCATGCCATGCTCACCCCAAAATCAGAACTGCATGACACAATGTAATAACTTGTGCAAGCCCGCCAGATGCAGATCAACCCTCAAGTGGCCAAAAGCTGAAGGGACCTGGATATTGACATAAGTTCCCATTTAATCCTAATACAGTAGTTGCTTCTACAATCATCATGTGAACAAAATTCAATTGTTTGACATGAGACTCCTAGTTAAACAGGTAGCCCTCACATGTCCTTTCAACCTGAAGCACCAAGGGTTCAAGTGCTTTTCACACATACTGCTATTGATCAGCCACTTGGAAAGGCCAACTTTCTGGCAAAAGAGTGCCATGTTACAAACCTTAATTGGACAGGATAATTCTTCAGGCCTTCATGGATTATCCATCACAGACTCTTCTTCTCTCATTCACAGCATACTATTTGAACCCAATCCTAAAATTTGTGCTGAGAATTGGCATTGTTTCCTTTGTCAACTAGAATATGTGAAAACATTGGTCAGCCAAACCTCCTAGCTTCATGTTAACATCTGACTCCTGACAATGGACAAAGGATATTATACAGACTGCTTCTGTACAAAAAGGACTGTTGGTTCAGCAACATTGCAGGGTTCTTGGTGTTCAGCAAACATGTACCCAGACTGGCTCAATGTAGTGGCACTCCAGAATACAGCAGAGCACAATCAGCCCTAACAGCATATCTCCACAAATCACATTGCATCATCACAGGCACACAATAGATGCTGATTTGAGTATCACAAGTAGAGGAGGCAACCTCAGCAAGGAAGTACATAGCCTTCTGGGCAGCTTTAGAAACAGGAGCAGCGTCAGAAGCATTATGGGATCCACCATTTGATTTCACATCCTCATAAGAAGGGGGAGGCATATACATATCCGAAGCTGCAGCATTTCCCCCAGGTGTGGAGTTTGATTCACTGCGTTGACGCTCAGAGACCATCTGCATCTCCAAATTCATTCCCAGTCAGGGTTTGGTAGGTAAGTCAATGAGTTCCCACTTGCAAGTAATTGAGAACCAAAAGTTGGACAGATGCACAAAACTAAATGCTATTCATTTCACAAATGGGCTCACCCAACTGGTGATGATTACTTATCCATGTAAATAGCCTTTTCCAAACTGCTCAAGAATGCAAGCATTAGCAACCCTCCTCTTCCAAAATGGAGATAAAGCACTGCAAACACCTGAGCCTGGAGCTGGTCTAGTATTTCTGCAATACGCTGATGATAGGAGCGCTCAGCTTCCACCTGGGCAGCATCAAAACAAAGGGCTCTTCAGCACTTTACATGCACATCATTGTAGAGTGCCACAACTTGAACACACTTTCACTTGTATCTGTTAGGTAAACAAATATACAAGTGAAATTTTGAGTTTCTATTGTCCCAAGAGACTTACCATAGCAATCAGTCGCTGAAGTGTGAGCCGTTGTTGCTGAGCTTCAACAGCAGTCATGGCAGCTGCTGCCTCTTTGCCTAGCACTGCCATGGCTGAGGTAAGCTCCCCCATCTTTTGTTCTGCTGTTTGCAACTTCAATGTGTTGTCCACATTTCCCCCAACCTCCTTGTTCCTGAACTGTCTCCTACCAACCTCTGCTGCCTGTTGAAGAATAGCAGGTCAGTAAAATTGTCATCGCTGCAAAGCACACTTAAAATGCAGAGACGAATGAGCTGCAAATCAACAAATTGATTCCAGTTGGGTCAATGAGAAACAAGAATCCAAAGACATGATTTTCAGTAGTCAAAGGTCAAGAGAATGACTCTAGGAACACACCTGAGCTTCTGCTTCTTGACGCAAACGTTCATAGCGTTGTGTCAGGTGTCGGGCATCTTCCAGTGGTGCCCCCATGACCATTGCTCGCAATGGATCTGCAACCTGGAATTATACCACAAGGAGACAAATTGGCTACCACTTAATAAATGTCCGAAATAGTTCACAGATGAAATAAAGGAAACCTTGTCACTTGTGAAATATCAGAGTGTCAAGTAGACCCCTCCAGAATGTTAATGTCTAACAAATCCATAGAGATGGAAGCACCTGTGCAAGCATGAGACCTAAGGCAATAAGTTTTGAAATCACCATTACTCCATAATCACACAGGTAAAACAGCACTGCCCAATAAATATGAATGTAAGATCAGCTGATTGGAACAGGACCCCACTAGACCATGTAAACCTAAGGAACAAGACAGACCTGAGTACCAATAGACCGGTGCAGATTGTCCCGCTCTCTCTCCATCTGTGTTCGGGCAGTTCCAAAGTGCAGAGAGGCTCTGGCGAGTGCACCCCCAGTGCTAGGACTTTCAGTTGCATATTTACGACAATCATCTGCAAGCTTGGATGCTGCACATGAAATTAAGTTGCAGGATTAAGGCAATACACTATAAAAAAGGTCCAAAGCCAACACCCAGCAGTAGATGACATTTTGAAAACATGCATTATCAATCCAAACTCACCAACTTCCAGTTGCTTGACACCTGTAGACACAAGGCCTTCAACTCCCCGAACAATCTCCCGTTGATAATGCTGCAGAGAATAGTTCAGTTCAGGATGCATTAAGCATTTTGACTAAAATGACAGCACTTTTTGTCCTAAAGATAGTCACTGCATACTGCAACCGAGCGATGCATATGGGGCATCAGACCACAGATGTCAAAATTTTCAGCAAGAGACAACATCAGTTTCTAACCTTGAATGTCCAAAAACTCATCCAAAATCAATAAGATGTTCACGCCAATGTCCTGAGTGCCTACCTTACTACTGCATTATGGACCTACAATGACTTATTCCTCATTATGAACCCAAGAAACATTCCATTTGAACTGATGCCCTGTGAACATTCCATCTGTAAGTTTCACAACCTGAACTTCTTGAATCTACAAAAAAGAATTGTAAAACATTGGTGCTTCAACAGATTGTCAAGTAGTTCACTAAAATTCTGATGGCATATAAGGACCATAGTCATCTAAGAGGATATAGATACATTTATTCCTCAATATGCATTGGTTATAAGTTGAACCACAAAGGTAGCTGGATTAGCTACCTTAGCAGCTTTGGTAGAAATGTATAGCCTCTCCAATTGCTGATGCCGAAGAAGTTCAGCTTCATCTGTAATAACCATATCTCCTTGAGATCCATGGCCTGAAAACTGTTTCAAAACTGCCTGTACAGTTACAACACATAAAACTTAGGGCATCAAGTCCACCAGAGGAAAAGACTAACTACACTAGGCAACTTTCCTTCAAATGCAGCCCTCTACCCTGGGCAATTGCAATCCATACTTCTGCTCCCACCACCCTCCTCTTAACATAGAACAAAAACCAATGATCACACCAACCAGCAAGGACTAACCATCCGGTTCTTTCAGAAAAGCCAGATGACACCAACTGGAGAGATGATGGCATCCTGCAAGTGCAAGCATCCATACACTGATTCCAATTTCATATTTCCCTCATAAGAGCAGTAACTGCACATAACTGAGATTGAAGTGCTGAGCAATGCTGTTCAGAATTAGGTTGAAAAGAATGGGATGACAACATAGGTAATCAGGACTCTAAATACCTGTTGTTGCTTAGCAACCTGCTCCCGAAAAGCTTTAGCTTGTTTTCTGATCGCATCCATTTCTGTGAAAAACACTATCCAACTCTTCACTTAGTCAAGTCCTCGCACACATCACCCCCAGCATGCCTAACATTGCCTGTATTCCAAATCTTCCAGACAAACTAGTAAAAATTTTGTCCACCACAAAAAACAGAGCGTATCTGTAACTAGATCTGAATGCACTTCAGTAACTGCAAATAGGGTTCCATACAAAGCATCCCAGTAAGCACAAGTACTTAGTACAGTGTTTTCATATCACAACAGACAGACATCAACAGTAAAACCCGGTTCTTGCATTGTCTAGTCCCGCGACGAGCAACGCCGCCTCTAATTCCAAAACCTAAGCAAGATGTGAGGCAAAAACACGCTGACTAGAGATTAATAGCGGCACTTGCCGGTCGGCCGTGACAAAGAAAGATAGGAATAACCCCGAGACTATGAACAAAACTACAAAATCTTCTCCATATAGATTGTCATCACGTACGAGGTGCACATCTTAACACATTTGAATGGAGGAGGGACGTCCGTGACCTCCTCCAAGTCCGTCTCTTTCGCAAACGATAAAGTGAGCATACAAGCAAAACTATCAAAGTGTCAGAGACAGACAGAGCGACAGACAGAAGAGACAGACAAATGATTGAAGAAAGGAGAAAGAGAGCAACGATTACCGAAAACCAGTCAGGGTCCAGGCAGCCACCAATCCTATTATATTCCTGTACTTGTGTGGAAGCAGCAGATCTTCTCCTTCATCAAAACGCGCGTTGTCACTGCAGCAGCATCTGTGCCCAAAGCTACAGACCACCACCAGTAAGGCGAAAGCCGATCATCCACGCAACGAGAATCAAGATCCGGACCTCTCTCCTTCTTGGTCTTCTCCTTACTCTTCTTCTTCTTTTCCTGCTCTGTTTTTCCCTCAGTCAGGGGGCCACTTCACGTTCTCTACGTAGTACAGCTACCCCGCTCTTTCTGCTCCCATCAAGAAGAGCTTTCGCACGCAGAAGTGAACAACAGATCCGGCCGCCCGCCCGCGCGCATGAAGGAAGGAAGGAGGAGGACAACGCGAGGCCCTTCCTTGTGTCGCAAAGAAACACAGTTAAGAGCCAGTACACAACTTACTAGTAAGTTAGTAGTTGTGGCCACTACTGACTGGCAGCAGTGTTTTATTGGTCAATTTTGTGAAGTAGCCAAAGTGGCGATGATCCACAGGAAGATTTAGCCAAATTTGGCTACAATCTAAATTTGTCAAATATCTTTCTTTTATTTGGCTACCTACTTAAACCATTCACAGAAATCTGGCGATTTTTCATAAATTTTGGCCAAAATATGGCTATTGAAAATCTCAAAAGACATTGATTTTAGAACTTTTAATTTTTAATATAGCTTTCTGGCTATACATAGCCAACAAAAGAAAAGGCTGACTGGCAGCGTTTTTGTCACTGGCTCTATACAGCCAAAAAGTTACATGAAAAATATTAAGTGCTAAAATCAATTGCTTTTTGAGCTTTTTCAATACCCAGAATTTGACCAAAATTGACGAAAAATCGTAAGAATTTTATACATGGTTCAAATATTTAGGAAACAATATATATGACGTTTAAAAAAATTACTTTCATTTTTAGCTTGTAGCCAAATTTGGCTGAATCTTCCTGTGGATCATAGCCAATTTGGCTACATCACAAAATTGACCCAAAAAAAGAACACTGCCTACTGGAGACTACTTACCGTAACAACATAGGTACTTAGTACAGTCAACCAGCACCCAGCAGTGCACCATGAAGGATGAATGGTAAGTGGTCCAAAAACAGTTTTCTGTTGGGTTCCAGTTCATTAGCTAACCATGATGGTTAGCTCAGTTGCCTTCTTTTTATCTACTTACCTTCTAACAACCCACAAGCAGGTTGTTATTAGGTAGGTAGCAAAAACAGCCCTTACCTATGTATAAACTATTTACTCCTAGTAGTTGCCTATTTTCTTACCTATCTACCTGTGTATAAGACCTATTTCCAACAGAATTGGCTACCAAGGTGAAACCAGATATTAACTCAGTGGATGGTGCACTGGTGGGTGCTGGTTCACTGTGGCTGTTAGTACTTACCTGGGGTGTGCTTTTTTCTCTTCAAATACAAGAGTAACACTTTTGTTGTTGTAAAGTAGGTATATGACCCCCGCCCCAGGCAGAACAGTTATTAGAAACATGAACAAACCCATCATGGTTATCAGGGCGGTTCTTGAGAGTTATTTCCATGATTCTAAAATATATTCAAGACTCGGATTTTAGGTCTACAATCATGGTTTTTTTTAAAAGAATAAAAAAACAGGTTAGAAAACCCATGGTTCTTTAGCTATTCGCTCCTGAAAACTACTTGTCTTGTAAGATTTTTAAAATCACTGGCACCATGGTTCTTTGATTCTGAAATATTAACAAAACCCGAATCAGCAGTTCTTTGAAAATTCAAACAGGTACTTAAGAGCATCTCCACCGGTGTTCAGTATGTGACTCCAGACAGTAAAATTTATTATGAAAAAGTCAAAATGTGCCGGTTTAGCTCAGGAAATTGGTTTTTCTGCACCAAATTCGTGCAGCTTGCCATGGCTGGTTTATGGCACAACACATTGTGCACCTCCAAAAAAGAGTGTAATAAATTGGACCTGACTGCGGCTCAGTATTTCTGATTGGTCAATCATAATGATTGGTCCAGGTGGTTTTCTACTAGTAGTTCCCACGTATATGCAGTTCCTGTTACAGTTTTATTGGTGGGGTTGCCAAAAAAAAAACCTAAACTTTGATATTAATTTTGTTATCCACAGTGACATACTGAGCACCGGTGGAGATGCTCTAACGGTGGAGATGCTCTAACACTGGAAGACGGACGTGCCAGCCTGCTTGGGGTTAGGCAAAAGTTTTCTTGAGAGAGAGTTCAGGCAGTCACTATCTTGTGACGTGCAGTTGCAGCAGCAGGAGAGGCCTCTTCTAAGCTTTGTGTTTTTCCAGGTTTTTGGTCCCTTTTCTTGCATAAGTTGCTTCGTGCTACTGATGTTGGGTTTAGGTTCTAAGTTACTTGATTTATCCTTTTTAAGGCTCCCCATTGTGCATTTTGTGTTTTTGGGTGTTGTCTTTTGTTTGGACTTAAACTCTTTTTTTTTTAATTTCTCTTGTCAAGTGTTTTTTCTTTATTTATTTATTTCTTTCGTCAATTGCTCTTCTTCTCAATTAATGTCTTTTTCTTTTCTTTTTTCTTTTTTTTGTGGGGGACTAAAGACCTGCAGAAAATTTCCTGGTGTATTCAGTGGCCATGTTCATACCTACAATTTTCCATCCCATAATGAGGGTGATATTTCATTCTTGAAGTGGATTCTTTCATTCCATGGTGGAATCTTCCATTTCCTCAGCAAGTTATTCTGATCATGCCCATTGAAAGAAGAAGGAATTCCAGTTACACAGGATAGCAGCCAATGACAAGAGCGTCACCAAAAGGAGGGCCCATAGTGTGGGATCTCCTTCTTGCAATTGCCTTGTCCTTGGCCGGTAACTTACACTATTTGCCTCATGTTGTCTTTCTTGTTTTCCTAATTTTGAAACATTAAAATGTTGAAGAAAGAACACCACATGTAATTGGAGAAATTTCCTAACATATTTGAAAGGCACACTTTATATACATGAACATCCCTCCTAGAAAGTAAGGAAAGAGCTTATACCTGCTCCTTGAGAGTGAAGAGTAAAGGGAAATTATGTTTATTTATAAGTGTAAGATTCATTGTTCTTGTTTTGACGAAAGAAATTGAAAACATTTGGGAATTTTTTTTCTTTTTAGTGTAAATTTGACTGATTTTTCTAATTTTTTTCCCAATTTTTTTCAACTTTTTGATATTCAAATATGAAATAAAAAAACATTGATAAGATCTCTCCTACTTTATTTTTAAATAGTATGCATAAGAACCCTTCCCTTCCTATGCCCCCACACTTTGGAACTGGTAAAGCACACTGGTGTAGGACATTCCCAAAGTACAAGGCCAGACTCCACTACACAGCCTCATCCCAGGCACATCCTCAGCCCTACAGTGAACACCTCGGCCAGTGCTAATTTTGAAAGCTGGCCAGTGGTTTTGTTTCCTTTCTGTGCTGGAATTGTCCATTTTTTTCCTAGAAAAAAATGAAAAACAAAAAGTCACTGGCAGTTTTTAGTCGGATGTAACCTAACACTTTTTATCACCTAGTTTTGAAAGTGCAATTCAAACTAGACGATCTCCTTTCAGGTTTGACGAATTCTTCTTTTCTTGAAATTTCAGTACACAATGCCCACATTTTAAATGTATGAAAAAGAGGAGGCAAAGTTCAAAGCTTCTTTACCTTTTTGTCCAGTGAAAAAATATTCAAACACTCAAAGCAATGTTGAAAGTTAAAACTTCCCTCTAAGGGTTTTCCTCCCTGCAATGGATATGAGTATTCCCTTTGCATTTGTGCCAAAATGAAAACTGCCCCCCTAAGCAATGTCTTTTTTTGTCAATTTTGTGATATAGCCAAAGTTGCAATAATCCCCATAAATATTTAGACAAATTTGGGTACAAGTTATTGCCTACTTGAACCATGTATAGAAAAGAAACCTGGGGGCTTTTCTTAAATTTTGGGTCATTTCATATTAACACTTTTAATTTTTAGTTTCACTATTTTGGCTATATGTATGTAGCCAGCAAAAAAAAAGGCTACTCCAAAGCCATACTGTCAAGTTCTACTCAACATTACAAAGACTCATGTCAAAGCACCAAAGAGTAAAGTGAAGTCATGTGTCACAGATTTGTCTTACTGTTTGGCATTTTAAAATAAAAATAAATTTAGAAGTCTCTTGACCAAGCCTTTTTTCTTTCAATTCTTTGTTATCCAAAAATTGGCGAAATCTTCCAAATCTTTAGCAAAATTAGTTGAATTTACACTAGAAAACCAAATTGTTCCCAATTTCTCACAATTTCCCAATTTTTTTGGACAGAAAAGGAACGCTGCTTGTGAGGTTTGGTCACTGGTCAATAGACAGATTTTATTTTTTGTTGGCTAACTTTCATTGTTTGTCAGAAAAAATAGAAAATGAAAAAAATGTGTATTTTTAGGGTCTTCTGATTGCCATATTTCAAAAAAATTGAATTTAAAAAAAAAATCTTGCCAGATTCTACATCGGGTTCTAGTAGGTAGCTAACAAGAGAGTAGGATTCTTGGTTGCTTTTACTTTCATATTTTGTTTATACTTTCAAATTTGGCTAAATTCTCTTACAATTGCCACAGGGGCTACAACACACCCAAAATAAATTAAATTAAATTAAAATCAGTAGTCCCTCCAACCCAATGGTATTTTGCCAATTTTATGATGTAGCCAAAGTGACAAAGATCCACAGGAAGATTCAGCCAAATTTGGCTACAAGCTCCTATAATTTTTAAAACACCATGCTATATTTTTGGCTACCTGCTTGAACCAGCTGCACTTAAATGTTGGTCAAATTCCAGCTATTGAAAATCTTTAAAAGCTTTTGATTTTAGCACTTTTACATTTTTAATAGCTTTTTGGCTATATATAGCCAACAAATAAAAGACTTCTCCAACCATAAAATTGCAAAAGCTTGTCAAAGAGCTCAGCTGAGGATAAAACTTCATTATTTCCAACTCAAGCAAGTAAAGACATTGGCTAGCACAATTCATTGCACTTGCAAGACCCTTAAACCACCACTTAGAAAGAAAGAAAAAGGAAAGGTTCAAAAGAAGAAGGAATAGGAGCTAGTGAAGACTTTCAATGTCTACAACTTAGGATCCCCAAACTGAGTCTTTTGACTTACACTTAGGACTTTGTCCCAAGCATGTTGACAAGTGTTTCATTTATTTTAGCTTGTCTTGGGATAGGCTACCTTTCAATTTCACCTGCTTTCTGATGGAAGAAGACTTCCCATTGTTTTTTTCCTCACTTCCCTCTAATTACCTTTCAATATTGGTGTATCAAGCATTGATGGGTACAAAGTCCTTACACATTTCAAACACATTTTATCAAGGTGTAGTAGATAACTCACTAGGCTAGAAGTAGATAACTCACTTTGTTTTCTCTTGGAGCAGCTTGTAGCATGTCTTGTAACATGTTTTAATGATGGATCTACCAAATATCAGTGTGGATTTGGCTGTCTATAGACCATTGTGGGGGCAGGTAATAGATTTGAAGGCAGATATTTGATGGGTAATAGGCTGGGTATATATATAACTATTGAGTTAAAATATTTAAAACCTCACATCTAGACCTTGCCCAACCAAATCAAATCATGGTCACTCCCCTTTGCCCCTATTCATAATTATGACCAAAAGAAGAAGAAAAAGCGAATCAATTATTTGATAAAAAGCCAGATTTATATCTTCAATATAACCTTTTTGGGCACACAATAGGGTTAGGGTTTACTTTGTTTCCTTTAATAGATAGCTCTTTGCAAAAGAAGTCATTGTCTCATGATTTCTCTGAGAGTAACTTGAATGTGATTTTGAGATGGACTATTGTTGTTGTGTAGCACATCAATGCAATAGAACGTTAGTTGAAAAAGCACAAGTCAAAGGGACACCACTTAATGAAGCTCATAAGCAATGGTACCACCTAAAATATTTAGAAGATTTCACAAGGGGGAGTGAAGAAGGTAGGCATTCTTTGCTTGTTCATGAACTTTACTTGTTCATTGTGTTTTTTATTTGTGCATCATGTTTTTTTTTTTGTTGTATTCCTTTTCCACCTATTTCACTTGACAAAAACAAAAATACCATCATTCTCTTTTGTATGTTGTCGATTAAGAAAATGTAAAGGAAGGAAGATAATTTTCAACATTATCGTGGCCTTTCACAATTTGCATGCACCTTATAATAATGGAACTTTTTTTTTTGTGGTCTTATTAACGTAGAGCTTTTGTGCACTTTGTTTTAACTTCTTTGTATTTTAAAGTCATGTCTACTTGAAATCATCATCAACTAAAAGACACAACTTCTACTTATTGAAGTTTTTATTACAATTGTTGTGGTTTTTGTTACAAGGTCTAAGTTTTCACAAGTTGGGGTTTTTCTCCATTGCATAGCTCCTACTTGTTGTGATTTTTCTAACAGTTGTTGTGGTTTTTGTTTTAAGGTCTAAGCTTTCACAAGTTGGGGTTTTTTTCTATTGCATAGCTCCTATTTGTTGTGATTTTTGTGACAGTTGTTGTGGTTTTTGTTTTAAGGTCTAAGCTTTCATAAGTTGGGGTTCATTTTCATTACATAACCCTTATTTGCTATGGTTTTTGTTGTAATTAATGTGATACTTATTGCAAGTTTTGACATTTCACAAGTTGTAGTTTTTCTCCGTTTCATATTCTTATTTATTATGGTTTTCATTATAGTGTGGTTTTTGTTGTAAGGTTTAAATTTTCACAAGTTGAGGTTTTCTTCCATTCCAAAGTTCCTATTTGGTAGGATTTGTGTTACAATTGTTGTGGATTTTGTTGTAAGGTTTTCACAAGTTGGGGTTTTTCTCCATTTCAAAGCTCCTACTTTTTATGGATTCTATTGTTGGGTTTAAGCTTTCACAAGCCAAGGTTTAGCTCTAGTCTTATTACCATTTTTTAAATTTTTGGATCCCAAGTCTCATTTTTCTCAAAGTTTAATCAACAAGATAATGGGTTTTACAATGGACATGCATGATGATGCCTTCAATTCACCTTTATTAATATTTGCAAGATGTGGCAACAACAACTTACACAACCTACAAGTTGATGGCGGTGGAAAACAAGTTTTAAAGGATGTTAATGGTGATGAGGCACACCTATTTAAAGTGCACATGGAAAATGTTGCAACCCTAGCTTTGGGCTCGCGACCAAGGCAAAGGGGTTACAAGGGTGCGGGCCAAGAGGAAGCCCGGGAGTCACATCACATACTCCCGGGAGTGTAGGAAAGTGTGAGGGAGTGAACCCTCACACTCCCAAAGCAACTCCCACTTTGGGAGATGGAGTCCCGGTGGACTCCCGAAACTTCAGAGAGCGATTTGGGGGGTCAAAATTCAATTTCTTGTGACGTTCTTTATATCATTGGAAAGCTCTTGGAACGTAGATGTCTAAAATGGGCTCGCATTGCTCATTTGGACATCTGAAACACAAGTTATGGTAAAAAGAAAGGGCCGGGAGTCAAACTGCCAGTTTGACTTCCGACCAGGAAAAGTCGGGAATCGACCCGATTTATTTGGCTACAGACGACGTGCCACATACCATTGGAAAGCTCTCGACGAGAGCTACAACTTTGCTTCAGACCGCATTTCGATCCGAGGTCTGCTCGCAAAGTTATGGGGCTCCAAAGTCGCAGGAGTCCCGGGAGAGAAAAGTCATTTGGATGTGGGCCCCGTGGAGAGGTCCAGAGTATAATATATGGGGGAAGGTGGTGGCTTCCCCCAAGTCCGGGCCGTGGTGAGTCTTGTGTGTTCGTGTTGCCCGTGGCTCATCCTAACACCAAAGGTGCTCTAACTATGCACTAACCACTCTGTGTGGGTTGTGTGCAGGCCCGTGTGAGTGAATAAGCTTGTCAACTCTTCGTAGTCCCATCCCGGAGCTCCAAAACGCCCCTCAACCCCTCAAAGTGTTGTGAGCTAGGGAGCATGTCCCAACTCCTCCTTCTTCCGTTGTCTTTCACTTGGACTCACCTTGTTTAAATTTTATGAACAACAAAGCATAAATCATTTTTGATCCCATTTGATTGGGAACCAATTAATAAAAGGCCAAATGTAACACCAACTACCATTTTTATTTTTTTACCATTACTAATGGGTTTCCAAAAGATCGTGTCACATAAAATGGCTTCATGGAGGATGTCATGTTGTTTGTGTTAAAGATTTTTTTTTCATTGAGGACAATGGAATCAATTTGGTTGTAAACATTGCCATACTGATTATGCTTAAAGTTGTTTTCCCATCCATGAAAGTTTTTGTTCAAAAAACTCTATTTTCTTTAGTGCAAAAAACTTTGGTTGAATATTTTCAACTTGCATTGGCCACATGCAACTTGGCCACTTACACTTTTGATTTTTTTCACATCAAATTGTCTTTGACAACTTGATTATTTTTAAGATGTCCACTTTTGGCAAAAAGTTGGAAAAGTTACAATTTCACATGAATCGTCAAATTCTAGATGTGTTGTTGCCCTTCAATTTGTTTGCAAGGATTTGATAAAAGGAACGGTCATCAAATGTTAACATTAATGCTAGATCTTAGGTTTAAGGGTTTGCATTTAATCACCACTTATGTGGGCTGTGAAAATGAAACTAATTTGGTTGTTAATATGATTCACAATTATTGTTGTCTTTCTTAGTGGATGTTGAATGTTATTAATGAACCACAGGTGCAAGGATCACATGTTGATCATGAAACTTTGTTTCATACCACTAAAACAAATCCATATATTTTTGGCCACCTTGTGTTAAGAAAGCTTGATGAGTATTGCCATTATCATGTCAATGTGGATTGTAAGGATGTCTTGATCTAGTGGAAGACAAAATAATGAAAATTTCTTGCAAATGCAAAATTGGTGAAACACATTTTGGGCATTCCAACTTCCCAAATCAAAACAAAGAGATTTTTTTCAATTGCTAGAATTTTGATTTCACTTTACATATGTCATTTTCAAATTAACAATATTCAAAAAATATTTTTTATTACCAAAAATTGGCCAATGGATTCATGTGTTGGTTGCTTGAAGCATTTTAAATTTAGTAAGTGCATGTGAAGTAAAATCTAATTTGATAGATGAACTAGAAGTTGAATTTGAGGATGGAATGGAATGTGAAAAATTCCCAAAACTGGGTGATATGATTTATTTACCCCATTACTAAATAAGATAAGACATGTTGCTATGTTTTCATTAAGGGTATGTTTAGTTTTTTCAAATTGTAGATGATTCCATGGTTGTGGAAACATGATGGTGATCTAAAATTATCCACAAATATGTGTTTTTGGGGGTTAACTACTATATGCCAATGTGTAAATGTTTATAACTAAATGTGGAAATATAATAATAGTTTGGTGGGTTTTTTACAAACATTTTTTTTGGCATTTTTGTTTATTATTATTGAACAACAATGAAACCACCTATGAAGTTTCCAAATTTGAGTAATGTTATGTGTTATCCCATATATCACTAACAATTTATTTAATTATTCATCAAATTTTAACATTTTTATTGCTTATGACATTGATTTTGTGTTTGTTATTTTATTTTTTTGGATTTTGGTGTTCCCACAAAGTTTCCCAAAGGTTCCCATGGTGTTTACATCAAGTTCCTTTAACTTTTGAATAAATTTCCAGAGTTCCCAAATCATTCCCAAGGCCCCAAGGTCAAAGTCCTTTTCCAATTTATTATACACATGTCATTTTTGCATTGGTTTATAACTTAAAATTTTGTATTTTGGACATTCAATTTAACACTGCATGTTAAATATAAATATTTTTTTGATTATAAATTGAATTTATATCATGTATATTATGCATTCATGCCCTCTATCACATAACTATAAACAATTTTTTATGTTAAAACCACATTTTCAAATTTTATAATTTTCAAGGTCAAAAACACATTTGAACCAAATTTACTTAAATTGGTTTTATATATATTCATTGGTTCAAGTCTTTTTGCCCTTCTAATCATCAACGTTAAAATCCTCTCCAATTTTCAAATCGAATGGTGCACATTTGGTAGGAAACAAAGATGTTTGAAAAAAAATAAGATTGTTCACTCTTGATGTTTAAATGTTCTGAACATACAAAAACATTTTTAATTTGTGTCATGTTTTGAGCATATAAACTTTGCAATTAATGAAAAATATTCCAAAAAACTTATGACAATCCAAACTATTATGCTTTCCTTATGATTTTTCAAACATATAAAAATGCAATTTTAAGGAGTGTCCACTCACTTAGGTGGCTCATTCAAGGTTATAGTGTTGTGTTTTCCTTTACAAATAATTTTATCATATACCTTTAATAACTATACTTTCTGGCATATCCATATTAATTAGTTGTGGGTGCATGTTTTGATTTTTTTTGCAATAGGCCACTTGGTTGGCCTATCACTAAAAACATCATAAAATTCCCCTTCCCCAAGTAAAAGCTTTAAAAAATTATAATGTTTTACATTTACATTGTTTTACATGGCCACATAGAATCATATAAAGATATTTGTTTTACATTTACACAAGTTTACATGGTTGCATAAAACCATATAAATATAAATATAAATTTTTAAGAGGAAAAAATGAATAAATTCATTGCAAAGACACAACAAAAACAACCCACAAAAGGGGGTGTGAACAACATTCAATTCAATTAGTCAACTAACAAAATATCTTTGAAGGCCAGCATAACACCAACACACAAATCTACCATCTTTAAAGCAAATCACATAGTTCTTTCCCCATGTACCTTATCAAAGGCCATGAGCTTCTTGTGCTCAACATTAGGGAATTTTTTTATCTCAACAACGAACCTCTCCTAATCCACTCTACCATGTTCAAATAAACTTTTCCAAATAAAAATGGATTTTTTGAGCATGTTGCCATTCACCATTAAAAATTAAATCATTTATTTCAATCCACAAAACCCATAAAGTGATTCCCTTAAGCAAAGACCATAGCCCTTTAGCTCCCTTAAATTTCTTCAAGCTCCATGGTAAAAATGTTATGTTTCAAAAGCATTAGGGTAGTATTTTTGGTAGAGTTATGGTCATAAAACAAATCATTGAAAATTCCATGGGTAAATTCATAGGCTTTCTAAACATTCTTGAAGTCTTGAAATCTATGTAGGATTGATTTAACTATTTTTCCACACATCGCACATTCATGATTAACCGATCTATCAACTTTGGCTTTCCAAACATTAATAACCACAATTTTGGTCCACATGGACTAAATGAAGGCAATTTCTTTCTTGTTCTTTTGCTTTTGTCATGTGTTAGACCATTTTAATTTAAAGCTTAGTTGGAATAGGTTAGCCCATTTCTTTTTAACAATGTTTTGGGCCTAACATTTTAAAGAAGTTTTTTACCCAATGTTAAGGAATATGTTAATAAGGCCTTATCAAAAGCCATTATAATTCCATTCTTGAAATAACCCTTGAATAAGCTAGTCCTTTGATAGTGGAGATGCTAATTTTTTTTAACACTTCCTAATGAAACACAAACATGTTTTCCTCAAGTATTTAGGTGGAAACAATGGTGTCCCAACTTGTGAAAATAAATTTACTATTGCAACCCTAGCCTTGGGCTCACGACCAAGGCAAGGGCTTGCGAAGGTGCGAACCAAATGTGAAGGCCGGGAGTCACATTTCATGCTCCCGGGAGTGTGGGAGAGTGTGAGGGAATGAACCCCCACACTCCCAAGTGAACTCTCACTTTGGATGTTGGAGTCCCGATAAACTTCCAAATCTTTAGAGAATGATTACAGAGGTCAAAACCCATTAGATTGAAAAGTTCCTTATATCATTGAAAAGCTCTTGGAACTTAAATGTCTAAAATGGGTTTGCATGACCCATTTGGACACTTCAAACATAAGTTATGGCCAAAAGAAGGGTCGGGAATCAAATTGACAATTTGACTCCTGACCACTAAAAGTGAAGAATCGCCCTGATTTACTTGTGTGTAGGTGATGTGTCACATACCATTAGAAAGCTCTTAACATAGGCTACAACTTTGTTTTAAAGCTCATCTCGATCGGAAGTCTACACATAAAGTTATGGGCCCCCAAAGGTGCAGGAGTCCCAACTTTGGGAATTTCAGGACTCCCAAGTCCCGAAACAAAATGCCATTTGGGTGTTGGTCCCGTGGTTAGGCATAGAGTATACTATAAGGGAGAAGGTGATGACTTCCCTCAAGTCTAGGCCATGGTGAGTCTTGTGAGTCCATGTTTGCCCATGGCTCATCCATGCACCAAAGTGCTCCAACTACACACTAACCAACTCATTGTTTGGTTTTTGTAGGTCCGTGTGAATAATTGAATTTTTTATCAGTCTTCCTAATCCCTAGCTCCAACACACCCCTCTACCCTTGAAGTGCCACAAACCAGGGAGCGTGCCCCAACTCTTTCTCCTTTTCTTGTTTTCACCTTTGGATTTATAATTGAGTCCATTAAGGAGCTTGGGGGTGCGTCATTTACTGCCCTATTCCATTTAAACACATCTTTAAATGGTCATGTAATCTAATTTGACCAAAAATTGGAATCTAGAAGTTTTTTGGTCGTGTTAAGCTTTCACACATCCACATATTTGACCATTTTGATCCAAGTTTTTTCTTTATTTGGTTCCAAATAAATGACCTTGAAGCACGTTTATGGTCATGGTGAAAACATCAGTTGAAGTTAAAGGGTCATTTCCCTCCCTTCCTTAATGGATACTTTTAAAGATGGTATATAAATAAGAGTTACAATTTTGAATTCATGGGCTCCAAAGCTTGTATGACCAATTTGCTAAGAAATGCTTTTATAACCTCGCCTTCATCTACAAGCCCTAGCCTTCCCATATTTTTTTTATAATAACATTTGTTCTAAGCCATTAGCAATAATAGTTGTTGGTTGACCCTACCCACAAGTAGTTGGTTAACAACATCTTAACCTTGCTAATCCTTTTTTTGGTCCCAACCCAAATGTTAACAAAATACCATAACATTGATAACATGATATTATTGACTACCACAACCCTACCAGCCATTGAAAGTTTTGTGGAAGACCAACACTTCAATTTACATTGGATTTTGTTGTTCAATAAGTCATCCAAATTGGAAAAATTCATAACCAACCCAAATGGGGTATTTAACAACTTAGAGATCAAATTTGGAGATGCCCATGACAATCTAAAATCATGGGTTCAATTTGGTCACATTGATTACCTCCCATTAACCAAAATGCTATTGACTTATTATAATTGAATTCAAGCCCATATCTTCAACAAAATAACTCTAGCACTTGCGACATCTTAAAAGTGACAACTTGAGTTGTTTTTATTGTGACATTGGTATCATCAACATATTGTGTTATTAATTGCTAGTTTTTGGACCTAAGGAGTTTTATGCCTTGAAGTCTCCATAGCCCTTTTTTTCCTTGATGGTTTCATTCGAAGCTTCACCAACCACCAAGAATAAATAAAGGGCCAAGGGGCACATGTGCCACACACCCCTTTTAATGCAAGAATCTTTAGAGAACTTGTTGTTGATGTTCACATTTGCTATTATTCCAATGAACATAATCTTTGAAGTGAAAGCATCTTGGATACCTAACCTTTTCAAACATTCAAACAGAAAATCCCACTCAACTTTGTCATAAGCTTTGAAAAAATCAACTTTAAGAAAAATCATTCATTGTTTTGATTTCTTAGCCCATTGAATTGTCTCATGGGTGAAAAGGATATTGTTCAAAATGAAACATTTTAAGAGTAAAACAAATTGATCTCGGTTGATGACTTCCATCAACACTAGCTATAGCTTCATTTGTAAAGTTTTAACATAGATTTTGTAAATCACATTTAGTAGTGTTACAAGTCACCAAAATAATGATTTCCTTTCACCCCTTTTGTGAAATAAAGTAATTAGGCCTTGGGCAATCCCTTGGGGAAAACCACCTTTGGTTGTTGATTATACTATCATCTTTGTGTATTCTTTACCAATGACTTTCCACATCCATAGGAAATATTCAATGACCATTCCATCTAGCTTAAAGGTTTTGTCCCTTGCTAATGTTTCTAAGGTTATTCGCAATTCCTCTTTAGTCATTAGGAGGGCTAACTAACATTTCGATTGGTTAGGTATTCCATCCTCTATATTCCTCAAGAACATTTGCGTAGCCTCTAACATTTCAATTGGTTAGGTATTCCATCCTTTATATTCCTCAAGAACATTTGTGTAATTTCAGTTATGACATATGCTCTAGATTCCTCAAGAATAGTTCCCTAACCTTAGCTATGATTTAGGTGTTCTATCTTCTAAATCCCTCAAAAAAAATTCCCTTGCCTCAACTATGATTGAGTTTTTGGAACCTTTTTTTTTTAGCTTGGAGTATAATCATTTGCAGCAATCTTCCAACCCAACCTATGTAAAGACCAGTGTTGGCCGAATACCATATTTCAAAGTAAAATTTAAGATATGAATAAGGTAGATCTTGTAAAAATTTCCAATAAAAATATATGCATAAAAAAAATTCAACAACATTATAATGGCAGATATGGATATTGAATGTAATTTAGTTTAGCAGATATGAATTTGCCGATTGTTAAGTTTCAAATTAATTATGGACATGTATAAATGTTATGCACATTCTAAATCTACATAATCACAAAATTTCCCCAATTGGATAAAAAACACGTGGACCTAAAAGTGTAGTAACTTGTAAGGGAATTGAAACTTGATTTTGAATTTTAGAACTTTGCCCACTATATCACAAGTTGCCTACCTACAAAACCTTTGAAATGGTAAAAGAAAGGCAACAAAAAAGTTAGACATTGAAAGAAAACACAAATGAGAAAGTTGAATACCTATGCACTATTCATCATCCACATCCAACTTCTCAAAATATTTTATTTCTTCAATCAACTCATAGTTGTCAACAACCGAAAACCCTTTAGCTTTTAAGTAGTCTTTCATGTTTTTATTTGGCATACAATTCATTCATGGATCATTAGGCCAATTTTTGATAATTGTGATGATCTTATCCCAAGTTTTCCACTTGTAAGTGGCGTTCTCTTAAAGTTGTCACACTCCAACAAGATTAAACACCTTTGTTGTTTCAATATGTGACCTTGGAATGCCAAAAAAATGTTTGGCTAAAAATGCCACATTTGGAAATTAACCTTCATGGTTGCACCACCAAAGAAGAAGATCTTTAAATGTAGAAGAAGGTATGGATAACCTCTTGAACAAAGATAATTCTCCTATGACAAGTGCTCAAGAAGACTCCTCAAAAGATGTTCCAACCCCAAATATATTACCTTTTTTCTTCAAGGTCATCATGATTAGTAGATGTGCAAGTTTCAATAATATGGTTTAGGTTTTCAAAACATACCATTGAAAAGGGAATCATAGCCTTCAAATCATACTCATAAGCAAGTTGAATTGCATTATCGTGTCTACCAAAATTTTCACAACTCATAATGATTTGAATCAAGGATCCAACATTATTACAAGCATATTATGAACTTGGTTTAAATAAAAACAAATAGAAACTAGAGAACAGGTTTAAATACCTTCACAACTTCTTTTCACATATTTTTTTGTAAGAGAAAAACTTATAAATCAAACGGGTTTAGAACTTTTGTCCCAATTGAAACTTAAAACATTTTAGCCATTTCAAATTGCAAGTTAATATAATTAGTGTAATGGTACTAATCAAAACATCTGACAATAACCAATGACCATGGAATTGATTCATGACACAACCTATTACCATAGGGTTTAAGGTAGAAATAATTTTGCTTCTGTAATAGCCCACACTTGGGCCTTTGGAACTCTTTGTTGTAGAACAATATTCTTTTGCCTTCCATAACAAGTGATGATAACTTGCTTGAATTCCAAGGTCTTTTCAAACATGATGATGTTGGATGCAAATCTAGTTTTGATAAGGGTCTTAATTTTTTGAAGCGACAACCCACATTCAATACAAGCCTTCTTCCATTCTTGCCTACTTCTACTAAATTTTTTAGTCCATGTAATAGTTTTTTGTAAAGTAGTTTGTGCATCCTTCACATTAACTTGCATTAAACATTTTAAAACCTTGTCATTGTAAGTAACATATTGGCACACCTTAAACATCACATGCCCAAAACACGTACCTTCATAAACCTAGTTAAGCTTCAAAGGTCAACAAATAATGATGGAACATAATGTAGTTGTCATGGTACTCAAATTACTACCCTCATCTTTCACAAATGTTATCACATGATGCATCAAACCAAAATTTGAAAGTAACGATTCAAGCTAAACAACCATATTTCTATCATTGGTTTCATCCACTTCAAATAAGCTCATAGTGACATGTATAAGGTTCTAAGATTCATTTTGAAAATTTATCACCAAGGCAATAGTTTCCATAACATCCCTAGACATTCATAAATGAAAATTACAAGAAATAATGGCTACAAATGCAAGGTTTGGAACTACATGCAAATCCAAGGTTTTTTGCACCATTTTAGGAAGCACTTCATTCACAAGAATAGTTATAGAAGGAAACGAAACCCGGGGATATTGGCATAAAACTTTCTTAAAGCTATATGTTTTCAATAGTGGAAATTAGTCAATAAGCTTTACAAATGTAAAGAACAAGATCTTCAATAAACATTTGTTGTGTCTCATTTGTTTTTTTTGTAGAGGTTTGTCGACCCAAAGTAAGAGGTGATAGCAAAACTAGAGGGCCTTGTCCTATTTTTCCCTTGTTATCACACTTGATTTGCATCATTGTTCATTGTTGTTTTTTTTGTAAGTTATAATTTTCTTTGAATGAACAACTTGGGATGAGCAAAATCAACATGAGTTTTCATGGGAGTAATCCCATTAATCTTATTATATTTAATCAAACCTTTCTTCAAAATAAAACTTTGGGATAGAAAATTACTTGTCACTTTCTTTGATTTGTAGATAATACACTACAACATTTGTGGGTTTTCAAGATCCACATGTACATCATCATTCACAACAAAAAACCCCCAACAAATATAATTTCAATGGTGTGGTTTCCATAATATAATTTGAGCTTCTATAATTACAAATTATAATATTTCATTTTCCAATGAAAGTGTAGTTTCCAGGCGCACACTTTTCATATCTAAAGATGAAGTGTTGGGGAACACATCTTCACATAAATATGGTTCATCAACCCCACCAACACTATTAACAATGAAAGAATCACTTTCTATAGCCATGGTCCATATGAATTATGCACATTACACATAATGTTACAATGTTATTGTTAACTCGTGACTTTTGAAATTAGGGTTTTGAATTCCAAACTCCAATGTTTCCAATTTTCAATTCTGATGAAGTTGTTTGTTCAAACACAACTGCTCAAATAGATGTTTAAACAAATGTTCATTCAAACATAGACACCCAAATAAATGTCAAGACAATCGGTCACTTAGATATATACATTTAGACAAATGTTCAGATAGACATTCACTAAAACAAAAATGCCACACAATTGTTGAAACAAATGTTCATTCAAACATAGACACAAATGTTCACAAGACAAATGCTCGTTCAAATAGATGTTCATTTAAACACAAACACCCACACAAATGTAGTTCATATAGACATTCATTCAGACACGGATGCCCACAAAGATGTTTAGACAAATGTTCATTTAAACATAGACATGCATACAAATGCTCGTTTAAACACAAACACCCACACATATGCTCATTCAAACATCGGTGTTCATTTAAACATAGACACCCACACATATGCTCAAATAAACGTTCATTCAAACAAATGTTCACTCAAGCATAGATGCCTAAATAGACCTTCAAATCCTCCAATGTTCAAACTTACAGTTCACACCTCATGTGTCAAACCATAGATGTTTAAAGCTCAAATGTTCAAGTTTGAAACTTTAAATAGTTAAAGTTCGAAGCTCAAACCTCAAATACTATAAATTTATGTTTGCATGATATTCTTGGTTTCGATTCCACAAAGCTTCAATGCAATAAAAAAAAAGAAGCAACAACTTGCATGATATTGTTGGTGTTGTTTCTACAAAGCTTTGATGCAAGAGAAAGGAAAGTGATAGATTCTTGGCGCCACATTTACACTTCAATGCAACTAAAAGGAGAGTGTTAGAAAGTAGATAACAGTACAAGGGACAAGGTTCAAGCTTGAAAACCCTAACCTTATAAAGGATATGCATATCCGGATGTACATATCTGAACCCTAAAGATCACATTTGGATATGTATAACATAGCTATGCATGTTTGGGATCTAATAAAAATATACCCATGGATATTATTAATGAATGGCGTGGGTTTACATATATAAATATGAATAAGGATATGCAAATGGAGTTACAGAAGCTGGATACCAATAGTTCCAAATTTGGAAATTGTATAGAGTCCAATGATGAATAGTTGCTAACTGGGGCATTATACATGTTGATAACTGGACCACTTATCAATATCCGGCCAATACTGGTAGAGACCAGGTCCCCTCCTTCAATTTCCAGTTCCGTGATAGAAGATTGAAAGCCTTTCTCTTTAATGACTGCCAAGAATTCTTTGGTTGTAGTGTGCCCTTTCTGGATCCATTTCATGGCCAACATTGGTTCAGTTCTTGGCCGATCTAAGTCCATGTAGACCCATGGGGCCCATTAGCTCTGCCTTGGGCAGGCATTTTTTTGGGGAATGGTTCACTTCTCAAGCATTACCCTTCATGCAATGTTCAGCAGGACATTAGAGTTATCCATAAAGTCATGTCCGGTTGGGCCTGAGTTACACCCCTCATTTGATGCTTCATCCCCTCCTGGCTGTTGTCCGCAAAATCATGAAATTTTGTTAAATAGGGTATGAAATACTGAGACTTAGGATTCAATGCACTAGGCTCGAGAACATTTATAATTTCAGTACTAAAAGTAGTAATGGTTGGTTGAAGGCATTCAGGAAAAGAAAGGACAGGGCCAACTCAGTTTAGCACCAAATTTGTTGCTAAATTGAGTTTCATGCCCTGTTGAAGCCGAATGTACTTCTTTTTCTTGTCTTTTGAAATCTCATCCCCTTCGTGATGGCCAGAGTGCACAAGCACCCACCAGTGCACTAACCTGGATGGATGGTGCATTGATAGGATTCTCTTTTCTATCCCTGTGCCATCCCAGGTTGAGTTTTTTTTGTTTGCCTCTTCTCAGCCCTGATCTCAGTTTGTTTTCTGGGAACTTTATTTTCTCCCCGTCCCCCACCCAATTCTTTTTTTTTTATGCTTTTGAAAATTTTCCCACCCACCCACCTAGTACCCCCCACTGTTCCCCATTGACGTATTCGCCTATATATTTAAATTAAAAGTAGATTCTTCCCCCATTTACCTATTCCGCCTATAAATTTAAAATATTTGTTCTCATCCCAACCCACCTACCCACTCCCCATCTATTTATTTACCTCCTTGCTCTTCCACCTTCCTATCTACCAACACTTTAAGTAGGTACCCACCGAATCGCACCTACATGGCTACACCTACCTACATGGTTGCCACTCCAATAGACCCCCAATGGTCAACAATGATGAGGAAAGAATAAAATGAAGGTTCCACATGGAGCTTGGTCTTGTTCACTCAAACAAATAAATGAGGGGTCGATTAAAATATTTGACACCCCCTATATAAGGGTATTGCAAGTTTTGCTCAAAAAATGTTTTCCACGATGGGGGTATTGCAAACCGAGTGAATAATCAAAGCAATATGGAGTTCCAACTCAATTTAGACGCATTTATGCATGTTGTATTTAGGTTCATAAAACAAAATACTCAATGAATGTGCAATACCCCATTCTAGGTATCCCTGAATAGTTTGGGCTCCATATCATATCTTTTGAATCTTAAAAAGGTATTGCATAGCTAAAACAAAATCTAAAAAGAACACAATAACCTCATTGGGGTACATTAAAAACACCATGGGCTAAATTATTTTGGTCCAAGCTATTAGAGGGAAATTACTCATGTGCAAAAGGACTCAATGAACATGCAATACCCCTTTAAGGGTACCCCATAAATACATTGGGCTCCATAATATAAATTTTTTGAAACATGGAAGGGTATTGTGTAACCTTACCAAAACCTACAAGGAAACCAATACCTTCAATAGGGTATTTTGTAATTAAACACCATGGGTTTATGCTATTGGAGGGGTATTGCTCATGCCCAAAACTACTCAATACATTTACGATATCCCTCGTAGGGTATCCCAAAAATACATCGGGCTCCATAACATATATTTTCAAACTTGAAGGCGTATTGCATGGCCTTCCCAAAACCTACAAGGAAAGCAATACTCTGCTTGGGGTATTCAATAAACACCATGGGTTAAATTATTTTGGTCTAGACTATCAAAAGGGAATTGCTTATGATTAATAATACTTAATGCACGTGCAATACCCCTTGTAGGGTTAAAATCCTTTGGGCTCTATAATATATCTTTTGAAATTTGTAATAGTATTGCATAACCAGACCAAAACATAGAAGCAAAACAATATTCGCATCACATTGTAATAATATTTTAAACCATGAAACAAAAAGATATATTTTAAAATATTTATTCCAAGCTCAATATATCATGCCTTACATATTGATTCAAATAAATGAAAATATTGCAAATTGGTCACATTGATGGTAGAAAGATTTGAGCAAATTTTAAGAGTTTAAATGTAATACATGTATTGTATTGTGATAATTCATTAACCATGAAAGATAAGAATATTTTTTAAAGACTTGTTTTCTCACCAATATATCATGAAATTCATGTTTTCAAAAATATTTGTTCATTTTACCATATGATTTAACATATATAAAAATGAACGTAATGAAAAATTGGTCACATTAATGGTACATGGGTTTAGGGTTTAATGTAAATTTTATTTTTTATGATATATAATATTGGTTTAAATATTTTTTTATTATAACATATCAAGTAATACATTACATATAATTAATAATATTATGTATTTATATTTTTGATTCATTTTAATACACATAATGTTTTCATATTTATTTAAAATATGAAAAGACTTGATGAAAAATATATATTAAATTTAAATTATATATATAAACCCATGCTTATGTATAACAAAATTCTTTTTATGAACTTTATTTTTAATGAGAATTAAAAAAATCCAAAAGATAAATTATTAACATTATATATTTTTATTAATGCATGTGATTGAATATTATTTCTATGTAAATTGAAATATTTTAATTGAAGTTTGAAATATAAATTATTAATTATTATGTAAGTTTAGTCCATGTAAATTAATTCTATGTACATTTTAGTTTACAATGTACTAATGGATTAATTTATAACAATGTCTTAAATGGATTTGTGACATAAACCTTTTAGAACTCTTCAATTGCAACTTATAATGTTAAGTGCATGTAATGGGTTTAATGGGACCTATAGGACCTAAAATTAACTCCTGTTTTGGTGGAGGTAAAGGTCATTCCAAGAACATACCTACATTAATTTCATTCAAAACTCACAAAAATAAGCCACAAATTTTTTTTCTATAAACTCCTCCAAGTCCTTGCTTTGAGTCGAAGCATCAAAGGCTACTTTCAAAATAAACATTGGGCTAGGGGTATAATAGTCTTTGCCATGAACTACAACAACAAGGATGCAATTGATGTACAAAATGCTCATATGCTGCTTTGAAAATTCTAAAAGATGTATCATTTTAATTTACATATTTATTCAAAATAGTTGATCATTTCAAAAATAAATAAATAAATAAATAGAAAAATAAATAATTTGATTGGATGGTACTCTTTTAAGAATATATGCTTGTAGTTAGTGATAATTTTTCAAATTTTTTGATGTTGATAACATAATTTTGGACTATCAAGTAGTTGGGTATGAAAATGTTTGAATGTCATGTTCTAAGCTACATCTAGTCCCAATATCTAGAAATATTTGATCATTTGAATGTGTTATGCTTTCATTGTGGAATAACACCTCTTCCTTTTCATCCTTGGCATTGTATAACTCCTTATTTTGTAGAGTGCCACAAGCCTTATCAATGTGCTTTAAGAGCTTCTTTTGCCTTGCCTTAGTTATGGCATACCTAGCAAGAAGTACTCGCATAGGTGTTTGCATCTAGGATGATGGTAGCCTAGATGAAACATTAGTTGGCTTCCTTTGCTTTCACTTGCACCCCAACAAATCCTTCTTGTTTGAACTAAATGGTGACATTGATCTATTTTGTCAACTATAATTTCCAATCACATTTGGCTTTTAGATTAATTATCACAAAGTGTTGGGCCCCCCATGTTCTTGCAAACTCCACTAGTTGATGAGTCAAACCAAAGGTTATAACAAAATAGAAAATTAGAATGTGGTTTTGAAAACTTGTAGTGCTGTAGTAATTCCCAAATCTTTTCCATTAAAATAATAATAATATATCATGCTTTGATACCACAAGGTTTATTTCCATGCTCTGATTCATTTGTGATTTTCATATCCAAGCTTATGATAACATTTGAATGTTCTCCTTTTCCATATGTATTATTAGCACTAGAATGGCAAGTTGGCACAAAAGTTCCATTTGCATGCATCCTAGCTCCATGTGGTTTTTGCTCTTTAAATACTCATAATTCAATTATCTCACCATCTTGCTTTGATTGAATATAGTGAAGTTGTTGCCTTTGTCCCTTGCTTGATAAACCTAAGGATTTTTTTTTCAAAACCAAATTCATCAAATATATGAATAACAAAACAATCATTGGTGACAAAAGTAAACACTAAATCTTCCCCCTTCTTCAAACAATGGTCAATTGCAAATGATTTCCAACCATCATATAATTCGCCATTGCATAAGCTCACTTGCCATTCACATCCATTGTCTCCTCCTTGTAGATTCAAGATCTCCTACATTGTTAAGTTATGTTGTTTCCAAAATGCAATCAAAATTTTTTACAACACAACAATGCATCCATTGATTGAATGATATCGCCAAGCAAGCCATAGGCATCATTCATCAACCCTAGCATTAGCAAAATCATCCTCCTTGTTGTTTTATCCTTTTATGGAACAAAAAAAAATCTTTCCGTAAGAACCCTAATTTCCTTCAATCAAGGTTTAGGGTTTAGGAATTAGGGTTTTAATTAAAACTTGAAATATAAGTACCTAATATTATGTACATTTAGTCAATGTAATTTTAATTCTATGTAAAATTAATTTTACAATATATCAAATAATGATATATTTAATTAATTAATGTGTGGATTTATTATTATTTTTTCATTTTTATACATATAATATCTTAATAATTATTTATGTTAGAAATCTTAAGTAAACATTAAATTCAATTGGAAAACATTTTCAAATTCATAAATTATAATAATTGTTTAATGGACTAATGCAAAATTGTTGATATATGTGAGGGTATTGCAATATTGGCCACATTGATGGTATAAGGTTTATTTCATCAAAGTTTTGAAGTGTAACTATAATACCCTCATTTTAATGATAGTTTCATTACCTTTTACCATCAATGTGACCAACATGACAATACCTTCATTTGTATCATGGTTCAATATATTGTCACAATATGGTGCGAGTATTGAATTCCTTTTAGGTTTTGGTAGAGCTATGCAACACCTTTCCAAGTTTCATGGTGAATGCAAATATCCCAAGATGATGCAGGTATTATAGTTAAACTCCATAACTTTGTTCAAACGACCTTCTACTATTAATGTGAAAAAACTTTGCAATACCTTCATTTACTTAAATCAATATATGTCTGGCATGATATAGTGAATGTGGAATAAATATTTTTTAAAAAAATTATTTTGTTTCATGGTTTACGATATTATCGCAAAATGATGTGAATATTACTTTCCTTGTAGGTTTTGCTACTGCTATGTAATACCTTTCCAAATTCCAAAATATATGTTATGGAGCCCAAAGGTTTTATGGGATACCTTGAAAGGGGTATGCATGTGAATTGAGTAGTTTTGGGCATGAACAATACCCCTCTCATAGTTTGAACCAAAATAATTGAGTCCATGGTGTTTATAGATTACCCCAATGAGGGTATTGTTTTCCTTTTAGGTTTTGGTATAGATATGCAATACCCCTCCATGTTTCAATAGATATGTGATGGAGCCCAAAGGATTTTTGATATACCCTAAGAAAGGTATTGCACATGCATTGAGTAAGTATGGGCATAAACAATACCCCTCCAATAACCTAGACCAAAATAATTCAATCCATGGTGTTTATAGAATACCCTAATGAGGGTATTGCATTCCTTCTAGGTTTTGTTAAAGTTATGCAATACCCCTCCGAGATTTTATAAATATGTTATGGAGCTTAAAGGATTTTTAATATACCCTAATAGGGGTATTGCATGTGCATTGAATAATTATGGGCATAAGTAATACCCCTCCAATAGCTTGTATCAAAATAATTCAATCCATGGTGTTTATAAAATACCTTCATGAGGGTATTGCTTTCCTTCTAGCTTTGAATTTCCAATTTTTGGGGGTAAAGAAAGGTTTTTTGGTTTGAATGCAAGATTATAATCATTTTTTTTAATAATTTCATCACACACACATATATATAAGATTATGTGAGAATGTATTTCTAATGATTAACACAAGATGGTGTAAAATGAAAGTAAAATGCTTTCAATAAAAAAACATGGGTTGTCGTTACAAAAATGTGTAAAAAATGCCTAAGTCCAAAACAACCCCACCTTAAAATGGGGAATATTTCATAATGGTAATTATGTGGTTGCCTCAAAGATAAATTGTTACCATAAATCCTGAAGTCCAAAATAATAGTTTAATCAAAATTGGGATAAACCGTGGGCTATCTGTGTCATCACTAAAGGGGATGGGATCCCATTGGCCTTTTTGTATTGTGTTGATGTAACCTCTGCATCTTGGGCGTGTTGATGCGTAAATACCTTATGATTGGCCAATGTTGTGTCCATAATATCAGCCACAAACATCTCTTTAGCGGTACCTCGAACCTTAAAACAAACGATGCAATACAATAAGTATTGTATATAAAACCTAAAATTTGGAGTTCAAATAAAATTGAGCATGGCATTGTTAGAATCTATCGACCATGAATCATTTTTGATTCATGGTATTGCATTAAAAGGCCAATTTCCCTATGCCACATATCGATTAGATGTAGATTTCTAATCTTGCTCCATCCAATTGCCTTTGAGCACCTTTGCATACTCGGTTCGAATTGTTCAAATCATAATTGCAAGGTCTTAATCGCACTCTACCTTGGTTTGCACATTGAAAGGGATGCACCCCACATCCCATGCAGTCATGCCAATAAGTTAAAAGAATGTGGCTAAATGTTAATTTAACAAATATGGGTTTAAGAACTTTGGGTGTGTCTCACAAAACAACATGGAGCTTGTCCCATTCTAGGTTTGTGTGCCTCTTAGCCCTATAATTACCATCTATTCATTACGATGGAGTTGGGCACGAAGGTTTCTCAAGACCCACACATTCATGGTTGCATGATTTTGATGCCTTGGGCTTTCTTCTCAAGTAGATGGGCGTTTGGGCTTGATTGGTTCCATAAC